>Ga0209611_10005283_pt1 | contig 21706 bp, 24 predicted proteins | sample S1TSphgellanicum_3_FD_187693 | JGI IMG/M metagenome (GOLD analysis project Ga0209611, IMG submission 187693) | Host-associated microbial communities from peat moss isolated from Minnesota, USA - S1T2_Fc - Sphagnum magellanicum MG (SPAdes) (version 2) | ecosystem: Host-associated > Plants > Peat... | reverse complement strand
TCAACTTGCAGTGACCTGTGCGCTCCAAGTGGGGACCGCTCAATTGCCGTTGGGAACAGTTCTAGGGACAACGCACATACATCTGACCCGTCTAACAAGGGTAAAAGGTTGGGTGGAGAGCCAAGTACTTTGGTGCAACGCACACAATGTACGGGTGGGAGCTCATATGGCTAAGCTAGACATGCTATAACTAATGCAGTTGATCAGTGCTAAATCTACGGTGGGAGGCCTAATCAACCAAGAGGCTGGGGCCCCACCTCCTCCAAGTTTTCCCCACACAATGTTGAGTGTAAAAAGGGTGAAGGATAATATGTGACTGGCTTTCATTGAAAAGTTATTTACCAACCGCGAAATCGGGACCAACGTGCAAACAAGATATTTGCGCTTCAAGGATATGTCGTACGAGAGTGAAAGCTACTTGTGTGACATCAATTGTGTTCAACTATGGAAAGTTGTGGCCCGATTTTGGTGTGGCAACACGTAGCTTGAGGCAGTGCTAGGTGTGTGGAAGGGCGTGCCATACGCACAAAGGCTTTGTTGAGGCTACGACTTGGGGAAGGTAGAGGATGAAAAGCACCTACTCCTTGTCTATCCAAATACACAGAAAGTTAGGGAACACTTTTGTTCAACCCTACCCCTCACCCACACGAACACGAGCACAAATTTTCAACTATGATTTCTTCACTATTTAATTTTCAATGAAAAAATCATTCAATATTCAAAAACTTTTGCACCGCAAGTCCAAACATCAGGGAACCAAGCCCATGCACCCCTCCTCGTCAAGAGCTTTCCAAAGAGACCAAGAACATGATTTGAAGCATCCTAGTTCAGTGGATCTCATTGGGACAAGCAAAACAAAACAAACAAATTACCTTCCCTCATAAATAGATGTTGTAGATCCAAAACTTATCCTTGGTTTAATGCCACCAAACATAATTGATAAGTAGGATAGTCTTTGTTTTTGTGGAGTATTTTTCAACTTTTTTATAGCTTTTGTAATAGTTGGATTAACCCCCCCTTTTCCCCCAACCAACATGTTTTTTTGGTTTCACATTTTCTTAGTTTGGCAATCCTTGTTGGGAAAAAAAAATGTACACAACAAAAAACTTGCGAGAAATTTGACATTAAAAATTATTATTCCTAATGAATAAAAATTTAAAATAATTCCAACCTTAAACACATAAACAATTTCAAAATTAAATTTATTTGAAAACATTTAAGCTCAAATTTTGAAATAATTATAAACCTTATCCAATTTTTTGAATATTTAAAATAATATTAATGATGTAACCAAATTTTTTTTTTTTGCTGAATTTTCACCATTTTGCAAACATAAAAAGGCCATCAACATCAACAAAAGATTTTTTTATTTTTTAAAAGATATATTTATGTTTTAAAAAATTACATTTTTAGTTTCTTAAAAATGATATAATTTTTCAATGGGTTCTAAGACTTGTAATCAAAATATAGGAATGTCTAAATCAATAATATTTTTTATTTTCCCCTATATGATTATGTACATATTATTTATTTATTCTTGCGATGTTGCTAAAATGGTAATCATCCATAAGAAAATTACCACATTTGGTTATAGACAAGTATGTAGTTGGAAATTTTTTTACATCTTTTAATATTATGGCTACTTACTATATTTTATTGTAAACAATTGACAATATATACTTTTAATTTGGAAAAGAAAATTATTTCAAAAAATTATTTTCTTGATGTTGTTGCTTGCTTAAATTGGCAAAAATTGGTCACAAGAAAAACATTAATTAAGTAATCAATATAGCCATTTAATTAACAAGATCATATTTGTTTAACAAAACAAATCATACATTAATACAAATGACTAATTACACAACTTTGAAAAGAAATCACAACATTTATTTATTTATATTTATATTTATATTTATATTTTATTTGATGATGTAAGAATATAGTTTGCATTTTTCTTTCTTTGTAAACATAAAAGTAATTTAATTTGGTGAAATTTTCAATTTAAAAAGCTGGATTACCCCCTCCCCCACCACAACCAACATGTTTTTTTTGTTTCAATTTTTTTGAACTTGGCAATTTTTGTTGGAGAAAAAATGAAAAAGAATAATGAAAATTCAAGGAAAAATGTAAAATAAATAAATTGAGATTGAAATTTTGAAAGGAAAAAGGTTATTCTTAATGAGTAAAAGTTTAAATGTAATTATAATAAATCCAACATTAAACACATAAACATTCCAACATCAAATTATTTTTAAAAATTTAAGTTCAATCTTTGAAATCATTATAAAATTTATAAAATTTCTTTTAATTTAAAATGAATATTAATGATGTAATTGAGTTTTTCTTTCATGGTGAATTTCCATCATTTTGCAAACATATGAAAGGCCATCAACATAAACAAATTTTATTTTATTTTATTTTAAATTTCATTTTTATTTTTAAATGATATAATTTTACAATGGGTTGTAGGATTTGTGGCCAAATGTATATAAATATTTTAACAAATTTGTAACTCCATATCTAGCTTATAACCAAAAATGGTTAAATTTTCTTGTGGATGATCTTGAAGAATATAACAAAATTGAAAAAATAAAAAGCTTGAAATCTCATTGATGTCATTATTATCATTGTTTATAATGCATTCATTTATTTGATTTTTTTAAATGAAAATTTAAAATTCATCTATAAATATTTAAACATAAACCTGTAACTAAACAAGTTTAAATAATTTGATAAATAATATTTATAATAATATTAATAAAATATTGATAAATCTTCATCATAATAATAATAATATTTTTAAATTAAAAATTTTAATGATTATTTCTAACATGGATTTGTTTTCAAACTCCAAGAAAAAAAATGAGGAAAAAATGAAGGATTAGTTTTGGGATTTTTCAATGTGGCATCATGAACAGACGTAATAATAAACTTTTTCATAATGCCTTAAACAAACTAAGGGAAAAACATACATTCTAATTTACACAAACGTACGAAAATTTAATATTTGAAAAACTTATAATTTAGAGGTCTACATGCATCCTAGACTTTGCATGCATGAACATTTTAATTTAATCATCAACTCATTCAAATATAAATGTGAGACCTACTAAATATTTATACGTTCATTAAAAAGAATTGTGATGAATGAAAAATGTAACTCATGAGTAATGGATTTAATACATTCAAAGTGAATGATTCAACTGATGTGTAAATATTAATAGTTCAAAAAATGTGAAAAAAAATCATTAACCAATTCAAATATAAATGTGAGGCATTAAGTTGTTATGTGTGTTTCAATATATACTAATAAATGCAATATGCAACATTTGAATAATGGTTTCAATAAATTTAATGTGGATGATTTGATTCATGCAAACATGTTGATAGTTCAATAAATGTGAAAAAAATCACTAAACCATTCAAATATAATTTAAAAATATTTAGTTACATGTGTTTTATTATATTATAATAAATGCAAGATGCAATTTGTGAATAATGACTTTAACATATTAAAAGTGAATGGTTCAACTTTAATAATTGAAAAAATGTGAAAAAATCATTAATTCATTCCAATATAAATGTGGGGATTAAAATTATTACATATGTTCAAGTGCACAGCTTAACTTTGCACCTACACCTATTTTAACACTCTAGTTCTCTTTTTGGAATATTTTCAACTCAGTGAAGAGATCAACAGCAACTCCAATCCCATCACAAGGTGCTATCAATGTAATATGCTAGTACAACCAAATTCAATGAATGATGGACCAACTGATGAGATCAGCGCCTCCCAATGTTCTTTGATATTCTTTTCAATTGTTGGGCCTACATCATGACATAAGAGCAAGAGCAACATAAAATGGATAGTTTTGGAAACATTTACTTTTTGCATACGAATATCTAACAGATAACAACATAAGGGCTTTGTAGGTTTTCACAGTCAAATTTTCATATCTACAATTTGAATTTCATTAAAATCTTCCCATGAATATACTTGTTTAAACCTTGGAATCCATTTTTACATGAAAGTTGTGTCAATCTAAAAAAAACATTTAAACAAAACTGGAAGGCAGACATATATGTATAGATCCATTTTCTACACTAAAGTTTAATTGCTTGTCAAAGGAGTTTAATAACATATTTACTACAATATCCAGATCTAGAGAAATTGATTGAGGTTTTTCAATCATGTCAGATGTTTGTTCATTAGTATCATCAAGTAGAAATGCTTCAATCATGTCTGCATAAGCAGAAAGTCCTTGAATTATGTTGTCTTCACCATCTACAACATCTACAAGTTATTTAAGATAAAATCAACAATGTTTGCCTTGAAAAATTTGCACAAAAACTATTTGCTTAACTTGCTTTCCATCATGTTGTTATTTTAATCTTTTCATGCACATTTGGTAAAAAACTTTAATAGTACATACATCTATAGATGCTAGATTTACATAAACAGATTGATTGCCCAAGTTGTTCAACAACTTTTGAAACATGTGAATTGTTCAATTATGAAGCTCAATAATACAATCTTCAATACTTGCAATTGTTAAAACAAGAATAAAACATAATTTAATAAAACAAGATCCTTTTAAACCAAATGCTAATGACCATGAACTTCTTTGGACAAATTGGGATATGAAATGTTTGCCACCTAAGATAGATAGGGCCTTAAAATTATCATTTCAAGGATTCCAATTTAAATGGAAATTCCAAACATAAATCTTTCTTTCACACATATGTTAATTAATGAATAAAATAATAAAAGATTTATTTTATCTTCTTTTTATAGGCAAAATAAAATTGACAAATAACTAAACTAGTTACCTAACATCAATTAGTGACTAATTCAAATACTAACCACTCATTAATAGTTGATTAATTTATAACTAGTTAGTAAGTAATCAACTAATTTATATAGATACCAATTAACACTTATAAAAAATAAAATAAACTAATATGGCTAACAACATTCATGTTCATTGAACCACTTTTATCCATGTTGTTAAATCTAGGCATATAATTAACTTTCTTTCACACAGAATGAAAATGCTTCTTGAATGCTCTTAGAAACCCTGACATCGACAACTACTTCAAATATGAGAATGACAATCAGTGTATCTAAATGAAAGACACCAGCAGAGGGAAAAATTGAAAGCCCATCTAAGTAATACTCTTGATGGGTCCCAGATTAAATGATGTTGTTTAGAATGTCAAATGGGATCTTGAAACACAATCAACAATGATTCAGTAAATAGGACATTAATGGTACATAGGACTAAAGACTCAAGAATATCATCCCTAGGGATGCAAGGCGAGGTAAAAGAAAAAATGTTTTATTCACCAAACTGTATTATATGTAATATATTTATGGGAACCCACCAAACTAACAACAACATATGTACTAAAACCCATCAAACTATTTAATATGTTTCAGAACGTCTTAAGGAGGAAACAGACAAGAAAAAAAACCATAGAAACCAAAATAGGCAAAGTTTCACTTTCGAACTGTGAATGTTCCTGAAAGATTTGCTTTCTCTTCAGGAGACAACTGATCATTCTCATATTTGTGCATGACATCGATGTACCCCATTCCAAAAATGTGTTCATATAGCCTCCCAAGGTTGATATTCACTGAATGCCCCAAGGCACTCAAAGCAAATGCAACCTGAAAAGGTGAAGACGAATGAACCTCTCGTTTGCTGATAGAGGAGGACGTGGCCTTAAATTCTCGCAACATGTCCAGAAAGCCACGGTTAAGCTCAAGGCTTGCACCGAAAATGATAACCGTAATTTCTTCTAAAAAAAATTGTTTTGCGGCAAGACTCCACAACCATTCTGAGCATTCCCGAGTAGTAAACTCCGCACCTATGTTACTGTTTGAACCAACCAAACCCGCTTTTTGAAAAGTGCATTGAAGCACATAATCCATGAAGGCTCTCAAGGAAACTTCAATGCCTTTTCTAACGAAATCAATTTTCCAAAGAGCGTCGTCTTCAATCGTCTTCAATCAGACTTGCATGTCACGAATGAGATTGTTTTCTGTAATCCTCCGATCAAGATTTGCTTTCAACCCTGAAAGAGTGGCTTGATCATCTTCATGTAACAAGCGTGCCTTCTTAGTCACTTCGAAGACTTTAGAAACTTCTCCATGGAGGCGCGTCAACTCGTTGTCGTTTACGTTCACATCAACAAAATACGTTTGTGATGAGTTCATAGTGGAATTAGGTGAATCGTATCGCAAATCTATCTTGGGCCCAAGTGGCCGAATGATGGGCTTCTTGTTTGCCGTAGTCGCAAAAATTTCCTCTTGAATCCCCATCATGTTTGAACGACGCACACAACCTGTCTTCGTTAGGTGGAGAAACTTTGCCACATAATGCTTTTTCTCCTTCTCTGATGCCGTAACCCGTCGCACCACCTCCTTCTCTTTCCCTTTGGAAATGTCCTTCCTTTTTGCAGCCTTCATGGTAATCAAGCTGTAAACAAGACGTGGAAGAAGATGATAAAAAACGAATTCAAAGTTGAGAAAAATGTTGGAAGTGATGGGCATGAAGTTCAACGCATTGCTTAATGAATACAACTTAATGGTCTTTAGTTCAATGCTTAATCTACCTCCAACGGTGAGGCAATGAATTAAGGTTTGTAGAGCACACGCCTCAAGAAGGAGCGGGAATATGATGGCCCCTACTAAGCAGCAGCAAAAATGGGTTTCATACTTTGTAGGTTCAAGGTGTTGCTTTATTTCGTTGCGGAGGGATCGCCTCGCGAATGCCAAGGAACGGCGATGATGTCAAGGTGCGAGTCGTGACGAGAAGGATGGTGGCTCACTTGGATGCGGATTGCACACCATACTCCTTGCAATTGTTTACTTATCATCATGTCTATGGTTGATTTGGGGTTGCAGCTCTAGAGGATTGTGCATAAGGACCTAGATGTAAATGTAGTGAAGAAACTTTAAAAAGTGTGAGAAGGGCAATTACGAAAATCAAGTTTGAGGAAGAAGCAATTGCTATGGAAGAACATGAGTGACACTTAAGTTATGTGGGGATTCTGCAATCAAAGAGAGGAAAGGCATGAGTTTGGTGAAACCATTCTTCTATGTTGTTGGTGCCTCTTCTTGGTCTATTTGTACATTTGAGATCCTAAAAATGAATTCATTTTTTAATTTTTTTGATTAAATTTATTTTATTTTATTTTTTGGTTGAAATTTCTCTAGTAAACAAATGGCTGATGGTAGTAGCTATTTAGTTCCCCCCCTTCATGATGACACACCATCCATGGGCATTATTACCATTGCACCATTTCTTGAAAGCATTACGGTTGAATTGTTTTTATTAACAATGTTTCCATCCACCTACAAACAACATGAAAAAATACCCGTTAATAACAAACATTGGCACCATTCACCAACTGATAAAACGAAAATGAGATTTCTAGAATGTTAATATTATGGACAATTTGTTGTATTGAGAATATGTCTACTTACACATAACAATTTTTAGAGAAGATAACCATTATTATATTTACTTCTATTAAACACAAAATTAACACAACAACACAAAATGAAATAATGATAACCTTTGAGTGTTGTGTGAGATTTTTTTAAAAATTTGATTATTCCATGTAGTTGCTTCCTACAATAAATAAAACACAAAATGCTAGTAATTATATATAATTAAAAAGTTTTAAAAAATTTACTTACTCATGAAGCGATATGAAATGGAATGTGCAATCATAACTTTTTGAGTCTCACTCACAAACACAAAGTGTTAGACCATGACACTACTTGTTAGATAGATTTCTAGGTCATGTATGAGATTGACATTTTATTACAACAACCTTCCTCAACACTTTGGATCGTATTGCATAAATGGTTGCACACTAACGGGATATTTATAATTTGTTGAATTTATAAGTTTTCATACCAATGCATCAATTGATGTTATCCTTTCTTTTCCTATGTATTTTCCTAGGTACCTCATCTCAAATAACACCTTTTCTACTAACCTTTCATTATATAAATCTCTAATAGGCGGCCTCTTCTGAACAATGGGGGGCCCAGGGTCCTTAGTGGCTCATTCCATTGTTCATTTGCTACCCAAAAAATATAAAATCATGTCCACTCTATTGTTTTCCAGTGTTAGCCCACTCTCGGTCCCCTACCATTCTCTACTATCCTTTGTTGCTAGCCAATCATTCCCTACTACCGTCTTTGTAGAGTTTACTTTTTAAATATTTTATGAAGCACATGAAATAAATGGATTTTTTAATGCTAAGAAATAATTAAATATTTGAAAATATTTTAAGTGTATTCTAAACACATTTTCATAATCCAATTCTTGGCACCCTATTTAGTTTTAAATGAATTATAAAATTTATGTCTTTTCATTTGGTTACACTCTATATGCTCTTGCACATCTTTTGGAAAGAATTGGTGGTAACATCCCTTGGCCATCATCTTGCCATTCCTTGTCGTCTCTTGGGTCGGTCGCGCACACTAAGGAAGAAGTCTGGCAAACTGCCACGCAAGAAGCAGATCTGCCCGCGATCTTCCACAAAACCTGGCAAGCAGAAAATTCTGACTTTCTGCTCCGCCTAATGTCGGCCTGCCATTCTAGCTCCACTTCCGCCCTGCCCACGGAAGTGCGGCACTTTGTGTAACACTCTCTGCCCAAGCCTTGCACAAGTCTCACCGTTCATCTTCGAGCCACCTGCCTATCCTCCATAGCCATGGGAACAAAAGGAATTTGATGAGAATTGTAGGTTGTAATGATAGACTCAGCATCAAAAAATAACAAATTGCCCCAAAAGGGACAAGAAATTGGTTTTTATTTCCTAATTTTGCATAAAAGAGTTTCATGTTGACTTGTTTGGTCATTGCAAAATGAATGAGCTTATTGTTTTTGTGTTCTTGTACTTTTGTTTTAGTGTTTTCATGTTTTTTGTTTTCATGTGCTTTTGTTTGAATGTTTTCACCAATGATGATGAAAAGTAGTGTGCTTGTGCATAGAATAAGTCAACAACTCAAGGAGGTGTAAAGAGTTGCAAAGGAGAAAATTTTGAAAAGTTGTGAAGGACTTCTAAACATGTGTAAGTGAGTTAACTTTTTTGAAAATTTCACATAGGTGCCAATAATGGCTAATGGGGAGGGCACCATTTGAACGCCTATTTGCTTAGCAAAAGCTGCAAGCTTTACTAATTTCTTTAAAAAATTATAGGTAGTACTTCAACCTTGAAAACCCTTTGTTTGGGGGGGGGTGTCTAAAAGTCTTTTGATGATTTTCATTTGATTTGTTTAGAATTTCAACCTTCGAAACGCATAGGAAAGGTCTCTTGGAGATCTTCATTCAATTTTTTTTGAACATGTTGCCATTTGGGATTCCAATTTGACCCCTTATTGTCAACCCATTGTTTTGCAATGTCCCTTGTCATCAATTCTTCATTCCTTTGCCCTAAGGCAACATCTATTGTCAGCAATTCTTCATTCCCTACCTTAGTGCAACATCCATTGTTGTCTTCATCTTTTCATCACTTCGCACTATCAATTCATTATTTCACATTCACATTCTCTGGTGTTTGTTTGAGCCTTACCAAGACAACAAAACACCCATCCATTGTTGTCTTCATCTTTTCATCACTTCTCACTATCAATTCATTATTTCACATTGTTGTCATCACATTCTCTCGTCTTTGTTTGAGCCATACCAACACATCCCCCAAACCAAAACACCCATCCACTGTCGTCTTCATCTTTTCATCACTTCCCACTATCAATTCATTATTTCACATTGTTGTCATCACATTCTCTTGTCTTTGTTTGAGCCATACCAACACATCCCCAAACCAAAACACCCATTCCAATCTGAAATTTTACGAGAACACTTGGATTGGGATATTCTAGCAGGTTAGTGTCCCATCCCATGAAGTCCTTGGAATGTCATTTTGAAACATGAAGTTAACAATTTTGATTAGACCCAAGTGTTTCTTATGATGTTCCTCATAAGTTAAATTATTCGTGTATATTATTTGCCCAAAGCTAGAATACTCTTTTAAGTTGCATGCCCAATTGCCAAGGCAAAATGGCAAGCATGGGAATTCAAAATGATCATGAGTGAATTTAAAACACACTATTGGAAACCATTCATTGTGTTTGTATAAATTGAAAGATTCTCATCACAAAATTTTAAAATTTAGAAACTTGATATGTTGTCACTAATTTACAAAATTAATAACAATAATTATATAGGCCACAATAGAAAACCAAACCTACAAACCCTAAACTTAAAAACACATTATTTGTGTAACACCAAAATACTTTGGCTCCCTAACCCATTGTGGCTGGAGACCAACTTTTAGGACCAAAATCCAGTGTTAAAAACAGGTACCTAAAATGCAAATTCAGATGCCCCAAAAAAAAATAAAAATAATATATATATAAAACCCTTATCCAACTAACTAACTGCCAAGCTTCCCAGCCACGGGACAAACAAACAGACAAACACACAAAGTCTTACAACAACCCAATGTTACAACAACATTGAAGCACAGCACTCCAGACCACCCAGCAACAAATTCCCAACAACAATCCCAGAAAGAAGATTCGACGCACTCAATTATTTCTAGTTCAAAGAGTTGATGGGAAATTGAGCATTGTGACAATTGAGAATTCTGCTATGCAATTTTCATGAATCTCCTCCTCTTGGGAGTTTCTGGAGTAAGTCTACTTCAGTTGAAATGGGTATCCCTAGATCGGGCAATTCTAGAGAGCCTGAGGAAGGTGACATTGGGAAGAATGAACTGGATCTTGGGATTGAAGACAGCATCAGGCGATGTGAGATGCTCCTGGCAATGGTTCCCCAAGCCATGGAAATCTACATGGCCAATGGTAGTGTGTTTCTCTTTCCCTGGAAAAACACCAAAACCAAAATTTTGTCATGTACTGAGAATCGATCTTCAATCAAACCCTTTTCTTCCTGGTTCTGTTGCAGTATGGCACTTTTCAGCATCAAATGTCTTTGCACTGTAACAGTGTACTCCATCAGAGAGCTCAATCAATGCATGGGAATTTTGAACCTGATCTGTGTTTTGCTGTGAAGAAACATGGAGAAAGAAAAAGCTCAATGTTTTGTTGATTGTGCCACTAGACTTTCAATGTGATGAGAGAGCTCAGGAAACAGGATTTTTTTTTCACAAATAGAAACAGAGAATTCAAAACTCTAATTTTGTTGTTGTGGTTTTTTTTGTGTTTGTTGCCAGAGGATTTTTGTGGGTCAAGTAAGGTGATGAGCCAACAGGAAGATGTAGTAGCTGGACAAAAAAAAACTGCAGCTCTCACATACCTCGAACTATGTAAAGATGCAAATTTGAGAAGACGATCAAGAGGAGAGTGGGAAAGTAACATGGGATTGCTCAGCAGCAGCAGTTACACTATCAAGGATGACAGCAAAACCACCAACGATAATCAAGATGGCAAGTCCTTAACTTCGTGGGTAAGAAAGAATAGACTTTTGAAGATTTTTTTTTTTTTTTTTTTGTGTTGGTAGAATTTTGTCAGGTTGTGTCCTGTGCTTGAGGAAGATCTCCTCCTAGAAGCAATTTTAAAAATTTATTGCTGAGCGAGTAAGGTGTGGCATTGGAAGGTTACCGAAAGATCAGACTCCTCCAACAGCTACATGAGACTTTCACAAGAGGAGAATTCTGAGAATATGGCTGCAAAGAGAGAGTTCTATGTGCAAAAGTTGCATGACAACACCTTGAGTCCTGTGACATATAGTTCCATTGCCAGAAGCGGCTCCAAGAGAGACAAGAAGAGCATGCATAAGGCAAAGAAGAAGAAGAAGAAGGAGAAGAAGACTCAGCAACAACAGAGTGAATCCACCTGTGTTTCAGAAGCTCAATGGACGGTGGAAATCTTGCCAGCCGACAGCAAGCCTTTAACCACTATGCCCATCTCTGGGAGCCCTGAAAACAACAACCAAAACTCCCAGGAAACCATTCATGAGGTGGGTTTCTGGAAAAAAATTTACACAAATAATGTAAGGCAAAGATCCAAGTTGTTTTGAGCTTAATATTCACAGTTCTTCTGAGTTTGCAAAGAAGTTGTGAGTCTTGTTGTGCAGGTCAATGGTAGCATTGAGACTAGGATGAACAGCAAAGGCAGCAGTGACAAAGCAAGTGCACAAGACATGGAACCATCACCAAATAAGGATGAGAAGTATACACAAACCAGTGGTCTTATGTTTGCTGACAGCCCATCAAAGTCTTCTTCACCTGAGAAAACTCAGCTTGATGATGTCTCCTCAGTTTCACTGTCTCCGCAAGTAACAACACTCTGACAGTCCATCTCTCCTTCATATCCTACACCAAGTCTAGTTATTTACTTATTCACAGAGAAAGACAGAAGAGACAAAGGTGGAAACTTGCAGAACTAGAATAAACCTTGAAATGATCTAAAGTCTTTGTGCACAAATGCTGAACTGTAGCTAGAAGAACCTGAAGGTGAGGAAGAAGCGCAGCAGCATCCAAGAAGGAAGAAGTCTAGCACCTACATCGAGTCGTCCAATGTGTTCTCAGACTCCAGCTCATTGATGTCTCCTCCAGGATTTGAGACTTTGTGCTTGACATTTACAGCTCCCATAGTACACTGCAAGGAGGAGGCAATGTGGGAGTCGTGGTTTAATGAGTGTTCCACGGAAACACTCCAGTCATCAGAGACTCAGTATAGTATAAGAGTAAGAGAACCCATGTTTCTTTCTGTTTTTCCTGCAAGATCAACCTCTTCAAGTGCATTTCCAAGAGAAAAGAATCCAGGACAAAAAATGAGAAATGAAAAAAAAACACCCCACCTCCCAATGAGAAACATGAAATTCAGCAATATTGTTATGCAAGTCATTTTCTCAAAGGGTGAAAGAAAGACAGGATCAGATTGGTAGTGTTTGTTGAAGCACCCAGAAGACACTTAAGTGTGTGAAGCTAGGAGTTATAATGCCAGGTTTTGGGGATTGAATTGGATTAAGCAAACAGAGAGACAGGGGTGCATAGTAACAGTGCAAAATGTCTTTCTGCATGACTGATAGACAGGCAACACAGCAATCCCAAAGCTAAGAAAAAGAGGCAATTCTGCTAGGGAAAGAATCAAGGTGCGGGAAAAAAAAAAAATCTTCTTTTCATGCTTTTGTGATCAGCAGCACATTGTCTTGCAGCCATGGAAACCCGATAGGAGAATCTAAAAGGTTGGTGCTTTGGGGATCCAGGAATCAATGCCTCTCTCAAAGATGCAAGTCCAGCCTGCTGTGGGTACTGCAAGCATGAAGATCAAGAGTCAGACCATGGTAAACTTTGTGACCAGATAATACACTTACCCAATGTTGTATTTCAAAGGCATAGATAGATCTGTGCCTTTCACTATCTTATTTGCAACAACAATGACAGGAAAGTGTGATGCGTCTGTCAAGACCCAGAACTGCAATGTATGCACACTATGCCCAAGTCAAAGCTTTGCAGGAAGAGGAGGAATTGTCGGAATGCTCTTTCAAGGTTCCTTCCCCCCCTAACACCCTCTGAGTGAGCAAGCTGCGTTGGTGTTCCTGCTCCCTCTTTCTTTTGCACAAAGGATTATTGCTGCTAATCTTGGAATCCAATTCTCAGTTGTGAGGTTTAATATGAGGGATGAAGAGAATCTGTAGCCTTCCTTGATATTGCATCATGTCTTGGATCATGTTTTTTCCCATTTTCTTCAGCCAAGATTGGCAAGGAGACGAGGGTCTGGGTCCAGACTTCCAATTGCTGATCGTCTCAATAACCTCCAACAGCAGCGCATTGAGTTTCGTACTCAAGTAATTCTCTTCGTGCTTTTTTCCTTCATCCCTCTTGCAAAATCTGTTTGTTGCAGCATTCAATCATGGCATCATTCAGGTCTAAGATGTTTGCTACACATGTATAAGAAGACTAGAGGGGAGGTGTAACTGCTACTGAAAAAAAACAAAACAAGACCATTCTAGAACCAGATTTTGATTTAGGGATGTGGTTGTGTGTGGTTTTCACAGTCTCGGAAAGAGATAGAGAACAAGGAGCTGAATGAATGTTCATTCTGGCCTCAAATCAACTTGAGCTCAGTGTACTTGGATATGTGCCGGATGCATCAGCCACTTGAACAGCGCTTGCAAGAACTTCTGGTGGGTGTCAAATCCACTCCCTTCACCATGATACCCACCCATTCCAAGTGAATGAATTCCTTCAGATTGTGATAATCACCACCACAATGACCTGCTGCAGAAAAAGAAGGATGAGAAAATTGCTAGAGCAAAAGCTCAGGAGGCCCAAAACCAGGGACTCACCTTCAAGCCTGAACTCAACCCTAGATCAATTAAGCTTCTCAAGCAGGTATAATAAGCAATCTGACAATCTGCATACTTTTGGCAACACCTTTTTGCTGTATTCTAGTCAAGCTTTCTTCACTCACCCAGATTTTCAACAACAAAAATATGATAAGACATATTCTGGCTAGATCTGATCAATGATATTTTGCCTTTTGCATGCCTGCAGAAAGCACTGGAGATGGGTAATGCTTTGAATTGCATGTGTGATGGAAGCACTGCTTATGCCAATGGGAGCCAAGAGTGTATCACCCCTCAGGTATGCTCCTTGTTAAGATGGGTCCATTGACACTACTCTCATGAGAAATGGGTCTGATGCATACATCACCAAAAGGAGCAATTAATACTTTACTGAAGGAGTGCTTCAATCTCCTTGCATGACCTTGCTTGCTTTTGCTCTTGCATTTGGCACACAGAACAGGCCTTGAATTCCAGGGAGAAGAGTGAGTGCACATTTGCACCACGGATAAATCGGAACACCAACAATATCCTAGCAGGAAGCAAGCTTCAGGGGTTTGATTTCCAATCACGCCAGCAATATTTTTTTCAGAAAAGAATGGAGGAGCACAAGGTGCACAATTACTAGCCTAACTTTGACATGACCCATCACCTGCACAATAATTTCATCATTTGCATCTCATTGTAATATAGCACTGATCTTTGATGCATTGCAGTCCTAATGAGGCAAAAAACACACATCTCACTAACTGTGCCATGTTTCCATCTTGGAATGGAAGAAAACAGACTTTTCTCTTATCAACCTTAAATCTGATGCAGAGGCAAAACGACCAACAAGACATATTACCTCGATTGCACCCTGCAAAGCTGAATCGCCATGCCGCTCTAATCTTGCAGTTTTCAGAAAATTTGTCAGATCCATGTGGAGTGACAATTGCAGAGCGGATGGACAAGCTTGCGTATGGAGACAGTCTGCACCGCTCTCTTCTGCATCAAGTAGTCACCGTATGTGCATTCAGAGTCAAGCCAAAACCTGCAAGTCTAGATATCAAGTAGACAATCTCCCCATGTCTATACCATGGACACCACATGTGTATTCTGCAACGCTTGAGGCAATGATCAAATAGTGCTTTTCTTAAAGAGATGTGGTTACTGTTCTGTAGGATGGTCCTTTCACATGTCTAAAGCTTCCAGTTGCCTTCAAGCAGGAGGAGTACTATGCACAATTTGCATTCCAGCCCCACATTGACCATGTCTCAAAAGCCATTGGCCGAACTCCTACCATTCAAGATCTCCACACTGTGCGTGAGTTTTGCTGCTAGCAAATCATATTCCACAAACCTTAAATGTCAGTTGCATCCATCAAGTCAGAACTTTGATAACCTAGGAAGTAGAATTCCAGCTAAAGACTTCACTTTGCAACAAGCTTGTGTGTTTTCCCATCATGGTTTTGCAGAATGAAAGTGGAAAACAGATCAAAGAGGTGCAGCGACAGAAAGTTTACCAGGAGCTTGACAAAAGGTGCACATTTCATCCTGAGGTACATGCTTCTTCTTCTGCCAGTGCACCCATGCCACTCTTGAGAAAATCTTGGGGTACTTGCAATTTGTTGTTGATCATTTCAGCACATTGCAATGCATTTCCTTGTATATTCTGTTATTATTTCTCAAGAGTGGCATATTCACTTCTTGGAGCAGCTGAAGGTTCGCAAAACAAGAAAGAATACTGAAAGAATTCTTGAAGGATGTCGCCAGTCCCGACAGGTCTGATTGGTCACCTCCTTAAAGAACATGACCCAAGAATGTGGAAAGTGATGAATGGAGTTTGTTGTTGTTGCTAAGTTGGGGGGTTCCTGAAAAGATGTAAATCATTGCGTTGTCATGGACAGGAAAGAGCCAAGGCACAAGAACTGGAACAGGTGATCAAGGAGCTGGAGGAGATGGAAGAGTGCACATTCAAACCATCAGTGCACACCAAGTGCCCCAGAGAAACAGAGCACATTGAAATCAAAGGTCTAGGGCGACACCTCAAGCTTCAGGACATGGCAAAACAAATGAAGAGAGTTCAACAAGAGTGGGAGAAGAAAGTTTTCTTCACTGACGTAAATTCTCACATTACTCAACCTGATGATGCTCAAGGACATATGGGACCACAGCCTTTCCAGAGATAAAAACATGCATTTCCATGTCTTCCTTCTCCTGTTAGAACTCAGATAACGCATAAAGATGATTTGGGTTGCCCCTGATGACAACAGAAAAACTGAAACCTCAATGAGAGCATGAATAACATGTTTACCTTTGTTTTTTGGGCATCAGATATACAGGATCCCAAGAACTCCAAGACTGCAATACACAATTCCCAAGCCTTTTGCACTTCACAGGCCACGACAGTGCCCAGCAAATAGGAATGGTTCTTTGCTACCCTCAGAATCAACTATTGAATCATCACCCAAGTCAGAAACAACCTCACAATACCATGAAGATGCCATTAGCAAATGCAGTATGCACAACTCCATCCAAAGCCATGATTCTGAATCCCTATTCCAATGGCAAAGGCACAATCCTAAAAAGAGGGGCATCAATTGACATTTTCTGTAGACTAGTTGCTTTGAGGAGGACTATTGCTTCAAAGTGGGTTATCAAAGTACTCACCCATGTTCATGGTCAATGGATCTGTTGTCATTGTTTGCTGGAAGAAACAGTGGAGGAACTAAGAGGAGGTCATTCTCACACAATGCTGTTAGTAATAAGCCTAGTAGCTCTTACTGTCACATCCATGTTCTGAAAATTCATATCCCTTTTTCCCTCAACAGGTGAAGTTTCTATGTACAAGGGTCCATAACCTAACTATATTGATTTTGTCTGCCTGGGATTTCAAGTTTGCCTCCTCATTCTCTAAACTGACAATCTCTAAACCTCCCTACATATAATTCTCATATTGCAATCACTGTCATGTATGGAAATAGACTACAACAACCAGAGTCTGGAGGTAAAACACTCTCAGAACTTATCTGACGTGATGAGAGTTGTGAGCAACTTTCATCTTCTTCTTCACACACTCCCATGTCTCACTCTCCCCCCCTTCTGTTCTACTTTCATTTTTCAATGCAAAATGTACAAGTTATAATTGAATGTCCCCCTTAATCAGTGTTAGCTGCTGCCTCTATTTCTATACTCTCACTTCCGAACATTATGTGTCCGATGATTGGAAAGGAAACCACTACATGCTTGAAAACAAAGCGTCTGCAGGGGAGTAATTGCGCTCCCTTTCCCAAGCAATTTGAGCCATGATGGTGAGCGTTGAGCGAGCATCTCTCTCATCAGTGACCTCTCGAGGAAACGGGATTCGGATCTCCAGGATGTTTTGGGGTTCGCGTGTGAGCACTCGCAAGTCAAATCCAAGCCTGTCTACCCATGTCATACTGGCCTCCTCCAACTGCAACATATAGAGGAGTCATCACTCATGACAATTTCTCTCTCTGTGTCTCTCTCTGTGTCTGTCTGTCTCTCTAGAGTCCTTGTTGGATGCACTAGTACCATACATTGGGTAGAAGAGGGGCTAACCTCCACATCCAAGTGGGTGTAGATGTTGCAAAACCTACGAATGTCTTGCCAATGCTTGTGATTCATGTCTTCAACGATCTTGGGTGCACACTCTCTCAATGGATCTGCCACTGCATCTCTGTAGTCTGAGCCTGTAACCCATGTCTCCTCCTGTGCACACACTCAAGACCCCACATTCAAACTAATCAGAATCCATCTTGTGCATGTCCAAAGTGCATGTGATCATATAACAGATTAGCACAGCAAGCCACCCCTCAAGATGAACTAAGTTACTCTTCCAACACCTACCTCACCCATATCCGGGGCTTGCAGCGCTCGCTCCACATTCATCACATAGAGTGCTGCACCATCATGCAAGTGCTCTGTTCCAAATCGCCTCTCCCACGCAAGCTCAATCTGCAGAGCATAAATTTCTTTATCTTATATTCTTTGCCTCAATGAACCAGGAACTCAGCTGCTGACACTGTCAAGATTCTCTTGAATGGGTACTGGAAAAGAGAGAAAAACCTGAAATCACTGAAAAAAAAATTATACTGCAATAGAGAATCAGCATCAATGTTTGTGGACCAGTTGGTCACCAGATTTTGATTGGATTTAGGGTTTAGGGACTAGGGTACCTCCTTGTGCTTGGAACCATCCACTCTTGCAATCCGACCCCACAATGTGCATTGTGGCTTTTGTCGACCTGGTTGCTCCAGCTGCTCTCTCCCCCCCCCCCAGCCACCACAAAAGTTGGCAACAGCAATCAGAAACAAATGCTCAAGAGGTGGTGCAAGAGACGAAAACAGAAATGGCCACAATCAGAGACAGAGAAGCTCACCTGGGCATGGAGACTACAGCGGCTGTCAGAGAGAAGGTTTCGGGTATGCAATGCTGAGGGTTGCAGACTGAACACAGGATTACCGTCCACGTCCACTGCGAAGCGGATCTCCGTCCCCAGCGGCCATCCATCCTCCGACAATGTCGACAACGTGCCTTCCACACACACCTCCATCACAGTACGCGCCGCCTCCGCAGGTGTAGGCCGAAGAAGAAGCGCCGCCTGGCTCCTTGTTGTCTCTTCTGGCACTTCTTCGGCCGCATCCACCATAGCCACAACAGCAGCCCCAACTGCCGCTACTCTTCCTCCTCTTCCTTTCCCAGCTCCACCCCTCCTACCACTTCTTCTGGTCCTGAATCCCGAGTGACAAACCAGGGAGAAGGAGGAGGAGCAAGGAACGTGGAACCACAATTCCGTCGGAGACTGCGACATGTGCGACTGTCGAAGAAAAGATTTGTTGCTTGAGCCGCGGAAGCGAATGGCGGAATTCGACGACAACCCATTCAGACGCAGCTCCATGTGTGTGTCTGTGTGTGTGTGCATCAACTTCAACAAACATCCCTGCAACCAAGATTGGTTCAAAAGAAGCTCCGGAAAGCTGTGAAGCCCATGAACATCATAGTCTTGCTAGCTTGTAGATCCGTGTACCCTTCCTTTCTCCTCCTATCAAACTTCTACAGCTCGTTGAAAACCCTCAAATCTCGCTTTCTTTTTTTCAAGACCCAGATTCCCGGTTTTGGCAGCAACTCAAACCACCAGAAAACAAGTTCGTGCACAACAACATCACAAAAAAGTCCGTCAACGAACTCAATTTCTTACAATTTCTTCAACCAACTCCATTTCATACAATTACAATTTCTTCAACCGACTGAATGTCACAGAATTTCTTCAAAACACAATTTCTTTAACCAACTCAAAAACACAATTTTACACTTTCTTCAACAAATTCAAAACATGGATTTCTTCAATGTGTATTTTCCATCTACAAATGTGCTAACTCCTGAATGGGGACACTGAATGTGACAATCCTTTTGCATTGATGGAAATGTTTTGTTTGCTTCACAAGTTTACAAGTGAAGACCCTTTTGAATGATCAAAGTATCACACCACAACACACTGCACTTCTGTGGTCTTGAAGTTAATATGGCTCAAACAAATATTTGCAAGGAACTGTTAGTTTGAACATCAATCATCACTCTGAAACGCATGCCTCTCTCATCAGGTAATGGCATTGCCACCATAATGACAAGTTCAAACCAGCAACATCTAAAATAGGAAATATTCCATGAAGCTCCCGAAACATATGAACTCACAGTCAGTTTGCAGTAACATCTCATAAAACATTCCTCCCATGGGAGAACCAAATGTGGAACCTCAAGACAATCTCAAGAAAAGAATCCTGAAAATTGAAGCTCTGAATGCAGATGCCATTGGCATATTAAGACTAGACGCCAGTTATTGCTTTTGATGAGAACCAACAAAATCACTGATTATTCATGATTGTTTTGATACAATCTGGCATTGTCTCAAATGAGGATCGGTATGATAACAACTACAAGATGCAAATTTTGAGTAATTGTGAGGGATTTCTACATTGGCAGGTGAATTTCAACCCAGCAATTTGAGCTATAGCAGATGATTATTGTCAAAGCTTTCCAAAATCAAAGCCCTGCATGAGAGTCTGCTACTTTCATCGCTGCACTTGGAGCTGCTTGAGTTTAGCAATCTGCAGTCCTGGGTTCAATCCCTTAGGACAAGACCTTGCACAATTCATGATTGTATGGCAACGGTAGAGCTTGAAAGGGTCATCCAAGGACTCCAATCTCTCTGTTTTGTAATCATCCCTGCTATCTGCTATCCACCTGCATTCACCACACCCACAAAAATGTAAACAGTAGGAAAGGTCTGAGAAACTTCACAACTGCCGCACAACATGCAACAGTCATTTCTCTCGTACACCCATATACCCAGTCCCATGTACCATGTGAGGCTACTAATAATCATGACTTCATCTCTTGGTATCTTTGTGATAACACATTTTGTGTTAAGCAAAACTACACAAATACCAGCAGGGAAGAAGTATTTGTAACCAACCTATGAAGACTAATTTGCTGCACCTCAAAAAATTTATCATGAGGTTGACTTCACTGCTAGTCAGAAAATCACAATAGTTCGTGAAGCAATGGTGCAAATTCAGAGCTTGGACTGGGTGAACTCAATAGACCTTTCTCAAAAAGAGCCAACACACCTCTATGCCACACCACCTAAATCTTCAAGGAACCAATTGTTGAGGCACTGCCCATGCCACAGACTCTGTGACTTGGAGATACAACATCAGGGTACATTGCACACAGCACAAAAGGTGTTCAAAAGTGCAGATATGCTACCTGTGGGCCTGAAGAAGTGCTGCAGGACCTAGATACTTCTCTGGGTTCCACCAATAACTTGGACAAGAAGTAGTACAACAAGCACACAAAATACACTCATACATGCCATCAAGCTTCTTGCGTTCACTTTTGGTCTGTAAATGCTCTTTCCCACCAGGGGCTGGTTTCTTGGTCTTCAACCAGGGCTCAATACTCTTGTATTGGCTATAAAACTGTGTCATATCCACCACCAGATCCTTGATGACATACATGTGAGGCAAAGGTGTGATCTTTGTCTCCGACTTAGGATCTGTGTTGATTTTTGTCAAGCAGGCTAAGCCATTGCTTCCTTCAATATTCATAGCACATGAACCACATATGCCTTCCCGGCAAGAGCGACGGAAAGAAAGGCTGGAATCAATCTCATTCTTGATTTTGATTAGTGCATCTAACACCATTGGCCCACACTCAGCAGTGTTAACGGTGTAGGTCTTGAGCTGTGGCTTCTCAGTCCTGTCAGGGTCCCATCTGTAGATTGCAAAATTCTTCAGGTTTGGTGCTTTAGAACTCGTGGTGCCAGGTGCTGGATCAGCTTGAGCGAGTGTTGCTGGAGCTGAT
>Ga0209611_10005278_pt1 | contig 21716 bp, 17 predicted proteins | sample S1TSphgellanicum_3_FD_187693 | JGI IMG/M metagenome (GOLD analysis project Ga0209611, IMG submission 187693) | Host-associated microbial communities from peat moss isolated from Minnesota, USA - S1T2_Fc - Sphagnum magellanicum MG (SPAdes) (version 2) | ecosystem: Host-associated > Plants > Peat... | reverse complement strand
GACTTTCGAAATCGCATAGGAGAGATGCGATTCCCTACAGGTTTGAACTTTGATGGCAAGGGTTGAATTTAGAAGTACTCTGTTGCTTTTATTTATATTTAAATCTGTATGCCTTATACTAGAAAAAGAGTTTGAAATATAGTCGGCTATCTGTTGGATGTCTAGAATACTTTTGTATAATTTTATGGATCCTTGTTGCAGGTTATGGAGCTAATCTTCAAAAAGCTTTTGGTAGGGACGATGACCACAAGTGGCCAAGGTATCTGAAGACACATGACTATCATCGTTTACTGCAGCACATATTGCCTGTGGCAATAATAGGCTTAGCCAGTGCAGAAGTACAAGATGCTCTTTGGTCATTGGGATATCTGTTGAGATGGGTATGCTCAAAGGAGTTATTTGTAGAGGAGATTCCAAGAATGAGGGTAATAGCAGCAGAGGTGGTATGCAAGTTGGAAAAGGCCTTCCCTCCATCATTTTTTGATTGTCAAGTGCATTTACTAGTTCACCTTGTGGATGAGATAGCCATTGCTGGTCCTGTGCATTGTCGGTGGATGTATTGGCTTGAAAGATATATGGCAGTATTAAAGGGTTATGTCCGTAACCATGCACGAGTGGAGGGAAGCATGGCAACAGGACACTTGGCAGCAGAGAGCATGTTTTATTGCACCAACATCTTGGCCACTATAGATCCATCATGTCCTCATGTCTGGATGGAGGAAAGAGAAGAGGAGGAAGACCGTTTGATTGGTGCCATCCAAACACGTATGTTATTACCTACAGAGTTAATTCAGCTGACCACATTCATGTTGAATAATAGCAATGTCATGGAAGAGTGGAGGAACTTCTATGATAATGCTAAAAATATGAGTGGGAGATCAAGGATTTTTCCTACGTTGCATAAGTACACGAAAAAGAAGTTGGCTGAAGTGGATCAATTGTTGGCACAAGGAGAAAGTATATCATGTTTTCCAGAGATCATAGATGATGTTCGCACCATTGTTCATGGACCACTGAGAGTTGTGACAACACGTTCAACAATGTGGACACAAGGAAGACATTTCAAGTATTTATTTTTTCTATTTCATTTGGCATATTAACTCATCTTCACATTCCAGACAAGTTTTTTAGAATGTTCTAGGATGATTTTTATGGGCATGAAGTTTCTATTATCATATAAGTTGTTGACTGACAATGCCTAACACAATATTAATTTCAGGATTTCCACTAGTTTGGATGAAAAGAGGGGCCGCACCTTTGACTGTGGAGTTCAAAGGCAATTCATTCAGGACTCTAGAAGCAGTCGTCATGACAGGAATATTGTTCGAGATATTGTGCCACATTATGGAAAGCTGGAAGAGATCTTGGTGGTATTTTATGATGCACATTCAAAGTTTGAAGAATATGTGTTTAAATGCAAGTGGTTTAAAGTGAACCTTGTTGGTGCAAATTGCACTGTAGTTCAGGATGAGTGCGAACACACATGGTTAAAGACATCTGCCACCAATTATCAGCCATCTCATTGGTAAACTTCAGAGCCATTTACTTTTCCCAGTCATGTAGAACAATGCTTTTATCTTCCTTATCCCCCGAACCCAGAGGAGTGGTCACTTGTTGTCACATATGTGCCATGGTCCCGTTCTATTCTAGGTGAGAAACCAAAGGTTGTGCTTATAACCTCTGAGGTGGATGATGACCATGCATAATGTACTACTCATTATTTTTATGCAAATTGCCATTAAGGCTTGTGGTTCTATATTACTGCACAATGTTCATTATGTCAAAGTTTTTAGCAAATTTCAGCCTTTATAGTTTTGCAAGTAGGCCCTCTGGGAACTTTGTACTACTCTCCTTTGCACTACCGCATGTACTACCTCAATGTCACCGAGATTTTATGCGACTTAAAAAAGGCTGTGATAAATCAAATGACATTGCGAAACTTTTTATGAAACTTCCTTCTCCAGTAACCTTTTTATTATTTTGCGAGCTAATGCACATCGCAACTTGCGATACGTCCACCATCGGAAAGTTTTGTAAAAATTTGTGATGAGGTTTGCGATACATATTCAAACACAAAATGCGATGCGCCGAATAACGCAAGCTTGCGATTTCTTGTGACTTTCAAAGTGTTTAGCGATACTTTGTGCATTGTAAAATGTACGATGTTGTGAGTATGATTAACCGTTGCGAAGTGTGGAATATCGCTAAGGTGGACGGAGACTGAGTGGGTCGCAAAGTTTTGTTTGTGGTATATGTCGCAAAAGTGTTGCGATGATTTAAGGTACATTATAAATTAGCGATGGTTGGTGAACCACAAGGTGTGATGCGTGTCGCATCGCAAATATGGCAAGTTGTTTTTGCTTCACAAACCCTTCCAGTTTTTTGTTTGGCCCTTCGCAAAAAAACACAATATGTAGTAGTGGTGGGAGGTGGGCCTTGGGAATTGGGAATTTAGATTTAAATGAATTGGCAATATGTAGGTGAACATTTCAATTTTATTTATTAGCAATGAATAGAAAAGGGTCAATTAACTTTCTTTACAAATGAATGGCACACATGTGGAAGGTTTGGTTTCATGGGAAATGATAGTTTTGAGGGAATCATTCATGGAAATACATGAATGTAAAGCATTATAATGTTTTTTCTCTTTTGTATTTGAAAAAATCTTGTTGCATTTAAAATCTTTTCATTAATTGAACTTAGGTGGGTAGTTGCAAGCTATGATGGATGATTTGAGTTGAGTTCGTTTTAAACAAAATTTAACACTAGAAACAAGTGTCCTACGAACACCAATGTCCTGTTCCCATGATAATTGAATCATTTTATTTTTTATTTTTCAAGCAAAAGGACCCATTTATAATTTCTATACATCAAAAGGAACATAATAGAATGAAGAAATTGCAAAAAATATTTAAAGAAGTTTTCCAAAAGGACTTTTGAAAATTTGGTCATTCTAAGGCGATTCAACAATCCATTTAAGTATGAATTTTTTGCCAATAACATTTAAATTCATAATTTTAACTAATTAATCTCGCACTAGTTGACAATAATGAAATAAAATTAAAGTTCATTTACATGTAAAATATACATATATTGAGATAAAATTGTATCAAAATCCAAAAGTCCATCATGTGGTGAATATAAAAGTAAAAAATTATGATTCAAATTATAAAATGGTACTCTTCTTCATATGAATGAATAACTCAAATTCATTTCTATGGTGGTGTGAAGAAGTGGATGCCTTGTAATTATGGAGGAGGTAAAGGGAAATAAGGTTGTGTTTGAAGTTGTGTGTGTGATTAGTTGGTGGTTTAGAATGAAGCATCATTGAAAGCTTAACCTCAATAGCCTTGTAATTCAGGACTTTTGAAAAATGATTAAGGCATTCGACTTAACAAGTAAAAAGTAAACCTTAATAGTTTCTTCATAGTTATGCTAGGATCTTAGGAGAAATTAGAGATATCCGTAAAGTCAGGAAAAGACAGCACCAGTACCCTGAGTTTGGTCATACACAGGGCGATATTTTAAAAATACCTGCAAAAAAGTACATTAGCATTCAAGGGGGGGGGGGAAACTCAGGAAACCATCAATTTTGATGGTCTCCTGAGTTTCACCCTGTCTTTCTTTTTCCCTGATCGCCTCCACTGCTGCTACATAGATTTTCCCTGCTCCTACAGCTACTACTATAATTCCTCTCGAACCTTATCCATTAAATGCTGAGATTCAGCATTTCGTACTGAGTTTCAGCATTTCATACTGAGATTTAATAAAATTTCCTTACTTTACGGACACGACTAAAAGAGCGGTTAGGGGTTGAAAGGAGGCCCAAAGACAGGGTGAAGACAAGGTGACTTTGCGGATTTCTGTAATATATCAAATATTTGACATCAAAGTGCCGAACCTGCTAGGCAGCTACTGTATTTAGACCCATCAAGATCTTACCACATAAAGTATTAAAAGTATCTTTGAAATAGTTTTAAAAAAGTGTTGAAGATAATTATTGGGATGTCAAATTGTTTAGAATCTAAACTAAAGTTTGAATTACTATGTATTAATCAATATTTAAATTATTAGTTCTAGGTTTTTTTTTTGTGAATTTGAACTACAAAAATGCATTTGTTAGCCTACTATGAACCCATTTGAGATGTGACATCCACAACTTTGAAGCATCTAAAAGTTAGTGGTTACTGATTATACTACCAACAGAAAGTAGCAAATTAGTCCAAAAGGAAGGAAGGAGGATAAAGCAGGTAAAAGCTAGACCAATTCCACCCATTAAATTTGAGAAGGAAGAAGCTTGCAACTTTTGAAAAAGCAATTGAAACTCAATGTTCCCAAAAGAAAGCAAATGAGACTAATTTAAGGGGGATCATTTCTGTGCCCTTCTCACCCTTTTGTGACCCTAAACCCTAATTTTGGGAACAAAAACCTTAAACCCTGACTTTACTAACCAAAACCCTAAATCCTAACTTCGCTAACAACCCTAAACCCTAACTTCACTAACAACCCTGAACCCTAAACCTTAATTTCACTTGCAAAACCCTAAACCCTATTTCACTAACAAAACCCTAAACCCTAACTTTAGGGTTGCATGGATTTGGGAAGAGAAGTCACCTTGGTTTGAGTATCTTAACCCTTGGATGAACAGGGGGGCAAAACCTTGGATGAAAAGAGAACTCTTTTCCCCTGCTCAGATACATCCATCTTATCTGTCTGGATGAAAGCGGGTTAGCGAGACGCAGAAGCTCCTTGGCTATGGCAGCGATGGCTACTGTGTGGACGCCAGAGCTTGACATGGCGTCGTCTCGTTGCTGCTGCTGCTATTGTACATCTGCTCCGCGTCCCTCGCCTCTTATTTCTGCCAAATTCCCAATTTCTTTTTCTTCTTCTGTTTCCTTCACTGGATTTTCTCTCGGTTTGGGGAAATGGAAGGAAGGCGTGGGAAGGAGAATGTGGCGAACTGGGACCCCCGGATATGCTTGGCAGCGGAAGAAGGGAGCAGCAACCTTGCAACCTCGAGCACTGGTATGTTTTTTTCCTTACCTTTCGAAACTCTGTTTTCGCGTAGCTCAATTGGTATCAATTTCTGGCTTCTTCGAAGTTCCCAGCTGAAGAAGCAATGAGCCTGGTCGACTGAAAATTGGCTTTGTGTATGGATTGATTTTAGGAGCTTACTTAGTCTCGGAAGTTTGATTCCAGTGTGTATCTGCGTTGGAAACCCAGCATTGTGTTAGTCGGTCTGTCCTTGTGTAGCCGGGAATGTGCGCTCCTAATGCTGAACTTTGAATTCAGGGTTTTGGCCTCAATCCCTAAATCCTTGTAGCTGTTCCTGGACTTGCTGGAGGTGCACATACTAATTTCTGGGAGAGAACTGAGGTGTAACAGGGATTTGTACATGAGCAATGCAACAGCAATTGATTTAATTCCCATAGTACTATCTAATCTGATGTACAAGAATTGGGGTTTACTGCAGGGAGTAAGCAGTGTTGGCCAGAAACCCTACACTGCAGTCATGATTGTGCCAACAGGAACAGGTGCTACCATAGGAGGCTTTGCAGGAGATGCACTTCCAGTAGCACGAGCTTTGGCTTCTGTCGTGGACTGTCTCATCACCCACCCTAATGTGAGCAATATATATTGTATGATGCACTCCTTTGACCCACTGCTTAATGACACTATCTTGGGGCAACATGTGGAGTCGAGTATGGTCAATTTATTTTCTGGGACTTGAGTATGCAATCAGTAAGGTTGTACCAGGTTTTTCAAGGAATTTAGATCCTCATCAGGTTAGAGAGTTTGATATGTCTGAATATACACAGACAAGACTTTTTGACTACTTTATTATCAGGTTTTGAATGGTGCAATGCTGTATTGGCCCATGCCAAACACTTTGTATGTGGAAGGCTTTGCACTTGATCGCTTTGCTGAGGGAGCATGGGGCCTTCAACCTGTCCATCAAAACCGGGTCTGTTTTACTTCTGCACCTTCTTTCTTGAGTTTCAAGCTCAGGGACTTAGTTTTGAGAAACCAATTGACAAGCATGCTAGATTATGAAGAGGGTAGTATCTCCTTCACAAGCATTGGTCACATTATTGATAGTGATGGTGGAGATGAGCAGGTGGGGCTTGTTTTGGATGTGGGCATAGAGGAAGAACTGCAGCTTCGGCATCTGCAGGTGGCTGATGCTGCTCGGGCTACACTAGGCCTCCCTGTGTTGGAGTACACAGTCACTGACACCCCTCTTCAGGTACCTTTGGATCTCATTTGTCATATTTGCTGAGGTGAAACTTTAGTTCATGCCTTTGTGCTATAGATCAAATCTGCTTTAAACACATTTTTGTTCACAGTGTGATTTTTGCAGGTAGAAAAATGGATAGATGAAGCAACGGGGACCTCAACAGGAAGGCTTGGGCGACCTGATTCCCTATTGAGGGCAGTGGATACACTCATCAAGAGGGGACAAGTGGATGCTGTTGCTGTAGTAGGCCGTTTTCCTGATGATAGTGTTGATGAGCTCCAGGACTATAGGCAAGGTCAGGTAAGCCTTGGACTAAAAATTATCACTGGAAGCCCGTCAACTGGTCATTGACCACAGTAATCACTTGACATAGTCACAACTTCACAGTGTTTTATTTCCTTTTTGGTCTTGGACCCTGTCTGTATATAGGTACTACACATTGAGCCATTAGTTCACTCAAGATACTTGATTAAAAGCTGAGAAGCTGTGAAAGGGATAAAATAGCTGTCTGGCATTATCAATTTTGACACATGTTGATGTAATGATTTGAAGATCATTGTCCAGTTCGTTGTACAGAAGAGCTTAATTAGTATTTTTTCACCCTTGAATGATTTGATCCACCTGCAGGGAGTGGATGTACTGGCAGGAGTGGAGGCAGTAATAAGCCACATGGTAGTCAAGGAGTTTCAAATCCCATGTGCCCATGCTCCAGCTCTGGCACCCTTGCCTTTTGATCCCTCCATTTCTCCACGATCTGCTGCCGAGGAGGTAGGGCTACGCTTTCACATTGACAACTGTAGTGGACTTTTTCTTAACAAGAGAGGATTGTGTTGTGCAATCACAGTAACCTTTTTGCAACTCTGCAGAGTTTCATAATATCTCTTCTTCACACAGGATAGACCAGCAACAGTCAGAGTTGTTGTTATGAGTTCCCTTGCCTTGATTGTGTCTACCCATGATTCAGAAATGCATGTATGTATAGTCTTACCTTGTATAAATCAAGGGCAAGAGCTTGTAACTGAGACACAAAGAGAAGAGAATGTCAGATGGATGCATCAGTTACTAACCTTAGTACTGTGAATTGTGGGCTGGATGTCTGGGGCTCAACAGATAGGCTACACATTTTTACCCTGTGTGCTGGCTGGCCTAAGCAGGGCACCGCAGCTAGTGAGGAAGAGGAATAGGGGTGGGGCTGGAACTCTGTGGGCTGATGATGTGGATTGTGTGGTGGTCCCATCTGATGCATGTGGTGGCAATGGGACCCTTGCACTCTGTCACAAGACTGGTCGCAAGGTAACTTCAATCACAAGTTCTTGGCACTTGGCTGTCTACAGATTCACACAGAAAAGACTGCAAACTTATTACATGTCTGTAGGATAAACAACCCACATCCATACCCCAGAGTGTACAACTGACATAAACTTTCCCTTTGATCACAATTTGCAATGGTAAGTTGTGTTGTTTATCACCTCTTTCTTTCTGGTAACTTTGAAGATGTATTTAATCCATGCTTTCAAATAATTTCAGTTTTATCACTGTTTCTAGGGGTAAAATGTTTTTGGGTTTATAATGGGAGAGTCTTGAGGTAGGGTTTTGTATAGGTAGACCTTACACCTATTGAGTGCTCAGAGATGGGGTGTGATATGTCTGGGGTGGTACAGCCATTGTTGATTGCTGTGGAGGAAAATGAGACAGTGCTAGATGACACCCCTGAGAAGCTGCAACTAAATAATGTGGTACTTTTCCATCCTGGCATAAACACCATAGTTCAACTTCCATCAACTGATGTCATGTCCTTTTACTCCGAAACAGCTTTTTGCTACATGGTGCCTAGAGGGGATCCTATGTCTGCTGGCCATTCTTTCTATATGATTACTCCAGATAGTGTGCACGAGAGTAATTGGAGTTTTAGGTACTTCTCTCAAAGATTTCATTCTCATTCTTCTTAACACTCTAATGAAGACCACCATGGAAAAGCTGCTTATATGAAATTATTATCTTGGTCACTATGTTGATCACAAGTAGGTCTGAAAATGTTCATTGTTGGATGAACAGCTAAGGGTGGCAAATTACTGGGAAGCGCTTGGGGTGATAACTGCCCATAAAGCAGGTGTGAATCCACATGCATTACGTAGGAATGGTGTAAACCATTTGCATAGAATTGAGGGCCCTTTGCTTTCAGGAACTAGTTTAGGTTCTCTTAAGAGATTACAAGCCACTCAACTTGTGATGAGTGGTGTTCATTCAAATTGATCCAGATTGCAATTTCTGTGATTACACATAGGACCCTTCCACTTAATTTTTATTCTTTTGATGCATCCTTTTAATTTTCCATTGTTGCTTTCATTTCCATAGAGCATAGATACTAAACAAAAACCTGTTACAGGCTGAAATCATGACATTGGTAGCAATTGTTGTTAGAAAGAGGGAACTGGGAAAACCTTAGTAATCACCACCCGAACAAGATGTTTGTTTTGTTTGACCTAGGATAAACCACAGACAACATGTGATGTAACATGAAGATGCCCTGGGATTAAAATTGTCTGCATGAAATAACAATGTAAGAGACTAGCATGACAGAACTTGGCATTCATGCTATGGATTGAGGTTTCACAGGCAGTATGGAGTTTAAGAATATTAGAAACAACTACATAGACATATGATGCAATTGGGTTTACAGAGCTTACATTTTGGAATAGTGCCATGTGAAGTGGTGTAATTGGAAGCAATGATTGTCATCATTATGGCTTGTGATCATGTAATGAGTGCATTGCAAGGATGATAATGATGAAGTGATGATGTTGCCTTGTCCTTGTTTGCACAATCTCAAACATGAGGGGGGCCCTCCGACATGATAATAATTCAAATTGACTAGTGCTTTAAGGGAAAAAGCATGGATTTCATTGTTGTCTTTGATGATCCTCACTAATCTTCAAGTGCACGACTCCCATCTGATGCTGCTTATTGGGTGGTTTGGTCATGGGTGCCTCATATCAACTTGGTGTTGTAATAATGAGACATCCTTCTACAACATTGAGATCATGAAATGTCCATGAAAAGTTGAAATTCAGTTGGCACAAAGGCTACATGTTTCCCACAAAAACCACTCCCTTCCCTTTTGATTTTGTGTTTGAACTATTGTAGGGTCTTCAACTTGTCAACCGTGGTGTTGGAGTAAATGGCAAATACTTCCACCAAAAATATGGCCAGAGTCGACCAACAGCCACTAGCACACCATAGGAAACAATTTTCTGCATAGAGGACATCTAGATAGTTATTTATTGTACTTTCACCCATATTGATGCTATTTTACGGTCTTTATATGAATATTATAAGATTTTAATGAAAACACCTTTTCTTGGTATATTTCACCATGCTTCTATCCTTTTATCATAGATATTTAATTTAAGTGCAACAATGTGTCATGCTTTCATAAAGGATAAGCACAAATGTCATGACTTGTTACCTTCTCCAATTCCTCCAATCATGACTTATATGAAATAAATAAGAATTGTTTACTAAGTCACTCAAGCATTGAATCATTCAAGTAAAAGCGAATTTCATTTTCTTGAAGCACAAGAGTAGTTGACTTCCATTGAACCACAAGATAGCTCCATTGGTTGTTGTTTTGCTAAAGAATTTAGTGATTCGTAGTTTTAATGTCCATTTCAAAACTCAATTCAAATTGTCAGGTCAAAATTTCAATTCAAATTTGCATTCATTATTTTTCATGGTCTCTTGTTTCCCAAGTATGCCTATAAGGCAAGTTAATGATTAATACTTGAATGGTTCAACTCCCTCCAAACCAAGTTCCACATCACAATCAAGGTGTCTTTTTGCTACTAAAAACCATGTTCCAATTGCAATAACAATGCATTTATATCAATGTTCCTCCCATACATTACACAACATATAATGTAACATGCCATGATGACTAATAGGAACAAAATATGAAAATGATTCTTCAACAATAGTTTTCTAAATAGTTTAAAATTATTTCAAAGGCTCATTCTATACTATTATGCCCTTTGCAAAGGTCTCTATTCTACATATAAAGATTCAAATATTCAAAGGGCATAATAGTGGATGTTCATGTTTGTGAGGAATCATAAGCCAAGGTAACAAGGGATGCCTCTTGTCCCCAAGGACGTAAAGGTGTATCCCACCTTAAAAACCATGGTCAACAATCATGAAACAAGATGGTACAAATAAAATACTAGTCACAAAATTTTAGAGTACCTCAACCCCTACAAGCCAACAAAGTCAAAATTGAAACTGCTTTTGGTGGTCTACAACTTAAAGTTGCAAATGATGTGTTTTATACTTGTATGAAAAGTAATGTCCTACAAAGGGATCCTTCAACTTCTAGTTGTGGATATGCATACAATCAATTGCTTCATGTATAGATTTGAGGTTTGCTAAATTATTTCATGTTTGTCACAATTTTAACTAAATCTATCCCTTATGGTCTAAAAAATTAATTTAATAAAAACATGTTGATAGTGCAAACAAATTCATGAAGAACCATGTTTATAGAAAACCTCCCAATACCAAACATTATAAAGCTCATTGGAAATACTTTGTACCATGGGATAATTTGTTCAAATCAGAACATTTTTATAAAAAAAATACATGAGTAAAACTATAAGGTCTTATAGATTGGTTGTTAGGTAAAAAATATAATTCAATGGTTTTATAATAAGATGATGTTTATTATCTAAATCAAGGTACAATTAATAATATAGGGTGTGCATTAATCCCAAATATTTAAAATATATAATATACATGTACAAGGGACTTAAGTATTAATTGTTAGTAGGTTCAATTTATTTTTTGTGATTCAAAGTTTGAAAAGGTTTATAATTCTTAAAATTTTGAATCTAATTGCAATTTTTGGGCAATAAAGGGGGAATTATTGTTATCAAGGGCCTAGGGAAGTTTTTTGGACGAGTTATTGAATGTTGCCCAAGATTCATTATTGACAATTGATGTTAGGTCATATTTATGATTGTGTTCAAAAACCCCATTATAGTACTAATGTTATCACACCATATTCCATGTCAAAATACTTAATAAAATGAACACTTTGGGTGCATTCAAGCTAATAAAATTTAATGGATGTGCAACCGATGCTTGGTTTTTCATGTTTTAGTGTTGAAAATTATAATAATGTTGTAAACTTTTTTAATGTGTTGACATAACAATGTTTCAAATATATTATGGAAACATGTAGATTGATTTGAAATGGATTTAATAAGCATAGAATACTAGAAATTATTCTTTAAAAAATAATTTTTTGTTATTTAATGGATTCTTAAGTAATTTGAAAATGAATTTTTTAAAAGAGATTATTTAAATATATCTTTTTCTTTTTGAGTCATAATTTTTTTAATGATTTAAAAAAAATTACAAATGCAATATTTTAGAAATATTTTGGAAGTATTAAAAAAATAATCAATCACTAAAGGTGCACACCCAAATCTTGTAGAATATGGATTGTTGCAGAACAAAATCAATTACACCATATTGTGCTTTCACCCACATATTGTACATTATAATGGATGATTTAACCATTTTACTTCACATGTGTCATGAGCCATGACCTTTTGTGCGATATTAACTTGTAGTGTTTTAACACATTCTTTTAATTCATATAGGAATTGTAGCCTTGTACTTCATTCTTTAACAAGAGGCTTTAATTTGTTTATCAAGTAAATAGAACCTCTCTAATCATACAAAAATGTTCAATTTGTTACAAATTGTTATATTATATCACAAGAAAATGTGAATATCATGTGTTACTTATCACTTTATTCACCAAATCATTGATCTTTTTGCTCATCAATAAGTCAAAGTTATATGAGAACCTATAATAATACAAATTTCTCATGCCTTCAAACATTAGTTGATTTAAATGATCAAGTGCCTACAAAAAACCTCACATCAAAATCTGATAAAGGCATAATAATTCTTGTGCTTGTAACATAACATGTAATATATGAGCCAAAGCATGACATTGTTTGGCCTTGTGCACCACAAAAGATCATAAGACTCTACAAATGAACAACCTTACAATGAACAAGCATTGGATGTTTATTTACATGCCTTTTTTTCATATTAGATACATGGAAGAACAAATAATGCAACATTTAACAAAATTATGTTTGTTTTTTCTTAGTTTTAACATTCATATTTAATAAGATTTGCATGTTTATAAACACTGGATCATAATTTTGGCCATATGTTCTTTTCTAAAAACTCGATTATTTCATTTGACAATCATTGGAAAGACTTTACCGTTGTTATATTGCTTACAAAGGTTTATTTGCTTCTCATATGGTGTGTCATTTTCAGATGTGAATGATCCAAGCTTTGGTCCCATGTGTTTTGGAATATATGAAAACCAAGAAATGAACAACAATGAAAATGTGGAAGTGGTGGAAGATAACATTTTGGAGATGAAGATTGGCTTTTGGTTGGATGCTGAGAATGAGGTCATAAACAACTCAATGACTTTTAAGTTAACATAAATACTTGAAGGAGAGCAACAAAACTCTGAAAGCGGATTTGGACTTGACAAATTACAAGGACAAATTACAAGGGTGAGGATATTGTCAAGAGTGAGAGTCTTCAAGATGAAGAAAATGAATGAGGAGAATTACTTTTAAAATATACCTTTGAGTATTGAAATTCTAATGCTACATATCGAACTTGGACACAACAACTAAGACTATCTCTTGGTCTTATCAAACTAGGATATCAGTTGCCATTAAATGATAATCAATGCCGGGGATCCTCACTAAAGGACCTACTTGAAGAATTTGGAAGAAAGGAACCCTTGATGACAATCTCAAAATGCAAAAGTGAAAGTTGAATATTTCAAAATTGAAAGTTTATGTCCAGATTTTGAACTTGCATTGTCACCAGTCCAAAATCAATATTGCTTTGTATTTTTTAAAATTTTTATTAATGTCCAAAATCTTGAGAGCAGAGCATTTTCAAAATTTTCTTCTTTTTACGAATTTGAATATGGGGCACACAAGTCCAAAATTGAGACTTTTTTTTTTTTTGGGACAAAATCTGAACAAGTTTTCTAATATTTTTAGCTTTGTTCTTTATGTCCAAATTTTGAACTTTTTTTTTCTTCTTGCAGGCATTGTGGTTGTATTATAGATTTGCTTTATGAGCCACTTGTGCAAATTGAAACTATGGATAAAGCACATACATTTTCTTTCATATATTTTGGCACACTCAAATTGTGAATGATTTTAATTCTTGTGAATCCAATTTTTTATATTTAATCTTCTTCTATTTATTACCAATGCTTGTAAGTTGTGACCCCTTGTGACCCCTTGTGACCCTTTCATGTAATGGTCCTCCCTACCAATCATATTATTACTGTAGTACCTCAGCCAGTTTGCACTGATTATATTATTTTCAGAAATTTTGATTTTTTATTTTAAAAATATTTTTCAGAAAAATATTTTCTGAAGGAAAATAAAGAATCTGATAAAACGTTTGGGAATTTTTCATTTGTTGAAATGGAATCCTCAGAATTGATTAATTATTTGACAAACATGTGTTAAAGTGGCCAAGGTACTACAATAGTCTCTTTTTTGGTTTTTGGTTTTTTGGGAGTTTTCCTTTAAGTGAACAAAACCATTAGTTGTGGTTGCCTTAAACGTATTCAATGTGCTCCAATCACATGTTATTTATTTACACAAATAACTGTGACTAAACACATTTGGTCACATTTAATGACAAAATATATTCAAACACATGTTTGGGTTTATTCGGTTTCTTATACTTTAGCAAAATTAAATGAATCAAATACAATATGGTTAACAATATGTTATAGACCACAAATATTATTAGACCGAATACATTTAGTCTTCTTGTGGCACCCATAAATTTTTCCTTGTGTTCACCCTCCAACCACATATCGGTTGTTTTTCATAAAAAATGCAACATGATTTTTAAAAAAATTCTTTCAAATGTGGTCAAATTAAATGTGAGCAATGTATTTATTTATTTGTGTACACATTTAGCATTACCCTAATTACATAATTTATGTATTCATTCATTATGTATTGAATATGGTCCATGGTATTTATTCCATTGCATATAATTTTTCAACATTTCATTTCAAATGGCCCTAATAGCAAGCAAAAGATCAGTATGGGGTAACAAGGATTTGGCCATGAGTAGAGAATGCTATTCTTTTTTGTGTGTGTCAGGCTTTAGAGATCCTTCAATCATCTGCTCTTTACACTTGCATACTAGCTCATGTACCTTCAACATAAACTTGGGAATGAATAACCTGGAGATCCCTTGCACCACCATCCAACTTTTCAGTCAATCTGTTTGAAATGCATACCTGGGTTGAACATAAAGATTGTGCAGAGAGTGCCTTAAAATAATAATTATGTGTAAGCTAAACTCTAAACTCAGTCTATTGGGACACCAGTTTGGACTTTTTTGTTTCTCATCTCATGCCAAGTTAAAAGTAAATCAAGTTTGGACACCAGTTTGGATGTTTGTTTCCCATCTCATGCCCAGTTCCAAAGGGTTGGAGTAAAATTTGCTCCAAAAAAATATAAAATAAAAATTGTGAAGTAAACCCAGTTTGGGCACTAGTTTGGACTTTTGTTTCCCATCTCATGCCCAGTCATTGGGGTTTTGCCAAGGAAATGAATGCTATTAACTCTGAGAGCCCAAATTATGTTAGCTGGAGCCATGGAGGAAGAGAATGCTGGAAGAAGAGCTTACAAGTTGATTGTTGTTAAAAGAAGAGACAGGTGCCCCCACACATGCATTTTGTGCATGCAATGCTTCCTGGCTCCTTGGAGTAAAGGTGTGATTTATTACCTTTCTACATTGAGACAAATTTGCTCATTGCACCAAGGTTGTTGGCCCACCCAAGCATTCATATACATATTGAATATTCTAGGGTTACCCATCATCAAGGGACCACACATGATGATGACAATAATAATCCTCTCTCACACTTCAATACACCAGCCCCACCAGGTTCATCCCCTCCTCCCTTGCTTTCACTTTCTTTTTTTCCTACACTTTGTGGCAATAATGACCAAGATGGACAACCATACTTTCTTTGCAATTCTTTGGCTTTCAATTTGGGTTTGGATGTGGTATTTTCAGATCCACCTAGTGTTGAAAGTCTTTGTAGTGAATGTGGTTCCCAAGGTGGTTTCACCTTTTATTTTTGGGTTGGGAATGAACAATTGGGTGTGACCCACCTAGCGCATGGAGAACTAAGTGGTATGAAAGTATTGTTGCTACTTACTTCCCAAGAAAGTCAGGATTCTGAAGAGAGACAAAACAACTTGAAAGCAAAGGTATTGGGAAGTACCCATAAATGAGGCATAGCTCCCACCACCTTGCACACAAACCTAGGTTCTAACCTTATGTCCAAATCAAAGATCAAAGGACACACAAGGATATGGGACAAAGGGGGGGGGTGGGGACCTCTAGGGGTCCCTTCTGTGGAGCCCAATCATTTGGGTAGACCCCATACTCCATGGCAATGTACGGTGACCTAGAGTACCTACTAGGGTTGCTTAACCCTTAATGTCCAAGAAGATTGAAAAAGCTGATTTTAGAAAAGGAATGTGGGACTAAAGAAGACTAAAAACACTGGAGGCAAGTAGGCTAGAGGTGAACCTATTATAAACTACTCTAGACTTAAATAGCAAGTCTAGACCACTCAGGAGCTTTCTTGGAAGCCTATGTTGGAGCAATGATACTAGTGTCAATCCAGTTATAATGGCACTACTGGGAGTAGGAGTAAGTAGTTGAGTGTAATCTAAGAAGTTTTTGGCTTTACATGTACAGTGGGTATGATCTGAACACACAGTTTGCATTAATGCATTCTCCCTCCCATCCCACACAGCTTTCAAAACTGAGAGTTGTCAGTTTGGAGAGAGCAAAGCTGATCAGCTGAAGTTTGGGTGAGCCAGCACCTACACTAAATATCATGGTGAAAACTTATAACCTCCAAAACAAAATAAAATTGGATTGGGTTGCTTCCAAACATAACAAAAATCCCAACCCAAGACAAAAAAATCAGGGTCTCCAAGTCCAAATTTAGCAGTTCTCGGGTTAGATATAGCCAATATATATCATGCTGGTGGAAACCCGTTTTTTTGGGGGAGGAGGAGGGAGTTGCTTTGAAACATTGTAGAAATCCCAACTCAAAACAAAAATCAAGGTCTCCAAGTCCAAAATTGGCATTTTCCTTGGTGTTAAATATAGCCAACATAAAAGGCATCACTGGAGAAGGTGAAGTTATCTCATTATTATTGCAAGACTTCCTTCCTTTCAGGCTTACATGATTTCCCTCCACTTCACAGTGGAAAAAACAAAATTCTCTTGTACAGTCATCCCTAGACATTGGGTGCAAGTCCTCATCCTCCTCCCCTCCTCCTCCTCCTCCCTGTCGGATCTCTCCCATGTTTTCCATGTTTTGCACATCCTGGAAACAGTAGGATCATTGTGTAGCTATGCAGCACTCAGGAAATTCATTGAATCACTCCTCAAAAACAGACAGTGCATCAAAAATAGACTGCAGATATGTTCAAATAGACATCCATGAGACTTAAATGGGCAATTTCAGTGGACATCTGATGAGGTGAAGAGGTACTTACTACTACTACTACTACTTGAGAGGATGGGTTCAAGGCTTATAGCCATTGCGGCCCTTGAGCTTAATGAAAACAAGCACACAATCTTGGAAGTAGCAATGAGGACCAATCTACTGAATGTACCCAAAATTCTCCTCTTCACACTATCCATCTATAGTTGTGAATGTTGTAGTACATCTTGCAAAAAACAGCATTGCAATATCACACCCATTTGGCTCTATCATGCCACTTGGGTTTTAGCAACTAGTTCCAGTTGCATCTTGCTCCTTGTAACATAATGAGTATTTGGAGCCAAGTCTTGGATTTTGCTATATTATCCAATGTGGTGATGTTCGTGGTACTTCTCCATTTCCCTATAAGTTGGGCTTTTAACCACTAAATTACATGTCTTTCATACAATGCACAAAAAATAATTATTTGAAAATGTTTTTGTCACAAAAACCTGGCTTCCAATAACACCAAAATAGACTATCTTGCAGGCTACAAGATTTAAGCCATCTGCACTCAGATGCAGCACTTCAGCTCCTGTTGCTTCCAAATAGTAGTAAAGACTAACTACCACACCAAAGTCAAGTGCTAGCTGTTTCTAGAACTCAAAAGTCAGATGGGTGTGATTGAAAACCAGCTAACATTTCAAATCAAAAACCCCTCCTCACAACACCACTGAATGGAACATATATCCGGGTCTCATGCTCTCTAAGTCAAGAATACATTTTGCTACTATGCCCTGACCCTAACCTGTACTCTGGCTTGCTCTCTCTCTCTCTCTCTCTCTCTCCACAAGCAATGGGCCTGATATCACAATGCTCATAACAAACTTGTGTATTATAAATATATGATGACAAAATGTGACCCAGTTTTTTCTGCACTGCAACCGAATGTTGAAACTGTAACAATAAATTTGAGGCCAACAACTCCAAACAAATTCAATCTTTTCTTTCAAAAGACGAGAGATTTGTACATTCTAGCCTGTACAAGAAGAGCTAAGTGCCATGAGTCTTGGACATTTATAGCTTGGAAAGACTCAGGGATGATTCAAGCTGACTGACATGATGACAGATAAAATTTTGTTTATTTTCATTACACTCAGCATGATTCAATGTAATGTGGTTGTTCCTTCATCACCAAAAAGAGAAGAAGAAAAAAAAAACAAACTGGATTTTAAAGCAACTGTGTCTAAGGGTAGACTTACACAATAACTAATTTCATGGGTGCAGAGAAACTGTTACTGGATCTGAATCCATGACTCTGAGTTGGGTCACAATTTAAGTGTGTGCAACTAACTGTTTGGTGAACAACTACTTCAGTTTTTCCTCCTGAGACCCTCCTCTCCTGAAAAGGAGGACAAAGTTCACAATACTTGCAAGCAAATTTGTGCAGAAGGTAAATTTGCGGCTCCAAAGAATGGATCTGAGAATATTAGATCTGCAAGCTTGCAATGAAGGATTGACATCAACCACATCATTGTGCAAAGAAATGTGTCTGGGAGATTCAAGCTACCTGGAAGAAGAGTTCTTTTCGCACCCTAGAGACAGACATAATTAGGATGCAGCAGCAGCAGCAGTTAGCCTAAGAGATTACAGTGTTGCATTTTTGTATACAAAAAGCAATGTGAGTTTTTTGCTTGCTTTTTTTTTTTACAGAAGCCGTGTTCCCCCAGATCCATGTAATGCATGCAAATCCAAAGGAGGCCATCCCGGATTGCTCCAAAAATGGGTGTCAGGAGGTGTAACTGTCTCATAATTTGGCATACCTCCAGCCTGATGATGATGATGAGATGCAGATTGCTGCTGCTGTTGCTGCTGCTGTTGCCAGCCTACAGCTCCTGCTGCTGGTCGGACAGCAAGCTTCGACTCCGCATGATCCAGCAGCCCATGTCCAGCTCCTGCAGCTGCTGGTGACTGAGTTGATCCAGGAGACGAAAACTTGGCAGAAGCTTTTGAAGCTTGCTGCCTGCTGTTTAAGTCCAGTACTGATGCAGATCTCTCAGACTCAGGCTGACCCCACAAGACTTCCTGCTTCAGCTGCTGCTGCTGCTGCAAATTCCTCCAAATGTCTCCACCACCACCACCACCACCTCCTCTGGCATAAGAGGATGCCTCCTGTGCTGCAATATCATCTGAAGAAACTGTATTGTGATTGTAGCTGCTGCCATGATGTCCAGCTTCCCTTAGAGCACCCAAATTGCCTACCCTAGTACTATATGCTGCTGCAGGGTTTTCAAAAAAAGCTGTCAAATCTCCTCCTCGTCCTCCGGTATGGACCTGTTGCGAGGTGTGTGTGCTCAATCCAGGACCTCCTCCTCCTCCTGCTGCAGCACCAGCATCTGACTTTGATGACACTGAATTGAACAAGCCCAGACTCATGATGCTGCTGTTTGCAAAAGCTTGTGAATGGTGGCTTAGATTCTGCCCAGCTGGTCCTCCTTGCCCAGAATGTGTTGTAAATGCAAGAGCTCCAGCAGCTTCAACATTAGCCTGAACATCAGATTGCTGTGATGACCATGTGGGCTGGTGCTGCTGCTGAGAGCTTGTTAGGAAATGCATTGCTCCTGCAGGCTCACCATTAAAGAAGCTAGCAGAGGAGGAGGAGCCCTGCAACTGTGCACTGTGCTGATGCTGCTGCTGCTGAGCAGAGAAGCTTTCAGTTACTGTGCTGATGCCACTTATTAGAGATGGTTGCAGCTGCAGTACGGAGGCATGATCGACTGCATTCCCGCGATGCTGCTGCTGTTGCTGCTGGTGCTTGGCCCGCTTGTTCTTGCGACAACCACCACCCACAGGAACATTGCGCAAGGTGCCACCCGCAGTCCAGTAGCGACGACAATTCTTGCAGAAATGGCGAGGCTGAGTGAGACTGTAGTTGTTGTAGTAGCAGAACTTGGTGTTCAAAGATTGGCAGCGCGGGCAAGGCACCACTTGATCTGGTGGTTTCAAGCGGCGTTCCTGGAGTGCACGTTGAGCGAAGAGCTGACTCGCCTTCTTCTCCTGTTGTTGTTGTTGCTGCTGCTGCTGTTGCTCCTCATTCCCAGAATGGATGCTTGCCTCCATGGCCATGACCTCAGTTTCTGAACCTCAGGCAATCGCGTGATCTAGTACTCGACCTGCAACTCCCGATCAGCAGCTGCACCAAGTGCCTGCATTTCAACAGTGTTTTTGGGAAATGCCTTGTTTTCAAAGCGCACAGCTGAGCTGCTCACAACTTCCAAAAGATCTTGCCACTACTACTGGACCTGCTTTCCTCACTGCATGCAGCACCAAAGAACGAAGCAGAAACTGCAATCAGAATCTTCAGCCAAAGAATGAGACTGCTGCACTTGTACAAACGCCCATTTCTGCTGTTTCTGCTGATGAGCAGTAGCTTCAAACTACAGCCACTATGACAAGAGCTTAGTAGATCATGCTGCGATGTTTGTGTCTAGAAATCATGGACCCATGATTATACCCATCCATTTCACAGCCAAGCTGCCAAAAACTCTTGACAAACGGAGACGATGAATTCTAGTTCAATGACCTAACAATCTTCCACGCGGCGACCATTAACAGCTTGAAGCTGTACCCCAGTGCAATCTTCTGGACAAGCTTTGAAGCTTTTGCAGCTGCTCGAGCAGCTTCCGATCGATCCAAATTCAAGACCCTTAGCAGCTGCTGTTGATGGAAGTTTATAAAGACTGGAGCATGAAAGTTGTGGTTTTGAGAGGAAAGCTTGAATTGGGAAGAAGTTAGTGTTTTGACATCCCTGATGATCAGGATTTCAAGTGCTGCAGCAGCAGCACGTCCGATCGAGGCTGCATAAATCTAAAAGTTGCATGCAATTGACTAAATCACAATTTCACTGCAGGCACGTAGTACGATCTAATCCAGCTTGCAAATTGTTTATATACATACATAGTTTATAATTCTATTGCGTCGGAGATCGAAAACTTTTGCTGCTAACACGTTCGGACTGCAGGAATCTTTCTGAAGAAAACAAAAGCCAGATGTTGACGACCACGATCCATACCAAGACTTACTGAACAAGACGAGAACGAGAAAGATGTCATGTCAGAAGAAAACAGCAACAGCGGCAGCGCCCACCTTCTTCTTCTTCAAGTCTTCTTCTTCGTGTATTTCTCGAGTCCACCGGCACAAGAACTCGGACAGCTCGTCCCGCTAGCTACAAGAAATGAATCCTTCCTTCATACATGATGCATGCATGTCCATCGCAACAAACCGTCCACGACTGAGCGAGCTCGCGACCTCTTCTGCTGGCTACAAACTGCCAAGCTGCTGGTTTTTCTAATCTATAAGATAGAGCTGCGTGTTTCATGCGTTTTCTGGTGCGCCTGCTTGGGCAGTTCCGTCTGTTTTATCCTCGCGAAGTCTGCTCCCCCAAAACTTTTCTTTCTCCTCCCACGCACAGCTCAGGACAAGTTATACGTACTCCACAGCTCGTGATTATATGGCTATAAATTTGTGCTCCTTTCGCACTGGCAGCTTATCACCTACACGCTCCTTAGCCGGCTTCTCCAACATGTACCTCGATAATCAGATCTAGAAATCGTAAACCAAAACCAAGTTCTCCACACGAGTCTCCTCCTCCTTGTTGTCACAAGCAAAAGCTGTTCTCCCCTGATCCGGATCACTGTACTCAGAGGTAGAGCATGACCGGGTGAGTAGGAGTATGAAACACGAAAGACCCAAGTTCCGAAAAATCAGTACTATTTAGTGCAGCTTCCTCAAAGCTTCGCTAGACTTCCGAAATGCTTCCCTATGTTTCGCGCTACAATCCTCGTCTCGCCAACCGAACCCAGAGAGACAGACAGAGGAGGGGGG
>Ga0209611_10005277_pt1 | contig 21723 bp, 14 predicted proteins | sample S1TSphgellanicum_3_FD_187693 | JGI IMG/M metagenome (GOLD analysis project Ga0209611, IMG submission 187693) | Host-associated microbial communities from peat moss isolated from Minnesota, USA - S1T2_Fc - Sphagnum magellanicum MG (SPAdes) (version 2) | ecosystem: Host-associated > Plants > Peat... | reverse complement strand
TGATTTTGTGTATCTTCAGCGACAACCCAATGATACTTTAGACACTTCTTCCGGTCGCACTATTTTGAGGATCAAGGCAATCAGGCCTTCAGGTGTGTTGGAGTTACAAGGAGCTGACGGACGCACAATTCGTGATCATTCCAAAAATTGTGCGCCCTGCCACTTGCCGAACTTGGATCCTACCATCATCACGTCAACTTGGATTCCTCCACTTGATTATCCATGTCAAGTATGTCAGAGGACGGATGATGCTGATCAGATGCTACTTTGTGACAACTGTAATGGTGGATACCATCTCTTCTGCCTCAAACCGGAGCTCACTCAAGTTCCCGTCAACAATTGGTATTGTTCATCATGTTCTCCCACAACACCTTGATTCCTACTCAGACCATGCCACGCTTTTCCCGGCTCAGGTCTGGGGGGGATACATGAGAATTTCATCTCAGCCTCCCTTGTGCATTGTGATATATGTGTGTGCATGCATCTCTTTGATTAGTTTCTACCTTTAATTGGTTTTAGGCTGTTTATTTAGTAGAGTTTCCTGCGGATTCACACCTTTATGACACTGTATGTCACGACACTACACGTCACGACATGACAATTTTTTGTGTAGACCATAGCTTGCCAACACCCACAAGACTAAAAAGTGAGTATGGTATCAACAACGTTTAAACCATGGAGAATGCAAAGCCAAGGATCTTGAGCAAGAAGTTTGGTTAGAGTACTAAAAGATGAGGAAGTGGTCTAGGTTGAACATCATAAGACAATAAAAAAGCTCTAGGAATAATTAGAGAACTTTGACAACAAGACCAAAAAGTGAGCATAGCAACAACAAAATTCAAACCTAGGAAAATGTAGGGTCAAGAATAGTGAGTAAAAGGTTTAGCTAGAGTACCAAAAGATGAAAAAAAGGTTTGGGTCAAACACCATAAGACCATCAAGAGTTCCAACAATAATCAATAAGTTTTGACAACAAAACTAGAAAATGAACATGGCAATAACAAAGTTCAAAGATGGTAGAATGCAAGGCCAAGAATAATGAAAAGAGGTTTAGCTAGAGGACCATGAGATGATGAAGTGGTCTAGGTAACATTAGAAGATTGTCAAAAGCTCCAACATTAACTAGACCAAAAAAACATCAAAAGTTGTCACCAAGCTCCTCGTTGGGATGTACTAGTTTGTGTGTGAAGAAAACCATTAAGAAAATGAATAAAAGCTCTAGTTGTTGGTAGCAAGTTGCATGAGAAGAAGAATTGGTTCAAGAAAATGAACAAGATCTCCGGAATTCTCCAATGTTTGAACAAGACAATGAATGCAAAAAGTTGAACATGAGCTCAATGACCATGGCAATGGCACTCGAGCCATTGAAGTTATTGCAAACAAAAGTGTGACAATGTTGATTAGAGTAAAAATGTTCCCCTGGTGTGGCACTTTGAGAATCATAAGATGCAAAGTATGAATAAGATCATAATCATTAATTCATACAAATTTTAATTTTGTACAAAATATTTTTTATGGACTAACATCACACATTTAAAGATTTGTTCCTTGCATTGTATACAATTTTGCACATATATTTTTGTCGATGTGAAAGAACTTGAATGTAATAATATATATATATTTTTAATGATAGGAAAAATAATGTTGACAAATCAGGTTTGGTGTGTTGAGTAATAAAATGCACATTGGATGCACATGGTACAAAACATGTTTAAAGCTCCAAAACTAAAAGTGACGAAAGAACGAATACTTTAAATGTTTGCCCACCAACCTATCAACCCTACATATATCCTGAAACCATTCAAGGAAGAAAGGTGAGAGTTGAGGAAAAAGATTTGACATTAAAATATACCCCTTAAAGAAAACATGGTTCTTTATTAAACAAAAGGTGGATGTTGAAAAAAAGATTTGATTTCAAAAACTACTCCTTAAAGAAGAAGTAATTCTTAACTAGTGTTAGCCAGCTATTGAAAAAACATGCCCAATTATCAACTTGGCTATTGATAACCTATGAGTTGATTATTGGTTTTTTTGAAAATTGATAAATTGTAACTTACGTGTCTAATATTGAATTTTCAAAATTTATTAACTTACCTTGATGACCCAATTATCAACCAAATAGGTTATCAATCTTAAAACATCAACCACGTTTATTATTTAAAAAATAAAAAGGATTTTTTAAAAGAAAAGAAAATCTTATAACTCACATATGACTGAAAATATAATCAATTTATTATTACAAATAAGAATAATGAAATAAATTGATAATCATGGGTATTATTACTTTGATAATGAAATTGATAACCAAAACGTTTTAACTTAAATTTTAAGCATTTGAGAATGTGCTTGAGCAGTTATTGCCAAAAAGCAAAAGCTGGGTAGCCTTTATTTAAAGAGCATGGTGATAGATTGTGCATTTAGCATATCTAGGGTACAATCAAAATTTTATTATTTTTGTAAAAAACACGTTTCCCTTGAGCACTTATCCTACACCAGACTCAGAAGTTGAGTGCCCCATCAAATTGATTGCTACTGTTGTAGTGTCTGCCACCACCATGTGTGGACTGAACCATTGAATCTCAAGCGCTGCATCCCTGGGGATTATATCTACCAAAAACACTAGTCTACTCAGCCACATATAATTCTTGAGAAGAGAACAAGACATCCTGTTAGTACCATAATAACAAACTAAATAATTAAATAAAGGAAAAACACCCGCCAAGGGAACAAGAGAAGAAAAAAGAAAGGATCGAAATCCAAATGAAAGATCACACCTGAAAGTGTAGAGCGCACAATGAGGAGCCTTAACAGGAAAAAACACAAAACCTTGCACCTAAACCCATCATCAATAGCATGAAGCAAGTCATGCAAGGAGATGATCAGAAAACCTGGAAGGACAACAAGCCTAGTAGAGGCCTCTCCTGCTGCCACAACTGCTTGCCACAACATCCTGTGGTTTAATACTATAGTCTGAAGTCACTTAAAGGCACATTTTCATGAGTGCACATTGGTCCACTATTTGTACTTTTCCCCACCCAAATAGTTAGGGTTTTAATGCAAAAAAATTCACAAACCCACTCACTATTTCTGGGGGGTGCCTCAGCCACCCCACCCCCCAGTCTAGAGACACCCACCAGTGACCATTCTCATATATATGCCAAATCACATTACCTCAAGAACCAGTTATACAAGTGCAAAAAGTATTCTGACTTCGGTTCAGGTCACATTAACTCTCATCACCTCTGAAACTGTCAAGCATCTCTTCTTTCTTTCGAAGAGGTTTGAGAAATCTAGTGACCTGAGCAGAAAAAGCCCTTCACATATAATTTTGATCAAATTAATTGCAGTTAGATAGTGGGTGGGGGAGAAACATGGAAACTGGCGCTGACTAGTCTATCTTCAGCCACTGTAGAAACCAATCAGTCAATCAATGGGGGAAGAGAGAGAGAGAGAGAGAGAGAGAGAGTGTGTGTGTGTGTGTGTTTTTGTTACATATGAAGTAAGTCAGGACTCCGGAGAGAGAGAGAGAGAGAGTGTGTGTGTGTGTGTTTTTGTTTGGGTTTGTGTGTTGTTGTTGTTGTTGTTGTTGTTGGCTGTGGTGATCTTTGTTTGTTGGAACTTTATAAGTCAACTAGAGTGACTAGAGTCGACGGAGTTCTTTTAAAGCGAGTTCAGCTTGAACTTGTGAAGAAGTTGTTGAACCCGCATGGTTTTTCTTAGCTCCGATCGAGCTGCTGCTTGTGCTAGCTGCGGAGTTGTGTTGGGACTCCGTTCCTAGCTAGAGAAGTCCACAGAAGAATCTAACTAGGAGTACTGTTGCATCATGGTGAAAGCCTGGGGACAAGCTGCTCATGGAGGACTTGATCCAGATAATTCATCCCTAGACTTTGATTATCAACGTCAGAGCCAGCTGATGAAAGGCGAAACCTTGTCGTTACATGAGATCAGCTGCAAGCAGCCGCTTGTGTCAGACTTCTTACAGTCAGTGAACTTGCAATACGTGAAGCTCGGATATCACCATCTTCTGAGTATCACCTATCTCGTCCCTCTGCTCTTAATCCCCAGCTTGCTGTTGGGAATCTTCATACTGCAGCTGCAGCTTGGCGGGCTAGCAGCTGTTTCTTCTGATCATAATAGCATTTGGCAGTTATGGGAAAAGATTCTGCAGTTTAATCTTTTGAGTGTGATTGCGTGCTTAGTGCTCCTGGTGTGTGCGGCAACGGTGTACTTCATGTCAAGGTCTAGACCGATCTATCTAGTGGATTTTGCTTGCTTCGTGGCGAAGGATGACTCTGAAGCTTTAAAAGTTCCTTTCAACATATTCATTCAGCGCGCCAGGAAAACTGGGTTCTTTGATGCCGAGAGCATCGAGTTTCAGAAGAAGATCATGCAAAGATCGGGTCTTAGCGAGAGTACCTATCTTCCTCCCGCTTTCGCTGCTCTTCCTCCGTGTCCGTCCATGAAAGCAGCGAGAGTGGAGGCAGAAACCGTCGTGTATGCTTGCTTGGATGAGCTTTTCGAGAAAACGAAGGTGAAGCCCAAGGAGATCGGAGTGCTGATCGTGAATTGTTCGCTGTTCAGTCCTACTCCCTCTTTGTCCGCTATGATTGTGAACAAGTACAAGATGCGAGGCGACATCCGTAGCTACAATCTGGGAGGAATGGGATGCAGTGCAAGCTTAATCGCCGTAGATCTTGCTAGAGACATTCTTCAACTGCATGGCTACACTTATGCGATTGTGGTGAGTACAGAAAACATCACCCAGAATTCGTATTTTGGGAATAACAAATCCATGCTGATACCCAACTGTTTGTTCCGAGTTGGTGGAACGGCACTCTTGCTTTCCAACAAACCCAACGACAAGAGACGCTCCAAGTACAAACTCAAGCACTTGGTGAGGACACACAGGGCAGCAGATGACAAGAGCTACCGCTGTGTATATCAGGAGCAAGACAGTGAAGGCAAGATGGGAGTAGGTCTGTCTAAAGACATTCTAACAATTGCTGCAGAGTCTGTGAAGACAAATATCACTACTTTGGGTCCTCTTGTGCTGCCATTTTCAGAACAGATCCTCTTCTTGGCCAATCTAGTAGCGCTCAAGCTCTTCAACATGAAACAGCTCAAAGCTTACATCCCTGATTTCAGGCTTGCTTTTGACCATTTTTGCATTCATGCCGGAGGCAGGGCTGTGATTGATGAGCTCGAGAAGCATCTGCTACTTACTCCACAACATTGTGAGGCATCAAGAATGGCTCTTCACCGATTCGGAAACACATCCTCTTCCACAATCTGGTATGAATTGGCCTACATTGAGGCCAAGGGTAGAGTCAAGGAAGGCCAACGAGTGTGGCAGCTTGCCTTTGGTGCTGGCTTCAAATGCAACAGTGCAGTATGGCAATCTCTTCACACCATCCAACCTTCCTCGAAGCATTCCCCATGGGCACATTGCATTGACAACTATCCAGTCAAGGTACCTGACACATTCCAATTTGATGATTGAACATCAATCATCAACTGCCACAAAATAAAAATATTTTCTCCTCAGGAATCATCTTGAAATAATTGATTTTATTAGTAGTATATTTATTATTATAGCTTGGAATTGAACTTAACGAATTGGGTGGGGAAAATCACATCAATGGGCTAAAATTGTTTAATTTAGCTCTCTAGGGAAGAAGCTCAACCCACCACCACCACCACCACCATCATCATCATCAGGGGGTCCATTCACCCTAATAAGAGTCAACCTCGCGGCCTTAGATTATTTCTTATTCTAAAATATTCTTGAAAACTGTATTCACCCAATGTGACAATTTTATACTCACCATTGAACCATTGTTAGAAGCAAAGTGCCATTGCTAAAGAAGTTTACTAAACCAGTTGACCCAAGTGAGTTGCTAGTTTTAGAGGCCCAGTTCATTCAGCTGACAGAATTGTCCCTCCAATTCTCTCACATTCTTAAGAGTCAATTGGGAGAGTAGAGCCCAGTGAATTATTTTGCATGATTCATTACGCACAAATCAGTCACAGGCAAACTGCAGTTGAACACCTCAAGAGGAGCCTTTCTTTGATGAGAGAAAAATAAATTGGGTCAATTAGTTACAAACAAGTTACTTAAACTAATTATAGATTCATAACTTAATAGCATTCAGCTCTCAAACTGAAATTCAGAAATTTGAATTCTGAATAAGGTTGAACTGGCTAAACTAGTTCTGAATAGTTAGTTCAAACTTATATGTATTCAGCTTTCTGGTAGAACAGCAGCAGCAGCAGCAGCATCATGGAAGATAGATTTATTATTAATTGTGATTTGACTGAAAGTTGCCAATTTGTTCTTATGTTGGGGAGCCAGCTCTTAAATAAGTTCACTTAATTTTTTTCATAAGTGAATTGTAAATATGCCTCGTGTTTTTTGATGAATTTGTTATGAATTTTTTTACTGTGTTCTACTTCCCTCTTTGTCTGACCTGTAGCCAAATTTGGCTAAAACCTCTTGTGGATGACCAGCCCACCTACCTCACAAAATTGAAAAACAAAAAAAAAAGCCCCTCCTGGTGGCCATAAATTCTGTCTATTTTCTAAGCTTTGTGCATTCATTGCATGAGAGAAACCTATTTGCATCTACTACTAGTGTAGTAGATTCTTGGTTTTTGGTTGGTTTCTGGCTTCAGTTCTTGGTTCAATTTTTGGGTATGTACATTGTTGGTTTAGAAATTTGAAAAGAACCAGTCTAACTGGATCTTACAACAACCCAACAAACCAGAATTGGGAACCAGCCTCTGGCTAGAACCTTACCTGGAACCAAAACCAGACTCAAAATCTGTTTCATATAGGTTTTGATTGTTCATTTTTTTTAAAAATTATTCTAAAATTTCGATGTTTAAATTTTTTAACTCAGGTATAATTTTTTTATAAATATGGAATTGGGGTGTGGCTTTAGGAATTTAATTGTTACTTTTGGAACATGTCTCTAGTATGCAATTTTTTTTTGTTTCGGTATATTTTTGTTTTGGGGTGTTTTAGACATGTAGTTGATATATTAGGCAGTCACTTTTTATTGATTGTTTGGTGCTAGTAACTAGAACAAATTCAATTTGCACTATGCACAGGTTGGTAGAAAGTCTAGATCTGGTTTGGAACCAGACTTACCTAAGATTGTGTTTTAAAAATCAAGAATCAGGAGTGTTTGAAATGTGAAGAATTATTGGGTTCAGGGGTTTAGGGTTTATCTGAGGTTCTATCAGTTTTTTAAAAAATATCCTTGAACTGGAACCAAAGATTTAAGAAGAAAAAAGGTTGAAAACTGCATTGGAGGTTCTCTTTAAAAGTAAGAAGCCAACAAAACTGGTCCTACCTTACTCATAACATTTGGATATTGGAAGATCCCTCACAATGGCCAGGTATTACAATCTGAGTTTGAGAAGCACAAAAATACACAACCAGACAACACTGGTTAGGACCAATGGTGGGGAGCAGTGCTTTTTTTTGACATTTTTTTGCCATTTTGCAAAGAGAAAGGGCCCCACAACATCATCAAAGGCTTTTAGAAAAAATTCAAATAAAATTCCAGAAGAAAGCTATGAAATCACCAAAAAAATTGGCAGATTTTGATAAAATTCTAGCTTTCTTCCTAAAAAATTGCCATATTAAGATAGTAGGTTCTAGCAAGTAACCAATTTTAGCTAAATCCTCTTGTGGTGGATCACCATTTTGGGTGCAACATCAAATTTTTTAAAAAGAAGATTGATGGGGAGGTATATCAATTCTAATATATCAACTAAATAAAGATAAAAAATAAAATTTTGGAGAAACATATATCTGCTGGTTAAAAGTATATAAGCTCCAAAAATGAAAAATCCAAATTCTGTTGTCGCACAGTGCCACAGGTTGCAACATTGCAACCAATGTTGGGCAAGTACCTACTTTGGCAGGGAAAAATCATCAATTTCATTTTCAATTCAAAGGACCCAAACTGGAACCTAGGAGAAGATTAGGAACCCAGCAAGATTGTGGTTGTTGCTCATCACTTAAATGACTACTCATCACTCAAGTGCATTTGCTGTTATTGCTTTTTGGATTGGTTGTTTGCTACTAAGACACTTTGGTTTTGGTTCATTGTTCAAGTGTTTTGGTTACTACTTGTCATTCATCTCTTGAAATGTTCGCTACACGTTTATGTTTTGTTTTTTCAAAATTTTATGTTTATGTTTGTTATTTAGGCTTTTTTCTTTTGTTGAACATTTATTAAGTCTTGTTATTTTAAGGAATTTTGTAGGAGATGTTGCGGAAGTGGAAGAAGTTGAAAATCAATTTCACAAAATGATTGACATTTTCACTGATTTAGTTGATAGGGAATGTTGTGGTTCTATTATTGCATCATTGTCAACCATCAATTAGATGTGATTCTACTCCTACTATTGCAAAGATATCTTCCACAATGATGAATGCATTAAAGTGATTGTTATTGGCAAAACATTGTGATTTTTGGAAGCTAAAAGATTGTTCTACCACTACATGGGCATCTTACACACCAATTATAGCTACATCAATTCCAACTCCAAAATCAAATCCAATTAATTGTAAAAATATAAAATATGTTTTGTCTTATCAAAATTGATCAATTTCCAAGAGCAAGAAAGGGCATTTTGAATTATAAATTGGCCAATGAGATATCATCAATTCAAAAACATTTGGAAACAAAGCATCATAAAGTTTGGATTGAATGTGATGAATGTGAAAAGAATGCACTTCAATATCGACAACCAACAAAAGAATGATCATCATAAAAAACAATTTGAAAAATATTTAGTCTTATTTATTGCTAAGGAGTTAGTGCCTTTGTTTTTTGGTGAGTTTCCATTTCTTAAAAGATTAGTCATGAGACAAAATCCTTGTACTAGGTTTCCATCAAGTGTACCCTAATGCATTAAACTTTGCCAAAGTTGGCTGAAACAATGAAAGAGAAATTCATTGCGCAACCTCTTCAATCTTATGACATTTGCATAGTCAATTTTGACAAGTTACGGATGTTGAAAGGAGGAATCAACACTTTTGTTTTGATTACTCATTTTTAAACCTAGAATTGGGATCCCTACCATGTAACTATTGATTTATTTGAAACAACTGACACATCTAAGCCTACCACGATCCTAGAAATGAATCAAGTATTACAAACAAATGGGCTAAATGTAAAAATTATTGCATAATATGTCAAAGATAAAAGTAGCAATCTTTCAACTATAACCACTACACTAATTTGTGTTGTTTCTTATAAGGTGTTGGAATTGGTAGAATCTTTTATAGGATGTTAGAGACATGCCATATCAAAATGTTGCCAATATGCAACAAATGACACCAAAGTTTTTGATGGTCTAATGTCAATTTCTATCAAAGAATCTCAATCTTTTTATAAAAGACAATCACTTGGACTAAAAAAAAAGTGAAAGGACGACAAGAATGGCAAAAAACTTGCTTGGAAATTGAACATATGTTCACACAAGTTTAAGACTCTAATCAAGACACGAATCATTTCAAAGGTCATTTTATTCCAAAAAACATTGGAATTTTAAAATAACGTTGCTTACTATTATGGATGCCCAAGGAGGTTGTTCTTTGTATATTTAAGAAATAAAAGGGTACTTTTTATTTTTATATGAAATAATGGCATATTCTAGGTAAATTATAGTTTATATAACTTGTGAACTTGAAACACACCTATTTACATTGAAATAAATTATTATTTTATTTTTTTCAATAAATTGCACCTTGTATCTTTTAGCACTTTGTCAACCAATGTGTTGTTAACCAAAGCAAAGAATATTGGTTATTTTCTAATTAATTTATTATCACAATTTTTCTTATCATCTAGATGCAAATACAAAGTTTGGCACCAAGGTCTTCAAAAATCCAAGATTTTGATGTAGAACTTCAAGTTTTACATCAATAGATGCAAAAACAAGTGGTAACAATTATAGGCCCTTTCCTTTCATTTATGTTGACCTTTCACAAGTACAAAGCTCATAAAATATTGAATGTGATGTTGGACTTGCATTTCAAATGGTTAAAGTTAATGATCCAATATGTACTTGAACTTGAACCCAATTGTTGCAACTAAAGTTGTTCCTTTTATAATGAATAGTGAAGAAAATACATCATTGTATGATTTCATGAAAATTGACAAAAAAAATGGTTTTGTCAATGGTCAAGGAACAATTGAATCACAATAAAATAAAGATGGTAAGTGATGTTGAGGACAAAAAACCTTTTGAATGGGTTGTCAAAGGGAAAAAGCTTTTCAACCACAAAGATGGATCATTGTGCACCATATTTAACAAAGGGAACTAAACAACTAGTCAAAGAAAATATTCCAAAATGCAAGGAGAAATAGACAAAGCTCAAATTAAACCCCAATCACAATACCATCAACAAACAAAATCCTTTGGGGCCACCCACAACATAAAAGAAGATGTAGCTCACACCCCAACAATTGGAATGGCAAGCTTGGTTTTAGGCCCACAATGTAAGATTACATGCAAAAGCACAAAAGACAAGGTAAACAACATTTTACCCATGTTTCTTTTTATCATCTTTTTTTGTTTCCAAGGAAATCATCAATTGTGATCTCTCGAGGAAATCAAATTGTTTGAGTAATGAAAGTGGACAACTTATTGAAAATTGTAAACACATGGTGCAAATCCAAATTCTTTTTTTCAACCTTGAATGCCCTCAAAAATTTTGTAACCATAATTCAATCTTCAAATGGTTCCTTTGACCACAAAACGTGCCACATCTCCTAGTGTTATCAAACCCATTGCCAAAATATTTGTAGTTGGATCAAATAGAAAAACAAATTTGTTAGTTCAAACCCCCTATTCCTCACATATGTGTCTAATTTTATCATCGTGGCAAACTATTGCAAGTCAATGAAAAAGTCCACATAATCTCTCCACTCACCAAAATTGCCAAGGCAGTTTGGTTCGTGCCAATTCAAATGTGGTTTGAATCATTTTACCAAAACATTTAACATCCAAACTATTGAATCCATCCCAAAGGTCCATTAATAATTCAAGACCTAGTTATTTAAAAATTATTGTCATTATAGGTTGAATTTCAAATTGAGGCATTATAAGGATAGATTCTAAGAAACAATCAAGAACATGAAATTACATGTTGAAGTTTCATGATTCCTCCCCCTAGATTTTTTTTTTCTATGGAATAATGCACGTTCACCCACCCATCATCCTTGCCTTATATGTTGTGAAATGTTATCCTTTTAACTTTTGAAATTGGAAGAGGTGGGTCATCAGGGAATAACATGAATGTCCCATATTTCAAGTACCACCTTGACCAACCATTAAACCAAAAATGTCATTTTATAATTAAATCCATGACTACATATGTAGTTGTATAAAAACAAATGATTAGATGACTACATAATTGATAAGGACTTGTTACTTCATGCCATTAATAATGGGCATGATCATACTTGCAAATGCCATACCATGATTAACCATGACTTTAATAGTTTACCGCATATGATTATAGTGCTTTAGGATGACAACTACATACATTTAGGACATTAATTCTAATCATATGAAACATATGATTACAGACATGACAAGCATCAATTGAATCCGGGTTGTTGGATGGAAATTAATTAAATTATTAATATTATTCTTACTAGCCCATTGGTATGACACCATGTGTAATTTCAATAAATACTATACATGTAGGACTACTAAAATTGATATCATGGTTGGCCATGTGTTTCATCCTTATTTTATTTTAAATTCATAATATTAATAAATTATTTAAATCAACATATGCACAAGCCAATCAATATTTGACACACGGCACTATGCCAAAACATGGCATCCATGATTAGATTGATACAACTACACATGGCATAAATGACTAGAAATGGCATAAGCATTAGGTTTGATTCAACTAAAAATGGCATAAACAAGTAACCTAGTCAAAAAGGACTAGTCATGGATACCATGTTTTGACATAGTGTGGAAATTGTAAAATTATTCATAAGATGCCACATGGATTTTCAAATGGATGGAAATTATAAATTGGCCAATTAAATGAAAACATGTGTCATCAACTAACGATTTAACAAATGCCATTGTCTTGATAATATTTGATAATAAATTAAATCCATCAACATAAATATATGAATATAGAACATGTGAGTCAATTAACATTTGACACATGTAGTTTTTAAAATTATTTAAAAACTACCACTTGATTTAAGGTTTAGTTGGCCTAGAATGACATAGTGTTGTTACGTACCGTTTAAACGTTTAAACGAAAAAACATTTTTTTGTCGTTTAAACGATGTTTAAACGTTCTCCTTCGATACCAAAAAAACGCCCATATAAAAAAACGGTGCAGTGCTAGTTGCGTTGCACTGTGGAGTGCGGTTCGTCGACATTGCCCCAAACATCGTCGTGCATATAAAAAAGTGGTGGAGTGCCCTGCTGCAGTGCCAGTTGCACTTAGCACTACGGTTCGTTGCGCCAAACGACACATCGCTTGTTTGTGTCGTTTGTTGATGAATGCGAACACCGGCAAGCATGGAACCGAGCGCAAGCCTTGTGATGCTCGTTAGCACTTTATCCAAATTAATCGCATGGCCAACAAGACGCAACGTTTCGACAACCTGTGAACACTTATTCTCCGAATGAACGCAAATTCACACTGCAAGGCACAACCACCTCAAGCCAAACAAGGTCAAAAAATTGAGCATCGTCCGCCAGGCCGTCCACAAAAAGAATGCAATCGAGCTACAAAGTCAAGAAGTGAGCGCAAGTACGCCTGGACGCATCATCGAGGCCAAGGAACGCAAGATTGTGGGTGCTATTGACGACATTGACTAGGAGAATGTGGTGGACGTCCGGATGGAGGAGGAGCGTGTTGAACAAAAGGAAGATGATCAGGAGCAGGACGGTGAGGAGGAAAAGGAAGAAGAACCTATGGAAGAGCTGATCGACCATGTCCTGTTCGAGTGGAGCAACATCCTGGGGCTAGGCATGGGTGAAGCGGACGCAAATGACGATGAGGGGCTTGAAGTCATTGAGGAAGGACAAGTACGTCCACCGTGGCCGACGGGGAACGTCCCAAACTGGCCACAAGAGCCCACCCCCGCCAAGCTCACCAACTTGCGTGGCACAAAAGTGCTTTTAAGGGTCCTATTTGAAGGCGTAGACCTTCCTGACTCATACTAAATGGAAAAAATTGCGTTTAAATGTAAAGAAATCATTTAAACACCGTTTAAACGTTTATTAAATCTGTGACGATCGTTTTTAACAACACAGAATGACACATGTTAATCAATTAAAGTTTAGGTATTAGAAATTTGGGTTAAATTTAAGGTTTAGACATTAAAACCCACTAAAAGTGAAAATTTTCTTACATCTATCCTAACAACAAGATTATGTGATTCACTTTTGACATTTTGAAATATTCACATCTTACATTAGTTAAAATCTTACAATTATAATAATTATCAAACCATATATCTTATAGTTATATATTATGCTTTTGATCAAAAGTATTGACAAGTCACTTTATAGACATCATTAGACATGTGATTGCTCAAAACATCCATGTGAAAATTCTGAGATGAAAAATCATGAAAATCGTGACGTAATTCTAATTTTTTAAAAATTAAAATATCTTGTATTAAGAAAGTTTCAATGCATCTTATCTTTCAAACTCCTCATTTGATGGTGGCTTATTTTTTTAAAATTATTTTGACACTATTATGACATATTCACATTTTTTATTTTATATGTATGATAAACATGGTGTCATCACTTCAAAAGTCCATAATGAATCCACTAGATTTTTTTAGAATTCATCCATTTTTTCAAATATGATTCTCCTTCAAGTCTATTGTAACATGCATAATTTAAAATTAAGAATATTAATGTTAACTATGACTTCACATTTTAAGTTCATTTACAATTTAGAAAAACTACAACTTTGATAGTCCAAATTAAACACCTAAGGCTTTCACCTAGAGGGTGCTAGGGTTAGATAATAGGTGGATGAAACATGTGTACAATTATGGTGATCCATGGTGAAGGACAAGGGGTGTTGGGAGGAATGAATTGAAAAAACTTATACTTGTGTTTTAGGGTTTGTTCCCATTTACATGAGGGCTTTTTGTCATAATCCACTTGTCTCATCATTGTTCATCCCACATGGACATCCCAGCTCAGGGACATCCCAAGTTGAGGGACATCCCTCTTGGTAACCTTGATACCCATTAGTTGTGTTTTCTCCCATTGCATCTTTTGTATTTAAAAAAACATCAAAATCTGTGCATGCTCTCTACCATATTCACATGTTTATGGGTTGAAACAATGCAACCAATTTAAGGAAGTTATGCATTGAAACTTAATTCCATAACCCCAACCTTTAACCAATAGCTTAACATTAACATTAGAGTCCATTTAAATAGCTATGATTTCATTTAGCTTGAAGTAAGCCAATTTACCTCAAACAATCCCTACATTGGAGGACTCCTTAGCTACTTAATAATGTGTAACAATCTATCAAGCTTTTGTGAATTCTGAAAGAAACAAGGTGTTTTCTTTATCTAGCTTTTCAGTCAAATGAGAGCTTGCATGTTTTGGTTAGTGGATGAATGCTTGTAGATTGGGATGTGATAAGGGAGCCAAGATAATAGACTAGGTAATGTCATCCAGTTCAATGAGGGAATTCAAGCCATTTGAAAAAGGCACCTCATGGTGCTGCGCTAAATTTGACCACCTAAGTTCTAATTGATACACTCCTGTAAAACTTCAAGAGCAAATGAGTTGTGTCCTTACCCTAAAGATTGGTGCCAAAAATGCATTAAACACTCTATGAATTTCTTAAATCCATGCCTGAATTAAAACAGCTGAGAAATCCCCAAGTTTAAAGAGTTCAAAATAATCTTTGTTTAATCCCTACAAAATCAGAGCCCCCAAAAACTCCATGAAGATTTCAATAGCTTAATCCATAACAATTCAGCTGAAATTTTCTGCCTGGAATTTTGTTCATCTTTGGTTCAAAGTGTTATATAGACAGGCAGGTTTTTGCAGGGATTTTGCACACCCAGACTAAACCGTAAATTGAAATGTAAAGCAATTAAAATGTGTGCCTTGAGTGGGATAATTGTAATTCCTCAAGATTCTCACCTCTATGGCAGTAATATGGCAAACTAAATCAACACCCGCAATTATGAATGTTAGTATTCTGGACCAATATTCATATTTCAACTACTACAAGCATTTTCCAATGATGATTCGGTGACTTCCAATTAGCATACTAGTAGAGTTTATGCACATAATTAGCTTGGTGGGTCTCACAAATTTCTCTCATTGACACATTCACTTTGATCCGGAGCCCCTTTTTCCTACAACTTTTCACTTTGAATTTGCACATCTTCGCTAATGATAATTCTAGTCATAAGTAAGTTGGATATAAAATAATATCCTTTCAACATTGTAAAAATTGGTTTTTAATTACAATAAAAGAATTTGATAGTATTGTGACCCCGACTCTGTCGGCAATTGTTCTACCCTTTTTTTAAAAAGGTAACACAAGCCTCCTATCATAACATCTCTAGCTCTCTGTATGAAGCAAGCTTTTAAAAATTACTTACTGTCGGCCAAAACAAGATTGCAAAAGGACTTAATTAGGCCTGACCTGGGCCTTGTCTAGGAACCCAAGAGTATTCGGTGGTTGTCACAATGTACATATGAGAGAGTGTTGTGGCACAAACCTCTCCTCTTGCATAGATACAATAGGTAGGAGGTATATGGGCAATGCTGATGTGCAGAAGGCTAGAGCTTCAAAAGTCTTTGGGGGAAAGAATTGGGAATTGTCCTGCCTGATTCGGTTGAGTTTTGGCATCTCTGGGGTGAAGCAGTAAAGGGGCAGGAGCTGGGACATAAAATGGGGGAACTATTTACTTAAAGACAACTTGGGATTGTCCATTCTCCTTTACACTTGAATCTAGTGCACAAGCCTGGCTCAGTTTACAGCTGAACAGTTTCTTCTCACTTGTCCTTCTGATCCCAATTTCACTCCTATCCGACCCAATTTGATCATAGATGTAGCAAATTGCTCAAAGAACACATCTTTGCTTCGTGAGTACTCCAGTACAATACGAGCTGTATGTGGATCTGCCACCAGTCCAGCATCGGATGACATCAAACCCCTACCTTGCAATAAATCTGAGTAGTAAACCTTGTCAAACACATTTGGAGTTACTGGGTCGAGTGGTACTGTTGCTGTTGGACTGAGCGGTAGCGGACACAAAGACCTCAGCATCTCTCCATATTTGGCTGAGAGTGTTGGGTCCATCCCAGTAGTGTTGTTGAAGCCATAGAACCGTCTTGCCACTTCTGTACAATGCGCTCTTCCAAATGTATGAGCTCCTGCACAGATTCCAAGCTCCCCAAATCTTAGAAGAAAAATTTCAAACTTACAATGATGGAAGCTCAGCCCCAATACCAACGTTCAGCTGAAATTCACAATTGGAAATTGTAAGATATTGTCTCCCATCTCTACCAGTGTTGGTCTGGTATTGACCCCTCACCTCATCCTTCAACTACTTGATAAGGAATTTGGAGGTTAAAACCTCAAATTGCTGTACCCTTAAACCTCATCAAACTGTTTTGTGGCAAAAGCACAAAACAAGCAGCAGCAACCCACTCTCTCTCTTTCTTTCTTTCTCATTTTTTTAATTTGTTGAGAATCAAGAGGTAAGTAAGTAGATATGTATGTATGATTGGGCTCACCAGACAATGAGACCAAGTCTTGGGAAGTCAAGTTAAGTGTAGCAAAAGTGGCAATCAGTGATTGAGCATCTGAATGTGAGGAAGGTAGTAGAGCTGTAGCCTCTGCAGCAGATGACACAACACCATCTTTCCTTCCCAACTCCACAATCCAATTGGGTCCTCCTTGCTGCAACAAAGTTCCAAGAGACAACAAAAGAAAAAGTTATTATTGTTATTATTTTCAAGGGGAAAAAAAATTTGCTGCTGCTGCTGGAATCAAGCTGAGAATCCCTGACTGATGCAAGAAGATTTTAAATGTTCCCTAGAATGTAGGGATACCAAACTTTGGCTCATTTCTTGTGGGTGTATCACAATTTGTCTACACTACCTTGAAGGGCAGAGCCAAGGTCACACGGGCATGGACATGGAAGAAAAGTCTCTGTATGTATATACCTGTGCAACAGCGTCTTTGGCAGCGAGAGCTATGATGTCGGCACATGAAACAATACTAGGGCATCTTGCTTCTACCTCCCTCTTGATGTCGCTGATGACATTGAATCCTGCTAAGGTTAGGTTGGGCACTGCATCTTTCTCTGCAGTATTGTTGGGAGTGGAATCAATCAACACAGATGCATCACAGCCCTGCACGCATCATGCACAAACTTGTCAAGAAGAATCCCGCGTGCAGGTAAGTCATGTGTACTCTAGCACTCTCAATTACAGTCAGAAATTCTACAGTACTCATCATGTCCAGTCTATGTCCAGTCTAATTTTTTTCGGGTTTTGCATCTGGTCTAAGCAAACCCACTTAAAATATTGACTGAGAAATGGTGACCCTCAGCTCCCGGACTAGATCCTTCACAGTTTGCATTGGTAGTCTCTAAGGACATCTTTCCATTAGGGGCTATTTTGACAAAATCCTTTCCATTTCACACAGCTTTACATTGATCAAATGCAGGAGCTGTGAGAGTTGTGAAACACCATAAGGTGATGTTTATCACATTTTTTTCAATTGGAACTCATGAATAACTAAAAGTTACCTAGAAAACAGCTAGATTGTCAATCTATTAACATTCAAGAGCTATATTTTTTTAGTTCATTGCAGCTAGCTGCAATGGGAAGCAACAGTTGTAACAAGGCTGATGTGATCAGAGCTTATTGTGTGTAGTTTTGATCACAGCAACCTAATGGAAAGAGACCCTAACTGATCAGATATTAGTGAATATTGTGAATGGCAGGAGCAGAAGAGGATCTGAATATTGAGAGGCCGCCGAGACAAGGAAATTTGCTTACTTACATTGACAGCACAGTCGTGGAAGAACAAGCGCACTAGAGGAGCACCTGATGTCGGGTCTTTTCGTACATGGCTTGCCACAACATATGAAACTATGTCCTGTAATTCCGGGCACGACGTTTGATAGAATCCAGTTTCTAATGCGAGATCAGGGCGAACCGTGGCAGCTGCTGCAGCACCAGCTTTGCACTCCGCGGCCACAACACAGGAACAGAAAAATAGAAGAGATCCAGAAATCAACCAAACTGCGCCAGCGAAGACCAAATTTAGCGTAGTAGAAGAAGAGCTGTGATCAGTAGCAGCCTGCGCAGTTCTCCTCCTCCTCCTCCTCGATACGCACCCGCTCTGCAACCCACATGATCTCAATGCAGCAACCGCCATTTCTGCAAAATTCGTAGGTGTACAGCTCCTGTAAATTGCAGTCAGTCAGTCAGTCGATTCAAATGCCAACTAATTCGAGCTTCTGCTGGTCGACTGATCTCTTGCTCATTCAATCAGCAGCTGAAATGCATCACCTATAGCTTGCTGCTAAGTACTCTGTGTCTGTGTATGTGTGTGAGTGTGTTTGTCTCTCTGTCTCTCAGCTTGCGTGTGTGTCTTTCTCTGGGTCTTCTGATGTCTCAGTCAGATCTATATGCACCTAGCTGAGCACTTGATTATCTAGAAGCTGTTGCGAATAAGAAGAAGAAGAAGAAGAAGAACAAGCAAGGCACTATGTCAGTGGCTTTCCATTAGGTTGTTGTGATCACAACACATTGTGTAACTTCTACTAAGATCAATAACTGCTGTAACATGAACAGGTGAACAGACACGGCATCCAGCTACAGCAATGATCTGTATCTATCTTAGCTGGATTGACAACCATGAGCAAGTTGGAAAGAGAGAGAGAGAGAGAGAGAGAGAGAGAGAGAGGGGAGGGGTAAAAAAAACACGCGAAAGCGCGTGCCGGCGTAGATGAGATCAGCAAGCACACGACAGCAAAATATGATCCTTCCAGCTTTGAGAGTCTGCAACAGCAGCCAGCCAGCCAGCCAGCCAGCCAGCAGCATGAGTGAAATTGAATGCAGCTACCAAAAGCCAATTTTGACCTACCATTTGCTGCATGAAGGGGTTTTTTTTTTTTTTTTTTCCCCTTAATTTTTTTTAATTATTTAAAATTTCCTTAATTTTGTGAGGTAGGTGGATTGGCAATCATCCACAAGAGGACTTCGCCAAATTTGGCTACAAGTCAGAGTGGACATTTAAAAAGTTTTAGCATTCCTGCTAATGTTTTGGCTGCTTGCTGCTGGAACTTAATATATAAATGTGGCAATTTCAGATTCATTTTTTCCCCCTTGAAATATGGCGTTTTTGGCACTTTTTTTTTCCCAAAAAAAAAAATCTTTGTACAATTCGCAATGTCCCTTTTTTCTTGGCCAAGTTGGATAAAACTCACCAAAATAAAAATATGAATTATAAATTACAACGTTTCTATTTTGTTTATTTAAATTATTTTTTTTAAAAAAATTAAAAACCCCACCGCTTAGTAGTACCATCCATCCATGATCAAAATCTCCAGCCCAACTGCAACTGCAGTGTCTGGCTTCACAGTCCAACTCCACTCATTACAAGCAGAATATTCCAGCTGCTTCTACTAGTGCACAGTTTCCTTCACTTCTTCTTGCAGCTTCTCTACTCCCCCTTCCCTCCTCTCTCTCTCTCTCTCTCTCTCTCTCTGGTCTGGTCTGGTCTGTGCATGTGCCGCCATGGTGGTAAGTCAGTCTGAACCAAGATACTCCGTGCTTGCTTCATATATCACAGACTTTTTTTCTCAAAAATTCAAAACACAACTTCAATTTCAATTAATTTTAAATTTTCATTTAAGTGATTTTCCATGTAAAAAGCTTAGAACAAGGTCTCAATTTTAATGCAATAGTATTAAAATTCCACTCCTGATAATTAGATCATTTTCTAACAAATTATATTGTGACTATAACAATAATCTATAATATAATATAATAAAATCTGGATGTGATTAGCTTGAGACTTCAGTGTTCTTTTTTATGGAAAAAATTTTGTAATTTTTTCGGCCAAAAAAACATTGGGAAGTTTTTGGAATTTTTTGGAATTTTTCTATTGAAAATTTGACTAATTTTTCTTGTTTCTGGGGAAAAATTCACCAAATTTCTTAAATCACAAAATTGGAAGGAAATTTTTTAAAGAAAAAACCCCTGAACATGACCATTGACAACCAGTAGTAAGTAAGGTAGGTAGGTAGGTAGGAAGGTAGGTGCATCCAAAACCCACCTTCCCTAAGAATAAACTCAGGTTCCTTCTTAGCTTGTAAGAGAGCAGGTCCAGTGTCAGCACTAAAAGGACCTGCACACTGCACTTTACTTGAATTTGCAACTTTCAAATGGGTCCAAAATGGACTTGTACATTCGGACAAGACACAGTTGTCTCAACAAGGTTCAAATTTTTAAAGAATTGGCTACTTCTGATTGGCCCGTCATCCCGTTGATGACACATATTCAAAATATTCTCACAAAATTATATAGTGTTTAATTTTCCATATTTATGGGTGGGGCAAAGGAAACAACTAGCACTCTATATTGGATGTAATAAACAAGGGTAAAGGCCCCATATAGGGGGTGCGAGTAGACAGGTGCTCTAATAAGGGGAGGAAATCCCCCAAAGTAAAGAGTTTAAAAAGTACTAGAGAAACTAGGTGTGCTTAAGGTTTAGGGTTTAGGGTTTTTACCCTAAAACCCATTCTACCTCTTAATAATAAAGAGTAGGTTTCAATGTTGTGTGTTTTTTTTCTCTCTTTTCCATCATTTTTTAGCAAAATGTTTACCTAGTGTTTAATCAAGGGTACATTTTGCTACCTGGTTCACCCCTACTAGGGCTTGACCCTAGTCCTATAGCCCTAGGGATGCAATAGGTGTGCAAATAGGGTTGAGACCTAGGGGTGTGGGGGGATGAAGTAGGTGGGCAGAATGCACCCATGAAAAAAGGGCAAATTCCTTGACAGAATAGAGTTTAACTGCTCTTTCTGCCTCCCCAACTGCAGAATTAGTGATTGCCAAAAGAAAGTGGAATAATTGTGCATTACAAAATTACCTGTAAGTGGGCAGAAAGGGTATAAACAGGCGGGGTGTGTCACGCTGTGTGGCCTTGCCATTTACATTAAAAAGTATCTTAAGGAAACTCAAATATTTCACCATGCAAAACTATAGTAATCTGCAAAAAAAAAATCCTCTAAAAGAAACCAAAATCCTTCAAGATTATATTATAACTCTATAACTAATATCTCAAGTTTCAACACAAGCCAAAAAATATCATCTTTAAAAAATCCTCATATAAAAAAAAATAGACCTATTATTATTATTATTACCTAGGGGCCTATAAAAATCCCTTAAGCTACTATACTCTATAAGGAATGTAAACACAATATCCTTGCCTTGGTTGGCAAGGCCAATAAATTAATAAAAACTCCTTATTGTGTAGGGGGGGTAAAACAACCACTGGGAGCAACAAGTACCTTAAAATATCATTAAATTGGCCAAAAGGCTCAACTGGGGGCCCCATCTTGGATCTGTTGGATGCTCTCCATCCATGATTTGCATGTATTAGCAAAACCCCCCCCCCCCCCCCCCCCCCCCCCCC
>Ga0209611_10005276_pt1 | contig 21730 bp, 9 predicted proteins | sample S1TSphgellanicum_3_FD_187693 | JGI IMG/M metagenome (GOLD analysis project Ga0209611, IMG submission 187693) | Host-associated microbial communities from peat moss isolated from Minnesota, USA - S1T2_Fc - Sphagnum magellanicum MG (SPAdes) (version 2) | ecosystem: Host-associated > Plants > Peat... | reverse complement strand
CAACTCCCACTTTGGGAGATGGAGTCCCGGTGGACTCCCAAAAGTTCAGAGAACCATTTCAAGGGTCAAGATTCAATGGCTTGTGGCGTTCTTTATATCATTGGAAAACTTTTGGAACGTAGACATCTAAAATGGGCTCGCATTGTTCATTTGGACATTTGAAACATAAGTTATGGCCAAAAGAAGGGCCGGGAGTCAAACTGCCAGTTTGACTCCTGACCACAAAACGTAGGGAATCGACCCGATTTACTTAGCTGCAGGGGGTGTGCCACATATCGTTGGAAAGCTTTCAATAAGAGCTACAACTTTTCTGTAGATTTCATCTCAATCCGAGGTCTGCTCACAAAGTTATGGGGCTCCAAAGTTGCGAGAGTCCCATTTGGCGCGATTTCGGTACTCCCACTCATGAGTCTCGGGAGAGAAAAACCATTTGGATGTATGCTCCATGGCCAGCCATAGAATATATTAAAAGGGGGAAGGTGGTGGCTTACCCCAAGTTCGGGTTGTGGTGAGTCTAATGTGTCCGCGTTGCTCGTGGCTCGTCCTAGCACCAAAGGTGCTCCAACTATGCACTAACCACTTTGTGTGGGTTGCGTGCAGGCCCGTGTGAGTGAGTGAAGCTTGTCAACTCTTCCTAGTCTCATCCCGGAGTTCCAACACGCCCCTCTACCCCTCAAAGTGTTGTGAGTTAGGGAGCGTGCCCCGACTCCTCCCTCTTCCATTGTCTTCTACTTGGGCTCACATTTGAGTCCTTCAAGGAGTTGGGAGTGCGTCACACACACAAACCTTATTCATCAACAAGAATAAAAGACGAAACATCATGGGTCTACAATCCAAGAAAAATGAAAAAGCAAAGTTCACAAACCCAAAAAAATAGTCTAAACATAAACTAAAACACAAATCATCCTTTCTAATAAAACAAACAAACCGTGCTATCCATAAATGCCACCTCTAGAAGCTAAACCTTAACACTAAACCAAGAGATAGTTACTAGGTGGAAAACAAACCTCTTTATTTATGAAGTTGAAAGAAAGGGAAAGACAAAATCAAAAAGAAAAAGGAATTCAAAAATGTTTTAAATCTCTTAATAATGCTACATATATATTGAAAATACTTATGCAGACCAATATAAACTATTTGTCTATTTTTCACTTTGTCCAATTATAGAAATAATACCAACAAAAACACTAAAGTAATGAGAAAAATTGTACAAGTTCATTGCACAGTTTCTTTCACATGTTCTCCTCGTCCCTTACAAGTAATTACTTCCTTGCCTATTGATTAAGTGAAAGAAAGTGCATGTAGATGGTTAATACTTAAATAAAATGGTGCGTAAGGTTGTTAGTAGGTAGGTAGAAGAAGCAACAACTCAACTAACTACAGTAGGTGATTAAATACCTACTAAGTAGGCTTCAAAATAGGTGTTTACATACTTTCTAAATAGGTTTTTAATAGTTACCTACTAAGCACTAGATGCATATGAATGATTAGTATTTAAGTAAAAAGGTGTGTGGTTTAAGAAAAACATTTATCTTTAGATCCTTATAAAATTTAAATTGTTATCATGAAGTTGATAGGTTAAGAGGAGGCATTGAAAATTCATATGCATAAATTGGATATCTCATCTAACCTGTTTTTTAATAATAATTTTTGTCCTAGAGCATCATTTTCACTTCTTTTAGTCATCATTTTCACTATCGTGTTTACTTTTTGTTTTTGTTCGATTTGCTTGTTTTTTTGTTGTCTTTTTTTTCAAGTTGGTGATATCGTTTACAACATCATTCTACTTTAAGTTTTTGATTTTGTGTTTTGTGAATTTGTTTTGCAAGTTAACAATGTCATCTAAAACAATGCTCCAAATTAAATTTTATTTTTGTGTTATGTGATTTTTTTTCTTTTTGTTTCTTTTTTTTCTTTTGCAAGTTGACAATGTTTTTATAACTTTCCTTAGTTGTGTTGTTAAACTATATTTTTTGTAAGTGTTACATTTACATTTATATGTTGTTCCAATGTTTGCACTAACATTAGGCCTTGGTACCTTCAAGCTTGAACCATTATTGCATCCTTGTTCAAAACTACATCTCTTGTTTTTGCGACATTGGCAAGTTTGGTCCAATGTTTGCATTTTCAAATAATGGCTTGTTCTCATTTTTATTTTATTTTCATTGTTTGTGTTCTGCATCAATAGCCTCGTAACTACGATCAATTGTCATTATGCACATTCGTGCTAATAACTTCATCAATTTGTGAAATTATGTTGTGTTTAATTTTTTTCAATTGTGTTAAAAACATCATTGTAGACTTGTTATGTTTTTTTATTACAATTTTTTTTTTTATGTTGAAAACTTTGTTCACTTTCTAACATTTTTGTGTTTGTTGAACTTTGTCTTATTTGATCATTATGACATTGTCTTCTAACTTTTAGGGGCTTGAGTTGCTTTGTTATAGGAAAAGAAATTTTTAATAAAACAAAAATTGGTTGTAAAAGAAAACTTTTAAAAAGTTTTTAAAAAGGTACTTTACAAAACCTAGAAGTGCCAATGGCTAGCTAGAGGGATCTTTCACAATTCGAAAGGTATAAAAAAATGTTATGTCCCAAAACCAACCAAAATTTACATTATCAAAATCTCATTGGTTTTTTATAGGTTGATGTAAAGGTTGAAAGCACACTATGTGAGGGCCAACTTGGGTAATTTCATGACATGTGCATAAAGTATACACTTGCAAAGTGTGTTACATTTAATTTTGATTTCACTTTTGGTGTTTAGGCTTGATATTTTGAAATTCACAAATTTGATACTATCTAATATTATTTGAATAAATTAATTAATTAATTAAATTAAATTAATTCAAGGTATAATGGATATATTTATCATATATGTGATATAATGGAGCTCATTTATTTTTTTGGATTGCACTAGGTTTTGGTTTGAATTAATCAACCAAAAAACATTTAAAATGAAAATTTTAAAAATGACCCATCTCCCTTTAACCAAAATATCTACCTTTATCTAATAATGTTGATGTTGAAAATTTTTTAAACCCTTTTAAAAAATTGGAATTGATGATGGGGCAATTCATTAAGGATATGAATTAATTGAATGTGAATTTGGTTCAAGCAAGGGAGCTCCTTGTTTTTTCAAGTTGTTGTAAACACAACAACTAATTTTTCATTTATCACTTGTCACATTTATAACAAACAAGAACATTATGTAAGAGATTGTGTGGAAAGATGTTCAACATATTGAAAGAACCTTTCCCCCAAAAGGGAGGTATCATCTGAACATGAAAAGACAGAAACATAAAAGAAATTTATGGAACCAAAATTTCATAAAACATGTGCTTTAAAATCATGCTTCATGGGGATTATTCCTCAAAACCACATAAATTCATTCTTTAAAAATTTCCATATTAAAAAGGACACATAAGTTTATTATCGCATATGTTCAACACAAAAAGCTTATCCAAAGGCTTAACACAAAATAATAACATGAAATCATGAAAAGGAAAAAATGAATTCAAAGCTCCACACATAACCTTTTATATACTTGAAAGTCAATAATATTATCCCATATACAATGAATCATTAAGCTATATGGAATTTTTTTATTAAGGATTTAGTCAAGTTCACATAATTCACTTTCAATTATGTTGATTGAATCAAAATAGTTAATTGAATTATTCATGAATCTAAACCTTTGTCTATAGTCAAGATTTTCGATGTATAATTATATTCCATACTTACCCATCCTTCTACCATATTATAATTTTATAACTTTGACCTTAATAACCCATCTTCATGTAATTACATTTACATATTTTGAACAAAAATGTGACAACATAAAATTAGTAAAGTTGGTGTTAAAAAAAATTTAATTTTATGTATATTATTGATAGTGGTACATAGGTACCGGTGAATTTATTTTGAAAAATTAAATTTTACATTACCTATCACAAAACAAAAAAAGTCTAAACAATTGTGAAGGTTGAAAATATTTAATATATCACTTTCGTAAGCAATTGTTTTGACAGTACTGTCATATGACACATTCAAGCATGTACAACATAAAATGTCGTTCAATGCGAATTCATAAATTTTTTGCAAATTTCAAAATGTTGTCACAAAAAGGATAGGTCATGTAAGTAATTGAAATAGATGATAAATGTAATTGGATAAAATTATATGCATATAATTTTGAACAACATTGAAACATTTGGTTACTATTGCATTAATGCCTCACTTAACAATGAGAGGCAAATCTTGTCATCATGAAAAAAGTGAGAAACTTACATAATGATACAATTGAATTTGAAATTATAATTATTAGTTTACATATTATATAGGAAAAACATTAACATTTTATTTACAATTGACAAAAATAGTTTTCATTCAAATAAAAGACCAGTGCATTTCACAAACGGACCCAAAATGTATGCAAAATGTTAGAATTTTGAAAGACATCATGTAAATGTAGAGGACTTCAAGGTGAATCTTTTGATGAGAAAATAATGGGATTTGGATGAGAAATGAAAAAACACCACTATTGAAACTTAAGTTTTTTTTAGTTTTGGACAACCTTTGTGAAATTATAAGTGGGGAAGGGGGGCATACCAAAGTTCACATAATTTCACATATAAAAGGACAATACCACTCATTTTTCCATTGCAAATTGTCAATGTTTCAACGAAAATGTTAAACACCGATTTAGCAAGCATTGTCCAATGCAAAAAGTGGTCAATAATGTTTAGAACTTGATTTTTCTTACATGGTTTCATTATTTTGACCCTACAAAACATGTTAAATATTTTTAAATGGTTATTCTTTTATTCTTCAAAATTATGTTGTTGGTTGGCATATCTTCTTTCATGGGAATTTTGCTAAGATCGAATTTGATTCAAGAATGCAAAATATACTAAATGATGTTCTTTTTGAAAAAAACATGTAGAACATGAATAACCACACTATGTAATTCAAATAGAACCATGCAAAATATAAAAAACCAAACTTGAAAGGGTGTTGGGTAATTCATTATGAAATATTTAACATCTCACATGTTTCAATATTTCACAAATTTGAAAATGGTTCAAAATTTTGTCTTGTTGCCAAATTGATGATCACTTTCCAAAGCAAAATCATTTGATTTTCAAAAGTCAAATCACTTTCCAAAACTATATTCATAATGTTATATAAGTTGAAAATGAGTTTGTCACTATTTTAATCATGTTTGTGTGAAATGTAATTTGTGTGGAAGTATATGTAACCCTTCATTTGTGAATTTTTTTGTTAATTAATTTTTGTCACAATGTTTACATATCATTATCTCATAGTATTAAATGTACATCAACTACATCAAAATAACAAAAATCATTTGTGCCATTGTCATAGGCATAATAATTACGAAAATAAATGATGAAAAGATAGGTTTAAATTGAAATCCAAACACAAAACATAACAACCAAGATAAAACTATAAAACTCGATTAAAAATAAGAATATAAAATGTGCAAGCAAAAGCGTAAACAAATATTTATTGTGATAAACATGAAAACATAAATTAAAAAAAACAAAACAAAATTATGGAACAAAATCGAACCTCAAATTAGTGTTGAACAAATTAAAAATAATGAAAAGTTTTATTTTTAATTATACCCCTTTGGGGACCTAGCTCAACAAAGCTTCCATGGAGGTTTCCATGTGTTCATTGACCATGAAAGTTTTTTAAAAGGCTTCAAATGAACTATGAATTAACTAAGATTTAATTAAGAATTAATCAAGAATTAATTGTGAGACAATTAAAAGAATTAATTAAAAGTGCACCAAAATAACTAAAAATGAACTAAGAGTTATTAGAAATGAACTAAAAATGAACTATGAGTTATAGATGAACATCCATATGAATGAACTTCAAAAATGGTGTTTGTGATAGCCATATATGAAATTGATAATTTAGTCATGACTTTAGGTGTAGGGTGAAAGCATAATTAGGTGGACTATTTGGATTGTCATAGTTGTAATTTTTTTGAATTAGAGATGAACTTAAAATGTAAAATCACATCAAACATTAAAATTTTCAATTATTTCATTATCCATATTATAGTACACTTTAGTGAGAATTATGGATGAGTTTTAAGAAAAAAATTGGATTCATTGTGGACTTTTGAAATGATGACACTATGTTTGTCACATATAGAAAATGAAAAATGTGGATTCAAAAAATATGTCATACTAATATCAAAATTAAAATTAAAAAATAGGCCACCCTAAAATAAATAACTTAATTGTAAAATGCATTGAATTTTTTCCATTATAATTTTTTCATATATTTAAAATTTTAACTTGTCATAATTTTCATCATTTTTTACAATTGATATTCCATTTCATTTTGAAAATTTTAAACTTTTCTCTAATTTTTTTCACCAATCACATGTTTAGGGATATTATGGAGTGGTTTATTAATATTTGTGACCAAAGCCATAGGGGATAATTATAGGATTTATAGTTTGATAATTATTTTAAATGCAAGAATTGTAACTAATGTAAGATGTGGACTCTTCAAATGTTAAACATGAACCACTTAACCATGCTTTTACCCTATAAGAAAAACAATGTTTCTATTTTGATATGTAAGGCTTTGAAAGTTGGGTCCAAACAAGTTTTAATGAGCCAATGTGTTTCCTTGGGATTAATGATTATTTCCTTTAGAGGTTTCTTTGTCAAAAATCACCTTTTCCATAAAAATGAATTTTTTACAATTTTTTATTTAGCATATTTACTATTGCCCCAATATGTCACATGTTTTGTGTTAATCATTTTAATATAGATTTTAATTTCTTTAAACTCATTTCAACACAACTATATAAGGTTCTAAAAACCATTTTCATCTTCTTTTTTGTGGTATGGGCATTACACCAATAGGCAACATCAATGACTTGGACATACTTATAGTTATGACTAAATTTTAATCATGTCCTTAGTCATGTAACATGACTTAATCATGTTTATGATTACATGATTAAAACACGTCATCAGGTTCACAATTACATGACTAAAACATGTGATTGATTTCAAAACCATCTTTGACCAAATAACAAAAATGTATTGAACACATTAAAAAAACTATAAACATATATATGTGAGAAAAAATTGTAAATTAGGTGCCTGCACTTATGAACAATATGTTCATAATTATCATTGGGTTTTTTTAAAAATTATATATAATTTAAACATTTGTTAAAGTTTGATGTAATGAATTTTGAATATTACCATCAATTCAATGGTTAACCTTTTACCTATTGGGAACACGATTTTCATTCAATCATCCATACATTACTATGTTATGACTAATGCAAACCAATTTAAAATTTATGTTCCCTCTCACGTTTGTTGTATTTCCATCATCTTTAGTACTTGGATTTTTCATTTTTATTCTTTTCAACCTACAATATTCCCTTCAAAAAAAAATGTCATATTATGTGTAAAATGTTGAAGATTTGAAAAACTTAATTGTTTCTATCTATGAGCCATTCCACCCTAAGGATTTTTCCTAGTAAAATTTTGTCATTTCATTTATCAATTTTATTGTTTTTCCTTTTTGAAAATTGTATACTATTGTGACAAAACCAAAAATGTAACAAACAAAGGGTTTAAACCAATGTTGGGTGCATATCCAAATTTTTCGAATATTTGCCTTAGATATCAACCTAGATATCAAAAATGATATCCAACAAATATCACTAGGAATGATATATAGAGTGATAGATATTACCCATCGTGATATCCAACACCTTGATATGCAAAAACTATACTAGATATCAAAGATGTTGATATCCAACCCAAATATCAAATTAAAGGTTGAATATCAAAGTTAGTAGTTAATAAGTAGGTTAGGTTTGCAATTAAATTAAATTTGTAAGCTCACACCTAGCCATGATTTTTTTCATTTTCCTAATGCAACTACGGTGACAAAAATTGTTAGACAATTTCAAACTATTTTAGGGACACATTTTCAAATGTCTCTTCAAAATCGATGTCAATAGTAGTTATTACTTTGGTTATATATTTATATATATATATATAATTTATGAATTTTTTTGGAAATTAGTTTTAGAAAAATATATATATTTGCAAAATAAATATTCCTTTTTTAAAAAAGGATGTTACCTTTGGGAGATTTTTCATACCAAAAAAAGATTAACACCTAGCATAATTGGCACGCGAATTTTTGAATTTTTTATATTCAGATTTTTTAATATTCGAATAATAAAATAAATAACGGATATTCTAGAACATTAATATCCGGGTTGGATTGAAAAATGTGAAAATTTGATATCTAGCCAAGAAATCTAAATTTAAAAAAAAAATTCAAAATGTAATATCCTTATCCGACATATAAACAAAAAATGGAAATCCTTATTTGATAGATATCTCAAAAAGGTGATATCCGCCCACCACTAATTTAAACCTATGAAAGTCAATTTTTTAATATATATCCCTTATTAGCAAGTAAGCATGTTGTAACAATTAAATTCTTACACAACAGCCCACACATCATACAAAACATTTGAATAAATCCAAAAAATTAAATGTATATGTTAGAATCACACACGCACCTAAAGCTTGATTTTTATGTATGCTTCACCCAATGGGCACTCACCTCAAATACCTAAACATGGTGTTTCACAAGGATCAATCATCAAACCATAATAAAAATCAAGTTTTAAATGCGAGTGTGATTGATTCTATTATGGATCATTTCCATATTTTAAAAAAATATAACAATTTATTATTGCATAGGTTCATTACACAAAGTAAAATCATGAAATCACAAAAATTATGGAATCCTATTAAAACTACCATTGTTCTTATGAATAAATCAATAAACTATTTGAAGTTTTCTTCCTCAAGATTTAGTTTAAATTACACAATTCATAAAAGAGATGAAAATTCTTCATCTTGTTCATCTTGAGATCAGAGTCATTGTCAATGAATCCTTGTAGCAATAGCAATTTGGTCTTTAAAGACATCAGCTTGTACTTTGTGGCTCCTTTGTGAATATTTTCATGACAAATTTTTACTTGGTGACAACTAAATATGTCATCTAGATAATTGTGTGCACACAATTACGGATTTGATTTCACATCTTCTCTCATATTTAATATGATTGCTGTTTGGATATGCAACCTCTTCATTTGTGAGTTCAATTAAATTGGGTATGTTTCATTATAGAGAGAGAGAGAGAGAGAGAGAGAGAGAGAGAGAGAGATGAGATTTGTACAAGTATGAGAGCCATAGCCCTCTATTAAGCATAGTTGTCTCTTCAAAGAAAGGTGTGAACTCTTGATCTAGCACATGTACCTTACATTATAAAGTAGAATATTGGGTGAGCTTTATTAGTGCATAAATTCCCAACACTAATGTTGAAGGCCTAAATCATAAGAAGAAACAAAATATTAACATCAGCTAACAGAGTTTAACAAGATTGATACCTTGAAAGTAATAAGAACAAAGGTTGTCAATGCCCATAGTCCCTCACCCATCCACCTCCCCTTTCTGTCTGTGGATTTCTTCTTCCCTTGTATCTTTGGTAGTCTTCCTTTCCTTCCTTCATCGATTGGGACCTCCTTTTCAATACATTGGAAATGTCATATTTCAAACACAACCCTCCAGCAAGTCAAGTGTTCTGATCAGGCAAATCTACAGAGACACCAGGAAACAATCAAAAAAGATTAAGAGAAACAAGTGCATACCAACTCATATAAACAAACCAAATGGTTGAGATGACAAAATGAGACAAAAGCTTCACCTTTATTCTGTAGGGCACAGATGTGGGTCAATTGCAAATTAGATTCATACATTGTACACTTGCCTTAGCTTGCCAATCTAACTGTGTAGCAAGGATTTCAGAACCACTTGTAAAATAACCCACAAATTGCCAATTTTGTACCACTTACTCATACAGGGCCTCAAAAGCCTTACATGACACAATTGGACCCTCAAGAAGGTTGTGAGTGGCCCATTCTACATAATAAGTGGCAGCCAGAACTGAAGACAGACAAGTTATTGATTTAAATGCCACAATATTGGATTGCACTTCCATAGTGCATCAAACCCCACACCAGTAATTTGTGTACCTCTTTGTAACATATGTCTTTGGAATTTTTCTACATCTTCAATAGTCTGCTGACATGTACTATCACTGTCAAAATCCATCAAGCTTCTTCTAACTTAAAAAAACATGTAGTTGGTGGAAGTGGAATAAGAGGGGTTTCATTCCAGGTAAGGAATGTAGTACTAAGCTCCCCTGACAGAAAACCATGAGATAGTAAACAGAAAACTTACTTCTTGGCCTTTTCTTGTTGGGACAAAAGAATGGTGGTGTACCAGCCTCTCACCACAAAGAAAGCAACAATTCGGATTAATCCCATGGTCATGACCTCAAGGACTGCACGGGGCCATGAAGGCTGAGGTGACATCCCAGCCCCCACTGTGCTAATTATGAGCCCCTCAAAGTTGCAGTGTACACTGAACTGCCCTGCCTTTATACCACATAGGGCATTTCTTGCTACTGCCAATGCATCCATTGATTTTGACGATCCTGAAATCTTCTTTGTCAGCTCTGGCTTGGTTTTTTCCTCTGCCAACACCCCTCCACTCTTGTCAAAGAAAAGAAACCAATCATCCCTGTGGTTTTACATTTACCTCTCTGGTCCTCAGAAAACATGATCTCACAGTGCTACTTCAGCAAGACAAATTATTTCATCATGATGGAAGCTAAACCTGCAGTTCTCTTTTCATGAAAATAGCAAAAGAAAACTGACCTTCAGCAAAACCTGGAGTATCAGTGTCAGGAGGATATACAAGGGATAAGCGGATGTTGCGGGAAATAAGCTCTTGCTGGAGAACCTCTGCCAAGCCCCGCAGTGCAAACTTACTTGCAGAATATGCTGCATAGCCATATACTCCAACCTGTAGCCAGATGTGAGTGCTACTGAGAATTATATATTATCTTTCTGTCAAGCATACATGAGCCATACAAATTAAAATTGATTCAGGTGGTTCATAAATCTACAACATTGAAAAAAAAAAAGTCCTACACCCATGCATGAGCCATCACAGAAATGTTACAAGTAGAGGGTAGTTCTAGAGCAGCAATCCAGGAAAAAACAAATAAAATCATCCTGCAATCTTGAAAATACAGAAGCAGTCTCATTTCAATTCTTAGCCAGAACTGTCCAAACACTAGCACAACCCTGCTGTTCTCACACTCTATACAAGAAAAACATATTATTTTATCCAGAATTCAAAACTTCCAGTCCAACCCAAGACCTACATTGTCCTTCTGAAAGTGTGCAGTGAGCTTTCCCCCATCTTTCTCTCAAGGTGTGCACATTCAGGCACATACCTGACCAGCTTGAGAAGAGAAGATTGCAATGGAGGCAGGAGCTGACTTGCTGGACTTGATGAATGGCAAGGCAGCTTTGATGGCATGTATGTTGCCCTTCAGATTAGTATCCAGCATGTGTTCCATGGTTTCAATGCTTGTGTCCTCGAATGTGCCCGGTACTGCAACTCCATGGCTCAACACTACTGCTGTCACATTCCCAGATTCACTGCAAGCTGCCTCAAAGGCCTTCTTCACACTAGCAAAATCCTTCACATCTGCACTGTAAGCATTCACCTGCATCACAAGACAAGTACCACACCACATTTGGTGATGAATTCCAAGGTTAAATCTATGGTGTAAACATTTGGTGATTGAATTGATTAGTACCACAGTTCCATTTTCTGGTAGAGATTGCAATGTGATGATCTTGAGTTTGAGTTCCTGGAAGAACAGTACAACAGCAGGAAAAAGCTCCTAGCCCAAAACCGTGTGCAGAAAAGGGAGTTAGGGGTTAGGGTTTAGGTTTAGCGCTTACTTCAAGTGGTACCTGTGGTCTGTGATATGTGCCTGAATGCTTCTGCTTGCAATACTCTTGAACAGAAGCTTGAGCGGCTGCCAGTTTTTCGGGGTCGCGAGCAATAAGAGAGATAACGGCGGCTCCCTCAGCTGCAACCAGCTGCGCCAGAGCGAGACCAATCCCGCTGGAACCTCCTGTGATAATCACATGTTGGCCTCTCATGACAATACTTGCAGCTTTCGGAAATCTTATCCACCACAGTAAAGCAACTATTGTGAAGCCAACTGCAACAAATGCCACGATTAGCCATATTCCCCAATCCATTGTGCACCACCAACACCACCACCACCACCACCACCTCCTCCTCCTCCTCCAAAAGAAAGAAAAATAAATCTCCCGCTTGCTTTGCACACAACTCCCACGAGAGATGCTCTCAAACTTCACCAAAAAAATAGTTACTTCAAGCACTTGCACACAACACAACACAAAACAACACCTCTACATTTATCTCAATGCACACATCTTCGCAGAATTCAGCCAAAGACTCAAATCACACAAACCACGACGCTCTTGCTCCCAACCCTTGTCCTTCTTCTTCCTTAAGAGAAACGTTGTCAAGTGTTGATGGTTGCGTCCATTCTGCAAAAATTTACATTATTATTATTATTATTATTATTATGTCCATTATTTTTTTAAAATTTTGTTGAAAAACTTTTAAATATGTTTGTTGATTCTAAGAAAAATAAATTTAATTTAATTAAATTTTTAAAAAATTTAAATGAATTTAAAAACTTAACAGCACATCAAATATGCCATCTCCATATTTGGCTGAACTTAAAATGGCCAAATGTAGTTGCCACCTTCTTCTTCTTCTTCTTTTATTGGCCTTGGTAAGTATAGTATAGTAGCTTAAGGGAATTTGGCTCCCTTGGTAAGCAAATAAATAGGTCTATTTTTATATGAGGATTTTTTGAAACATGGTATTTTGGGTTGTATTGAAACTTGAGATTAGTTATAATAGAGTTATAATAATAATAATAATAATAATAATATCTTGAAGGATTTTTTTGGTTTCTTTTAGAGGATTTTTTTGAAGATTAATAATAATTTTGCATGATGAAATACTTGAGTTTCCATAATTCTTCTTTTTTTTTCTATGAATTTTTTTTCTAAAAAGTGACAATCGTCCATAGGAAGATTTTGCCAAATCTGGCTATTAACTAGATTGAAAGGCCAAATCTTTAATCCTTCTACATTTTTGGCTACATATTGGAAACCAAATACCAAAAAAATAAATATCCGGTGATTTTCTTTTCTTTTTTTTCTTGCTTCTTCTGGCAATTGAAATCTGAAAAATGACCTTTTCGGCAAAATTTCACCATTAAGAAAAAGGCTGGAGAGAAGACTATTTTTTTAAAAATTTAAAAGGGGTGGAGATCTTGCTTACTTTGGAACCTTGTGGGCATTACATTTGTTTGTGTAAAATGGTGGAAGATCCCTTCAATTGATGAAACCATAATTCCATTTAAGGAAGTGTTTTCAAATATAAACAACAACCTTGAAATAGTTTACAACAAAGGAAAAGGGATCCAAGTGATCTATTTTGGAAAGCTTGAAAAGCTAGTTGCAAAGAGCATGCTATTATAAAATTTAAAAAAACTCAAAACTTTCATTAAATGGGTAAGTACAAAAAAATCAAATCCCAACCAATTATTATATTGTAATTCATACTAGTGTGACATGTGTTGTTGGCTCAAATGTAAACTCGTTAAGGTAAACTAGTCCATCACCAATCACACCTATGATCGAACACTTTCGCAAGTCTTTCTCAATTCTTCTCCATTTTGAGTGATTGAAAATGTTATAGAAAATATTTTTTTTCAAATTGCAAAATGCATTTTTAAAATTTTTTATTCATTTTGACCCATACTACTTTCAAACCTCATAACTTTCTTATTTCTTATTCATTTTAAATGAAATAAAATGTTATAAGAGCATCACCTAAAGTTTTACAAATCATCTTGGAACTTTAATAGCAACATAGCAACATACAAGGAATTTTTTTTGTGTTTGAAAATCGGCCTTTGTAATGTTTAGTGGTTTGTTTTTTTTGAGTTCTTGACCTTCATTATTTTGAAGGGCTGTAAATTTCTCAATTCTATTCTAGTTTGACAATTTTTAGTACACTAGATGCATCGATAAGAGGAATTCAAGTTTTGTTTGGACACCAAAAAGAACAAAGCCCTCCCCTCAAATCTAGCTTTCACTGAATGCTTAAATGTATGGTCATCGGTCAGTTTACTGTACCCAACTAATGAAATGAGCCACATTAAACAAAGGTCCAATAAGCAAGGACCAATGGAATCGAGCATTTTTATTGATCAAAAACTTCAATTGGTCTCAAGGCCTTTAGATAAAGGTCTAAGACTAAAACAAATCAAATTATGATTTAATTTACAAGCCAGTACAAGTCAACCAAAATGTAACCATTCCGTTTGCAACTAAGTTTGAAAATATTTACAACTATAAGTTCAAATTTCAATTATTTTAGTCACTTGTACAACTATGATGCAACTATTAAAAAACTTCATCCTATCAGTTGGATGGTTTTTTTATTTATTTTCATCCATGAATATATTGATATGTCCATTAATTGCAATAGTCACAAAATTAGTCACATCTTAAAATATTATACAATGACATAGGGATATATATTTTTGTATGTATTAAAATTATATTTACAATATATTACATATATCATAAATATATATTTGTGTGTATATTAATTACGTGTAAGTATGTATATTATTCATATAATGAATCTAAAAATTAATATTTGAACTTTGAAATCTATTGTTCACATCTGAAAATTAATATTTTAATTATGAAATGAAAATATATTTGAATTTAAGTAATATTTATGTGAATTTGAGTTTTTTATTTTCATTCTTTTGTTTAATTAAAGATCATTACTTGAGTCTAAAAATTGTTATTCCAAATTTTTTTAATTCGTTGAATCTAAAAATCAATATTTGAATTTGAAATTTTAAATGTGAATTTTTAAGATTTTTAGTTTTATTCAAAAATACATGTTTGACTATAAAATTACAATTCAAATTATGAAAATTATGTTTAAACATTAAAATCCATTTTTCAATTCTGAAAATTGCTACTGGAATTCATTTATATATATATATATATATATATATATATATATATATATATATATATATATATATATAATTTTTTAAATGAATCTAAAAAATTTCATTGGAATTATTTGTTTAATTATTTGAATTTAAAAATTAATATTTCATTTCTGAATTTTTACATTTAACTTTTTTTAAAAATTGATCTTTAAAATTATATTTCAATTATGAAAACTAGTATTTCAATTCTTTAAAGAATTAGTTGAATTTGATATTTGAATTTTAAATTCATATTTTCAATTCTAACACTTAACATTTCAATTTTGAATTTTTAAATTTAAAAACTTATTTGATTTCAAACTTGAAATTGCCATTCCAAATTATTATTTTGGATTCTCAAAATTAATATTTCAATTTAGAAAATTATTAATTGAGTTTAAAAATAAACATTTTAATTTTGAATCTAAAAATTGAAATTTCAATTCTGAATTTTTTTAATTTAAACTCAAAGACTTATTTCATCTAAAAAATGCTATTTGAATTCTAAATTCTTTTTTGCAATCTAAAATTAATATTTCAATTCCAAAAATTATTGATTGTGTTTTAAGGGTCTTTTCTACTAGTGTTATCCATAATGAATCACTTTTATAAATAGTTATAAATGATTATATTTATTACTTATAAGTTATACTAAATAATCATTTTAAAACATAAATTTGTACATTATATATTTTATATTCTTACAGTAGAAGAAATTAATTACTGTAATTAATGTTACATTGCTTTAAAATCATTATATTACTTCATATAAGAATTAATTATAGTATATGCATAATCATTTTTAAACTGAACATAATTATTCAAAATCTGTAATTTATAACTTTAAATCCGAATTAAAATTTTGAAAAACTTATAATGTAGTTAAAATATTTATTATAATGATTGTAATTGCAGGAATTTAAGTTTTTATTTTTTTAATTCTATAATTACTTATCTATGATAATTTTTTTTACAATAATAAATTTAATTATATAGTAATTAATGTAACTATTTTAATATTACTTTTTTTTAATTGTGTAGGAATTTGTTTTAATAACAATTGTTCATTTAGTATTTATAATTTGAAAAGAAATTAAATTATTATTTTTAATTAAAGTAATTATATTTTTTACATTAATTATATTATCTATAATCGATTAGATACAAAAAAGTAATAAAATATTTTAATTATTTATTTATCTTTGAGTTATGTATTAACAACTTGTGAGAAACTTGATAGCTAATTAGTTAAATATTAAAAACTTATTATTTATTTAAATAGTGTATAATGATTGCTTAATATTTTTAGTGTATAGTTTATATTTTAAGTATATGTTAAATTTTATCATTATTAATTAAATGGTTATGTAATTATCTAGTGAACCATGTATTTGAACTATTTATAAATCTAAAAACTACAAAAAAAAGGCATGAGGAAAGTTTTGGAGTTACAATTTAATTTGTGAAGAAGTTGTAATTTCAAAATTTATCCCATATTGTTTGTTTTCCATTTTTATTTTGAACATTATATAAACAAGGGGTGCGGTCATCAAATTTCACATTAGGAAATTTGTGCACATGGAATGAGCCAATAAAGAGGCTTAACCCAAAACAAAAAAAATAAAATTATGCACAATTTTAAATTATCACCCTCCTAATAAGTAGGTACATAATATGATTTACCCACCTAAATCAACCTATGTACCTATTTACAAACGTACTTATTTATATGAATAGGTATTTAACCTAGGAAAGTAGACTTACCTACCTACCTTTTTACTTGAATAAGTAGGTAGGGAGGTATGTAACTTAGGTTTGTAAGCTCTTATTTATGTACCTACTTAGGCACCTACCAACATAATATTAATATTTTGTATTAAATTCATCTTAAGGTGTCACGTGGCATATTTACATTAGGCCACGTGTCATAATATAAAATCATCCAATCATTTGAATTTAACATCTTAAATTATTTCAAATTACTAATTATTATTTTTTAAAAATAATTCAATATTAGAACACATGGTAACACATCATTTGTCCTAACTATGACCAAAATAATTGCATCGTAGTGGCATGTGACAATACGTATATAATGGAGTCAAAGGATGAACTTGTATTTGTTGATTTTTTCTTTCATCCAATACCCGTTGTCATTTGCAACTAATGTTTCATGTGACTTGTCGAATGTCACTAATGAGATTTTAGTTGCAAATGTCACTTGTGATTAAATTTTTGTTGCAAAGACCAATTGAAAATACTCGTTTTTCTTTTATAAACATCGCATTATTTTGGAGGGAAAACCAATTGGTATGGACGAAAAAAAAAGCTTCAAGGAAAACTCATGGTTTGGAGAACCAAAGTGTAAGTTAAAGTCCAAGGTTGTTCATTTTCTTTTTTTTCATTATTTTTTTTACCCTTGCTACTCAAATTTTGTGAAAATGAAAAACATGCCATGCATTGAGGACATTGTTGAAAGCACATTAACACTTTCACTTTTGACCAATTCTAGAGTTGGCATGGTTGGTTTTGTGAATTTTCACAAAGTGTTGCTAAAAGGAATGCATTTTTAGCTTTTTGAAATGCTTGAAATGAAGTTGAATTAAAAGGTGAAGTAGAAAGTGAATGGTTGAAATGTCAATTTTCACAAGTGGAAGGGGATTTGGATTTACAAAAAATCTTTAAAGCAGTTCCCATTTCAAATAAAAAAGCACAAGGAAAAAGGTGGTTGTGATAAAAAACAAAAATGAAAAAAATGAAAAAGTTGGAAAAGGAATCCATTGTGTGTAGTAAGAATAAAAAAGAAGAAGAATAACTAAAAATAGAAAAACCATGAATGGAAGGAAGACAAATTAAAAAAAAGACCAAAGGTTAACGTAATCCTCTCACATGTCAATCACACATTTTGTATATTCAACCCTAAGCTTTTAAACACACTCATTGTACCATAGGAAAAAGTGGTTTTTTTAATGTGAAGAAGGGTCCAATTCAAGGTTCAAATTAATCCATGGACCATTGTCCAAAATGGACCTTATTGAGAGGGAAAAACTTTGAAGTGAGGAGGGGGAAGCAAGACCCCTTTTGTTCAATGAAATTTTTAAAACACATAATAAACCATGGTGTTAACAAAATGTAGTTTTAAAAGTCAATGGTGGACCCAAATCCTACTAAAGTTATCCTCTTGGTGGCTCTAGGTTAAAGTATGTGTTGTCATGATCCTTATGCATGATTTACAAGGTGGCCATACCAACTTGCACCATATATAGCCATTTAAGTGTATAGCACATGTTTGGGCAAATAATGGTCTTTATATTTCTTTGCACACAACTCCATCCAAAAGAAGTAAATAATGAGTATATCAAGTGATTGATGCTTAAAAATGAAGTTTCATTTTATCATAATGAATTTTGACTTGAAGGGTTCCTATGATGGAATGGAGTCCTCTTGGGGGTGTTAAGGAGACATAATGGTTACTGAAAATAGAATGTAATGTATGAAATTAATAAATAGTTAATTGTTGGATTTGAATTGGGGTTTTGAAAGGAAATTTTGAATTTTTTTTTTCCTACCTTTTTATTTTTGGGACATTCTTTTTTAATGCAAATTTTTATTAAAAAATTACACCCTATTTTTGGGTAATGGATTTTAGAAATTTTTGATGAATAATTTTGTTTTGTACTATAAAAATACATGTAAAACTAAAGTTGCAACATTCAGTACCTATAGAACATTACATGTTAGTATCAAATGTAAGTGTAAAATCAATTTGAATGTAGATTTTTAATTTTCAAAAAAATATATGATTATGTTCAAAAAACCTTATCAAGAATTAAAATTTTAATAATTACCATTAGGTGACCATCTTCATGTACAAATTTGGGAAATTTGATTTTGGATCTTATAGTTTGTTTGTTTATTTATTTTTGTGTCGTGTTTTGAAATGTTGCTATTGTGTACAAATTTGGTTGTTATTATAAAATTTTAATGCAAGGATAGGTGTGTTATTGATTGACATCTATAAATCAAGATGTTAAATGAACTTACGATTTGAATTTGAATAGTTTATGCTATAAGGATATAGATTTGTGAACATTGAAACAAACTAGTTTTGAAATTTTAATGTCATCATGTCAAAAATGGTAACTAAGAGTTTACAAAAGCAATTAAATCAAGTAGACAATAGAGATGAATAGGTTCCAAATGAAATGTAGGAGGATTTGCATAGCAAAGAGGTTGAACACCTTTAGCAATATTCATTATGTAAGTTTTCTAATTCCAAAAATAAAAGAGCAACCTACAAAGTACAAAATGTCTTATGTAATAGGAAAAAAACAACAAGATGTAACATTAATAGGTGTTTGGTTACTACATCAACATTAATAAGATCATTCAAGAGTTGAAGTAATCAAGGTGGTGGACGCACAACAAAGAAGTGAATACATTCCAAGAATTATACTTCAATAATTTGAATCACCACAACAAGAAAATGTAAACAAGTGGTTACAAACTCAACCAAACCAAACCCCACACCAAATAGGTATTGTACTTGTTGGTTGGGAAACAATTCTAAATGAAAACACAACCAATAGGCAATAGGAATCCATAACTCTTATTCACATGTTTGCAACACTGGACTATTTTCAGAAAGCCCAACATGTTCAATCGTATGCGACTCATGATGAGAATTAAGCAAACCCATCCTTGGGTGTACCACTAAGAACAGCACACCCCAAAATTTTGAAACCCATTCAACTCCAAAACAACATATGATTCACATAAAGAAAATTTATCATTTCAAATTTTATATAAAAAGATTTCCAAATCATGCACAATTTGAAACTTCAATTACATTTACAAATAATTAATTTGAAGATTCCAAATGAATGGTCAAGGAAATTTTTTTCAAGAAAGTAACACATAGGGTTCCTTTGTTTAGGATCATAAAAGGAGTGTGTTTTTTCATTTTTAAAAAATGATTTTAATTAACATTTTCGAATTTCATGATTAGGAGATCCTGAAAGGTCATTACATTCATGTTTACAAATTTATAATAATTTTCATTTTTTTGTTTCAATCAACAATTTGAGCCATACCTTAGTGATCATAATTGATTTTAAAAAAATTACAATGGTGCAACTTGACACTTAATGATAAGGAATCAAAAATTTCAAGAACACATGTGAAAAACATTTTAAAAACACAAATCTCTTATTTGTGTAGTCTATGTACGTGTGACTTTTTCCATATTGTATATATAGGTGGGGAACACAAAGCCCATGTGATGTAAGTCTATAGTAAAAATCATAATTTAAAAAGATTAAAAAAATTTAATTAAATTATATTGAGTCCACCTTTTCTTGAATTTTGGTGATGTGATTCTTAAAGGTACCACCCAAGGATGGGTTTACCCAATTAGATGAACTTGAAATAGTGACACATGTCCCAAAAGTTCAAGTTTTCAATACAAAAGTTTACTCAATTGTATAACCAATTGTATATTTTTCACAATCTTAAGTTAGACTATGCATTTAATTACTCAATGAATAAAAGTGTCTAAGGTTAAACTAGCCATGGCAAAGGCAATAACGGTAATGTTAAAAAACTAATACATGAATCTAAGGATTATGCATCAGATTCTCAAGGTAATATTTACACCAACATTCCCAAGAAGTTTCAAACTACACACTATTCTGAAACTAGTTAAGGTCCTCAACCCTTAAACAATGTACCTATTGCACACATGAAGGACATCATAATAAAAACATGTTTATTTATCTAGGATGAACTACGACATATGATCACAAACAACTTGATGGATCAACTAACCAACAAGGCATTAATAATAGGTGGAAATAATACATTTTATAGTTAATAGAATAGTGTACCATCATATGTATTATTTCACAATGAACATGTTACCTATGCAATACCTATTTCAGCACCTAGAATGAACCACGAGATATTGGTTTCATTGGAACCAATTAGAGCAAAACTAGGTATTCCACATGTAAGTATTATTTGAACGTAGGCAAGGTTTGTACAACTAACCTATGTTGTTTGGAACTACCCTTACAAATGAAGTGAGGAGGTCTAAAGGTGCACCCATATTGGATGCATTACAATTATAATTTCAACTAGAAGCTATCCTCAACTAGTAATTTCTTCACATAATAATGTATTTGTCACATGGTAATTGGTGGAAGACAACCATTTGATCTAGATCTAAGGGGACTAGTTGATCCTAGAGATGCAGGAATAGGTATTGGAGATAGATTTAAACCATTATCTTTTTTACCCATGTGTATACCAATATCATATTTGTACATTTCTTAAGTATTACATGGAGTGCAACAAGATTTATTATTATTATAGGAATGCTAGTAAAAGGAGCTAATTACCCAATGCTAGTTAGTGGAGTTATAATTCCACTAATTGATGGAAATAATGTATTTCCTAAAATATCATGGGGAATATGTTGTTACCCACTTGATACCACATGTAACAAAAAATGTTGTAACAATAAAACTCAAGAGGTAAGAAAATAGTTTCTATATTCTTCACATGTCAAGGATATTAATATTAATGCACATGTGCAAGTGTTCAAAGTTATAATCAAAATCAACGAAAAAAAAAAAAATTAAA
>Ga0209611_10005273_pt1 | contig 21734 bp, 21 predicted proteins | sample S1TSphgellanicum_3_FD_187693 | JGI IMG/M metagenome (GOLD analysis project Ga0209611, IMG submission 187693) | Host-associated microbial communities from peat moss isolated from Minnesota, USA - S1T2_Fc - Sphagnum magellanicum MG (SPAdes) (version 2) | ecosystem: Host-associated > Plants > Peat... | reverse complement strand
GATATTTCAGCACTAGAACTTTGGATTGCCCTAGAAGCTAAAGTCCTTGTGCTGTGGGAATATGTTAGCTAAGCACTTTAGGAACTCTAACCTAGTGTTAGCTAGAGCTAAGATTCTAAATCAATGAGGTTGTGTGTCTATTCAATGCTTGAGATCTTGATGTCATGATTTTTGTGTTCACTTGCAGCATATGAAGAATGGGTTGTGGAGGTCCGAAAGTTTGAGCTTGTAGTGAGGTCATGTGATCATCTTATTTGTGTTTTTCTCCATTTGTGTGTAGTGTTGTGATGAGCCAGACTGCAGTTCAAGAGTCTTCTAAATTTTTGCTTCCCTTGATTCAGCAAGCTGTAAATGTTTCTTCTAATAAAAATGTGTAAAGCTTTACTGGAAGTGATGTTAGTTTTGACAAAATGCCAAAGACCTTGGTATGATATAAACAAAGGATCTAAGCTTTTGGGCATATTGGGACTTGTAGAAATCAAAGTTACACAATTAGGGGCCAGCTCGTTTTGTTCTACACTTATAGCCACATAGGGTGAAAACTATTTAGATGGATAGAGCATGACTTAAGCAAGTGGGAAAATCTGTTTGGCATGTGTATACACAAACTTGAGAGGTTTTGGTGCTCAACCACAGAAATTGGGCACATTACTATCCGTATAGGAGAAGGTTTTGCTATGAGGGCCTTCCAGGTTTGAGATTCTCAAGGTCAATAGGTCAGGAGGTCGAAAATTTGGAAGGCCCCTATAGCAAGACCTTTCTCCATGTAAAGCAATAATTTATTTTTTTTGTTTTTTGAAGCAACTAATCATAAAACTGGATCTTTCCAAAATTTGGAAGGCACAATACAATCCTTTCGAATTGTGGAAGATCCAGTAAAATGGAGCTTAATCTCAGATGAGTCTGAAGTAAGAGAAAGTCAAACAGTACATATTGAGACTTGAGAGCGACCTGAAAATACAAAGGAAAAAAGTGCCAATGCTTTTCATATGGAATACCTTTTGGAAAGATTGATTTCAAACATGCACAGTGGATTTGTGAAGGTCACAAATAGATGAAATGCAAAAGTACACTTTCACAAGTCTCAAGACCTCTTGGAGCAATGGCAATGGTGAGAAGTGCTTGGTGATCATCAACTGATTGCAAATGGAGCCAACAGATGCAAAACGGTGTCAACAGTTTATTCCTGCTTACCTTTAGCATAATGACTTGCCTGTAGATCTCAAGTCCAAAACACCAGAGACATGAATACTCTTAACCCTTTACAAGGTTTAGGGTTGGGTTACAATCACACCTTTCAGTATATGAAATCTGATAGCACATTCAGATCTTATATGAATACTGACATGCAGGAATCTCACTTGATGGCATTAGGAATCTCCTTGTACTGAGTCTCTAGAAGATAGCCATGTCAATCTGTTGCTACTTTGAGAATCTGCTTACCAACATTACCTCCACTCAAGAGCTTGACAAATGCACCAACAGCACTCTCTAGTCCTTCATCAATATCTTCAATGTACACAAACTTCTTCTCCTTGAGATAGCCAAGCATTTTCTGCAGGAACTCTGGTCGCAGATTAGCATGATCACCTTGGAGGAATCCACGCATTGTTATGCGAGCACTGATGACTCTCCAAAGGTTGTGGATCCCATCAGAATTCTCTTTGTCATACTGTGAGATCAGACCGCAAACTGCAATGCGTCCAAACTTATTCATGTTGTCCAACACTGCTTCCAGCATTTTTCCACCCACATTTTCAAAATACATGTCGATTCCTTTGGGACAGTACCTTTGGAGCACCCCAAAAAACAGTTGGTTGATAAAAGAATGAACATTCTAGAGAAGAAAACAGAAGCTAATGTCAATCTCATCAGCAAGGAATGGAAGCAAATGCAGCAACATACATGATCCTAAGCATCTGCAATTTCTAACCCACTCTTACAAGTGCAACACAATGATGCTCCCAACATTTCAGTGCAGACATACTTCTTAAGAGCAGCATTGTAGTCTGTCTCCTGTTTGTAGTTGAATGCTGCATCATATCCCAGTTTTTCCTTCAGCAAATCAATCTGTCAAGCACCCAACCCAAGATACAGTATTGAGCACACAGGCTTTCTCTTGCACATGGACAATGCAACCGTCAGAGCATAAGACATTTTAGGCAAACCAAGTGTGTAGAGAAAAATCAATAGATGTAAGCTGAGCTGCACCTTCTGTTGAGAGCCTGCACTCCCGACCACGTAAAGACCTGCTAGCTTTGCCAGTTGACCCACCAATTGGCCCACAGCTCCTGAAGCTGCAGAGACATAGATCGTTTCTCCTTGCTTCGGCTTCAAGATCTCGTACAGTCCCACGTAGGCTGTGAAGCCAGGCATTCCTGCATCCCATTGCAAATCTAATAAGCTCACAGAGCAAGCATCTCCACATGGGGCATCAATTACAAACTCTTGGTTTTTTTTTCTTTTTTAATCTGTTGAATGCAAATCATTGATAATCATTTGATTCACAAACAGGAACTGTATCTGAAATGTCAGTGGCTATGGATTTTTTTGCAATAGAGGAGATTAGATGACTCACCAAGACAGCCCACGTAATAAGAAAGTGGCACTGATTCAGAGGTATCAATGACTTTCAACCCATTGCCTCCCGGAATCACACTGTACTCCTCCCATCTTGTGAGAGATGTCACATAGTCACCTTCCTTGAAAGCCGGGTTCTTCGACAGCACCACTTTGCTCACACCATATCCGTCAATTGGCTGCACATCACAATACACAGCACACAAAGAAAATCATATCATGCAAGAGCTTCTCAACAGGCTTGGACTCTGTGTCTCTGTCTCTGTCTCTCTCTTTTCTTGGATATTTTTTTGTTTTTATTTCCTGTCGGATGCGGAGCATGACAATGCTTGTGCGCAAAGCAGAAGCAGAGATGGTGATCAGGGAGGGGGGAGAAGAAAACAGACAGTTGAACTTACCTTACCAGGGGTGAAGGGAGGAACGTAAGAGGTATAGTCTTCCTTCATGCGTGAGCGCATGTATGGATCTGGAGACAGATAAAGGTTTTTCACAAGCACATCATTGGTACCATCCTCTGGGAGCTCCAAGCGCAGTTGGCTGGTACGAATCTCCAAATCCGAGTCCTTCACCTTCCCCACCACATAGTTCTTGAAAATCACCTGCTTGTTGCTCACCTCTGGGACCTCAAATGAACTCATTCTCAAGATCTCGAAGAAGTCGAAGAAGAAGAAGAAGCAGAAGCTCACCAGCTCAAAGAGAAGCTCACCAGCTCAAGAGAAAGAAGAACCTCACCAGCTCAAGAGGAAAAATTCCTTCTGCCTCCGAAGAAAATTTCAGTTCTAACCTCAGAGAAAATCCTGCACATTTCGAGACTGGCACCGTCACTCTGGAACTGGGCCCAGTGCTCAATGTTCACCCTCAAGTGGGAGAATCCTTCAACTGTGCAATAATACCGAAGAAGGACAGACGAGACGTATGCAACGGCAGAAGTACAGATGGCCACTGTCTTGTACTAGGGTTTTGGAGCAGAGTAGTAGTACTCCGTGCCCGAATTCAAGAGTCAGTTTTCATTCGCCAGTTCCGCCATCCTGGCCACTCGCCCACCCTCACATTCAGTCTAGTGAAGAACTCAAAAGAGTACCAACTGAGACCACCAGTTAAAAGCCCTCGCCAGTTGGACCAATGGTTCTCGTTGGCGAATCAAAGCAGGCGTGAAATTTTTATTTTATTTTTTGGTTCACTTACTCGCAGCTTTAGTTTGCAGTGATGGGTCACCTTAACACTTAACCCCTAAACGTCAAAAAATTCAGAAATAAGTACACTGAAACCATCTTAACCCTTAACCCCTACATGTCAGAAAAATTTCAGACTTATATTGAAAAATTGATCAAATTTGTCCACCCTGATGTCTAGGGGTTAAGTGCTTAATGGGGCCAAAAATGGGTCCATGTATGACTTGGACTCTCCATCCTTTTTATCCAAAAGGAAGTTTCCAAACAAAAGAGGAAGCAAATTTTTGGGATCAATAATAAATTTGTTCTTGTTGTGGGCTGGTACTACTTGTCTTATTTTATTTAATGGTCATTTGTGATGTAAAAAAGCAACTTTTGGATTTAGGTGTCTAAGTTTTTATCTATGGCTTTATTCATTATTTGATATGCTTCTCGGCAACATGAGGGGGTTTGGGAACTCGATATCTCCCTTGTGATTTGCCCTCATAGGTGGTTCTTTTGTCTTCTTGAATGTGGGTCCTTTCATTTTGTTCCTTGTATTCCCTTTTTTTGAATGCTTTGGTTTATTTATGATTGGCATGGTATCATCATCATCATTTTAGATGTTGGCGAATCAAATGTTGCCCCCCAAAAAAAAATGAATAATGTTGGCCAATCAAATGTTGCCCCCTAAAAAAAAAATGATAGATGTCGGCCAATCAAATGTTGCCCCCCAAAAGAAAATGAGCTAGCAAAATTTCAGCTATGGGCACTCGTGACAAAACCACTCAAATTTGAGGCCACATTGCTCCACCTCCGCCACACCCATTACAAGAAGTAGCCTAAAAACAAGTGCAAAACTGAAAAATATGTTCACCCACGTCAATTTTGCATGTAACCTAGTAATTGTTATGTGCCTACTTCATGCATGGAATCCAGCAAGGTTTGATTTCCTATTGAAAAGAGGCCCAACCATTCCTTTTCCCAAGTTGTGCAATGGGCTCTTTTTCACATGCTACACTTGTTTGGCCACACTTGTTCAGCCACCATGAACCAACACCCACCAGCGCACCATCCACTGGATGCCCGTTATTACTCAGTTGTGGATGAATCTCATCTGAGTCAAATTTTGGTTTCACCTTAGTAACCAATTCTGTAGGAAATAGGTCTCATATATAGGTAGATAGGTAGGAGCATAGGTAAATAAATACTAGGTAAGTAAATGGTTTATGCATTGAGAAGAGGTGTTTTTACTATCTACCTTCTAACAACCTCCTTGTGGCTTGTTAGCAGGTAGGTAGAAAGAAAAGCAACTGAGTTAACCATCATGGTTAGCTAGGGAACTGGAACCCAACAGAAAACTGCTTTCTGACCACTTGCCATTCATCCTTCGTGGTGCACTGGTGGGTAGTGAAAAAAGGCCCTCTCCTATGTGTAAACCATCTACTTACCTAGTAGGTACCAATTTTCATACCTATCTACCCATATATGACACCTATTTCTTCCAGAATTGGTTGCGAAGATGAAACCAAATATTAACTCAGTGGAGGTTCATCCACTTTGGAGTAATAATGGGTATCCATTGGATGATGTGCTTGTGGGTGTTGGTTCAATGTGACCCTTTTCAATAACCAAGTTTATGTTTGAAGTAAAAGTTACATCTTTCCTTCCTTGCCATCTTTGCGAAATGGTGTGAGATTTGGTGCATTTGATTCATTTGGTTTGCCTTCAACATTCCACTGTTGGAAATTTGTTTAATTTTGGTGCACATGGAGATACATTGATTTACATGTCCTTAGCATATTATGTTTGTACTTAACCATCATGAATTGCAAGGATCACAAATTTCTCTTTTTTTTTTTTTTTCACCCCCTCAAACTTTGGGAGATGGTACCTAACAACATGACGCTCCTAACATGGGTTGCAGTACAACCAAAAAAATTCATGGTGAGATAATTTGATTGATCAAAGTACAAATCTTGAATTTTTTTTGGGTCAAACAAGCTTTTTTATTCAACTTTGAATGGTATAATCTTTTTATGGACTGAATTTTTTGGGGGACCTTTGTTCATGTTAATAGAAACTAATCCTATGGTTGAATCATCAAACTTTCTTTGAAACTATGCAAGCATTAGGGAGCATGAAATTAAAAAATAAAAATAAATGTTTTTTTCCAAGAACCATTGAACACTTAAGAGTTACAAGTGATGTTTTACCCCAAGGATGATGGCTCACTAGGATCCCCCATCTTGAAACCCTAGGACTTTGAAGAAGGTCTTGGGTTTAAACCGGTCCTGACCAATTAGTGGACCCAATTATCTAAGCTTGGTTTTAGTTTTGGAATCAAAATTAGATTTCATTTTCCTCAAATTGGATTTCTAAAAGGCTTATGACAAAGTAGATTGGAGTTTTTTATTTGATTGTATGGACAAGCTCGGAATTCCAATTGAGTTTGTCAAAATGATGAAAGTGTTTTTCTAGGGGGCTAGTGCAAATGTAGTAGTGAATGGAAAGCTTCAAAGGCTTTGTTGATCGAAAGGGGCATGTGACAAGGATGCCCACTCACTCCCTACCTGTTTTTAATAGTGGGAAAGACCTATAATGCTAAAATCTATGAGGAACAAAGACTTGGTAGAATCAAGGGCATTCATTTGCCCATGTTAGATAGGAGGCAAATAATTGCACAATATGCGAATGACATTAGTTTCACTTTGAAAGCATTTCAAAAGGCCATGATTTGATTAGCACAACTACTTGACCTCTTTAACATCACATCTAGCCTCCAAATTAACCATGCTAAGTTTGTAACCTTTTGGATTGGGGATAGAAAGGAAGGTAGGCCAACCTAAGTAGAGGAGTTTAAATGAACATGAGCTTCATCTAAGGCCATTTTTAAGCTATTTGGTACGTCATTGGGGTTGTCTTTGGGTTCGACAAATGTAGATAAAGTTTTGTTAGAAAATGTCCAACATAAATTGAACTATTGGGCCTCACAAAAATCATCCTTGGCTGGGAGGAAAATGATTGTCAATAACATTTTTTTCTCCTCCTTATGGTATTTTGTGAATGTTTGGGGAGGGACCAAAAAGGGAATCCTTAAAATTAATCATTTTTTAATGAACTACCTTTGGGCAAGATTGAATCATAATTGTAAGTGTCAAGTTGGATGGGATTAATGTTGTGAAAAAAAAAAAGATGGGGGTTTTAAGTTTGGTCAATCCAATAAAAGCAATTGAAGCATTTTTGTTCAAATGGGTGGTGCATGCTTTAGAGCTTAGAAGTTCTAATTCGCAGGAGCTTCTTAGGTTTTAGTTAAAACAATATCAACCACATAAGGGGGGGATGGAGCCCTAACTTGGAATGGTGTTTGTAGGTTGACCATAAAAAGGCCACTGGGTTTATTTTATGGAACAAGGTGCGTAGAGCTTGGTCCATGATGATGAAATTGAATTCAATAATCCAAAAAGCCCTAATGAAATCTTAGCATCGAACTTTTGGTGGAATAGGATCATCTACCCTTGGGATGTTGGTTTTTTGAAAAGCAAAGCAGCTGAATTCCATGGGTTGGGATGTCCGATGTGTGGGCGGCTTCTGTATGAAAATTTGCATTCAAAGAATAAATGGGCAAAAATTTTGGGTTATCCCCAAAAAAGGAATTGGGATATGAAAGAATCATTACCAAGCTAAAAAAGGTGTGGGGGGTGGGGGGCTATTAAGAGGGGGTTGCAAAGAAGGAGATTGGATTGGTTTGCTAGAAAATAACAAGGCATTTTTGTCTATGGTTTGTTGTGTTTCATCTACCTTTAGACTTGAATGTAGCAACAATGTTCAACATCTCTACATCCCACAAGACATCAAGTTATATGTTGTGGGCTCCTAGTCAAGGACTTTGAGTCTCATTAATGATGGAATGTCGAAAGGAGTGAACAACCACTACTGGGAAGGTAAAGTATTAGTGGTAAGAATATCAGAATTATTAAAAGGCCCTAAAAAGGTGCATTACTTAGTATGTTCTAACAAGATAAACACATTAGAACTCGACCTTAATTAACACTAATTCATGGAAAGGCGAGGAACCTCTATTCTCTTTCACAACTGCATTAGGGAAAAAAATGTTGAGAGATTCTAAACTAAAAATTAATGTGGTGGAAAAGAGCTGGGTAGGGTTACTTCCTTTTACTTTCAAACTAAGATGGATGAACATTTGGTGCAAAACACGAAGTAGGAAAGAGGCAAGCTTCATGTGGGCTTTGTGAAATAATGCAATTGCAATTAACACTTGGAGAGTTAAAATGGACAACTCGATTAATCAAGCTTGCCCATTGTGTGGTAATGAAAAAGAATCCACATTGCACTGATTTTGGGAACCATGCGGGCTTGGGAGTACACACAAGGCATTGTGTGTGAACTTGCCTATGATAACAAACCATCACGAGTGGTTGCTCCCCTACATTGGAAACAATGTGTTTTTGTTGCCAAAAATCCAAAACATGTGTAGTTTGTGAAGAACATATGGTCCTTGCTAAGAAATATCACATTCTAGACTTTATGGATTGAACAAAAGGATTTGGTTTCCAACATTGAATCCAAGCATGATTAGGGTACCCCCTTTGAAATAGAAGGACTCACTCCTAAGACTTCCAAATTCACCTTTTTTTTCATTTTTCCCATGACATGTCTTACATTTCATTTTTTTTTCATATTAAATGAAATAATTTTGTTCTAAATTTTATGTATGTTTTTAAAATATCTATTTTTTTCACTTATAAAAGTGAAAATAATAAAATTTATCCAATATGGGCCCTGTTCTATTAGTGGCCCAAAATTCCTAAAAATTTGACTTTTTGAAAAAATTTACATTGCAAGAATGCATTTGGTTCTTATCACATTCATACATTTTATACACATTGAAACATAAGGTATTTGTGGTAAAAAATTTGGGCCAAAAAAAGTTGTTTAGACATTCTTTATGAGTCTTTGAACTTTTTTTTCTCATGTGACAAAGTCTTGGATTTTTTTCAAGGACTTGGTAGAAATCTTTAAACTTGTTCAAATTTGACATTCTATGCATAGAATAGTACCTTTGTAATGTATCTATCTATGAATAGAATCAAACTTTCAATATGCATGTGTCATTAAGTTTCAACAACATGTTTAAGTGAGGGGGTCTAGTGAATTTAAAATGAGACAATCCTTTTGAATACCCCAACCATACTTTGATCCCAATGAAAGATGGAATGTTGTTAAAATCCATAAAGTTATTTGGGATGCCCTATTTGATTATGGTAGGGTAGCTTGGAATAGATGTATGAGGTTAATTAGAAAACCCCTTAAGGTAGAAAAAAAAACTTTTCAAAAACTTTGATAAAAACTGGGGTAGGCACTAGGTTATTTGTGTAAGAGTAAGTAGCTTTGTTAGGTGGTGTATGATGGGCCCCAAAGGGGCTTCATCGATTAAATTTTTGACCACATGGTAGTGTTCTTCCCACTCTAAAGGTTTGCTATTCTCGTTTCTCTTTGTAATGAATTCTTTTCATTTGTGCCAAAAAAATTAAAAAATTAGGTCCCATTTACAATACCAAATGGAACCAACATTGAACCATCGGGAGGCCTCAATTATGGCAATGTATGTAATTAAAATCAAACTTGAAATCCAATTCCAAACTCATTTGAGAACTAGAACTAGACCTATATATATATATATATATATATGGTCACAATTTTAAGGTTCAAGAGTTTTTACTTTTTGAAGATTTTTTTTTTTTAATTCATTTTTTGCCGAAGTTTAAGGTATAACAACCCCAACGCACCAATCCAAACCTCCCATGTGTCCATTGTGAAAAAAAACTCAAGTTTGGGGAAGGTTTGAAATAAGGGTGTCCAAGGGGGTTCTAATTTAAACCTCCTTTTTATTTTTGGTCATTTACCAAACTTAGAGGCTAGGTCTAAGACCAATCCAAACCTACCATATGTTTTTTTGGGTCATTTTTATTATAACTTTTAAAAATATTTTTCAAAATTTTCAAACTTGAGATTTTGAAAGGGCCAAAGTCTTGCACTAATTGAAACTTGCCATGTGTCAATTGTGTTCATTGATGAACAACAAAGCAAGGGTAATGTGTTTGTGGTGAAAAACCAACAAAATCAAGGTTAATCATCAATGAACATTAGTTCAAAACCAAAAACGGCCAAGGGCTTCAAGGTTGTTCACCAACAAACAACACAAGGTTGATATAATATTCATTGCCAATGAAAATTAACATGCAAATGTGACAAGATGCTAACAAACAATTGTTCATCAATAAACAATCAGTTGAAAACACAAATTAAAATTAAAAACAATATTTCACCACTTAGCATTTGAACAAAAGTTTTAATGCAAAACAAAAATTACAAAACACAGTACTTACAAATTGAATATAAATGTATAATCAACGCAAAATTAAATACCACATTTAATGGTTCAAAAAAATGTATTCACTTGCAATGCATAGGAATCCAAGCTCAAACATAATGTTCATAAAAATTAAACATAAATAAACACACAACAATTGTAGAAAAAAAAACAACATAACAAAACCAAAGTGTTAGAATTTCAAATCACCAAAAGTGATTTGTTATTCACATCAAAGGGGTTTTGATTCCCATCAACAAAATAATTACAACTTGTTCACATTGAGATAAATTCATTAGGCTAGCCCAACTTGATTTTAAACTAATTGTACTTTAATTGAATATTAAAAATAAACTCTTGTAATAAAAATTCAATTTTTAATTTTTTTTTCTTTTGCATTATTTAGGTCACCACCAAGACTCCAAGCGGAAAAAAATGATCTGGCGGCCATTAGGTCTCTAAGTGAGAAAATAAATAAATAAATAAATAAAATAACCTAGAGGCCACTAAGTTGTCCCTCGTAATCTAGGTTCAAACATTGTTTATTTATTTATTTTTGCTTAGGTAGTAAGGAAATTTGGGTGCCCAACCCAATATTCCTTTTCTTAAGGAGATTTCTCATTTTTTTAAAAAGGAGACCCAAACCTAATTTTAAAAAAAACAAAACCAATTTTATAATTGATCATGAAAAGAAAATTAGGTTATGTTTGATGTTTTATGTGTAAATTTGAAGAAAAAAAATGATGCAAAAGAAAGGAAAGGAATTTACCTCTTTGAATGCAGATTGAACACTTGATCATTTGATGTGTAATTGCAAAAGGTGAGTTTAAGTAGTTTTGTCCACAACCTTTGTTAAAATTGTGTAATGTTGTGCCTTCAAATATCGATCTCCTTTTGTTATTGTTATCACATTCTTGATTAAAACCATTGCGCAATGGCTTCCATTGTACGCTTCAAAAAGTTGTTCATATTATGTTTTGAAATTGTTACCAAGAACAAAAACGTCTTGGTCAAATTAACCTTCTCCATCTATAATCAACAATTGTTTTTCACCTTTATTATCCCCTATTTGCCTCACACTAATGATGATGACAACAATGGTAGAAGACCTCCAATTCTAAATGAAACTTTTGAATTTTCTAATGGAATGCATGTGAAAAAACATGGGAATAACTTAGGTTGGAATGTACGAATTGACGACACAATGGTTGTCGACTCAATTGTGATGACAACATGCATGTCACCCTTCTCACACCTCTTTCAGATTTTGACTCAGTGCCAAACTTTTCCACCCTCACAAACATGCATTTCTATATAAAGCAATTTCACCCTCAAAATGATTATGGTCATAATTGTCCAAAAAATCATAATGCAAATATGTATAATTTGGATCTTCCATGTTCCTATTTGCAATTTGATCAAAGGTGCCATACCTATTAAACACCTTTGCCTCAAATGTAACATCTCTAATTTTGAAATCCAAATCATCCACCTTACAACTAATCTAACTTCCTTCATTAGAACAACATCCATTGTGTAAAAAAAGGAAAAAAACCTACCAAAATGAATTTAACAACAAACAAATGAAGTAACACTTGGAAAAATTAAAAGTTGCAAAAGCACATGGTAAAACATACACTTGTAGAAACACAAATTTGTAAAGGAAGCAAAAAAATAATTAACAAATGGATGAAAACTTAAATTAACCACATTGTTCTTATTGTGAAAAAAAAAAGATAACAAACATACAATGTTATATTTATATGGGACAAAAGACCTAATTTAAGTCCTAAACCTAACTCTAAACCTAACCTTAAACCTTTTTTTATTTTATATTGATTTAAAGTAATTTTGACTATGGTCAATTTCAACTTAACAATAAAAGATCATATCCATGGTTTAATGACTAAATTATGGTCTAATAATGAATAAAACATCAGTACCCTTGACATTTTATAAATTTTAGTTATTGACTTTCAATAACTTTGACTATGGTAGATATTTACCATTAACCATGGATATTGATGAACCATGGTTTGGCGGCTAAATTGTGGTTTAATAATGAACAAGGCATTGATACCCTTAGCATTTTATGAATTTGAATTATGCACCTCATTTTTACACCTGAACTTTAAATATCTCAACCTAGATTTGAAAGATATTAATACATAAACCTTAAATTTTTCTCCATTACTTAACCATTATTTTCATTTCACTTAAATATATTATTATTGTTTGTTAACCGTCAACTTTTTACCATGTACATAAAAAAATTTAAACACACAAAAAAGTCAAATTTGATTTTTCCCCTTTTTAGTTAAATGTATTAAATGTTCAATTTTAAACAAATTTTTTTTTGTTCTTTCAATTAATTTTCTTAAAATTAAAATTTTATCTTGAAAATTTTCCATTCCACAAAAAAAGATATCAATTTTTATAAAATATTTTCTTGAAAAACAATCTTCATTAAGTCACCATATCAAAAAAGAAAAAAAGAAAAAAAACATACACATCCACTTTCTCCAAACACCCCATCTCACACCACCAAAAGAATAATTCTTTAAATTTTTTAAAAAATGTTATCTTCCTACCTTGAAAAACAACCAAACTTTTCCCTCCCATACCACCCAAAAAACAACCTTTTGAGTTAATACGCATCCCCAAAAAAATTCACCTATCCCAATCCCTTAAAAAAAAACCTCCTTTGGAAAGGGGTGGAATTACCCCATCCTCCTCTCCTCACCCAAAAAAAACCCTTTTGAAAAAGAAAAAAAAATCCCAACCCCTCGTCCCTTTTTCTTAAAGCTTCATTTACAACTTGTAACTCTTTCAATCTAATTGAATTATCCACTCCTTATACCTATTGAAACCCCATAATAAAATTTTAAAAACCCATGTGAGAGGAAAATAAATAAAATATCTTAACCCTTTTGCACTCCCTAAATTTTCACCTAATCTCCATTGTACCTCCACCCAGCTTTATAAACTAATTGTGTTTGCCCCATGCACTTTTGGTAAAACTTAAAATCATACATGCATATCTATTATCTTACGATAATAATAAATTTTTATAACATAAAGGGCAACAATAATACAAAAAAATCAATTAAACAATAATTTCATCATAATTTTTGTTATTAAACCTTCATCAAAGCTGTATTGAAGGTTTAAAAATAACATCAAATTAATTTAAAACATTTATATCTAAAAAAATTATATTAATTTTAAAATTGACTTGTTTTATCTTAATAAATTCTTGTGTAATTTTTCAAATCTTATTTTAATAAGATTTAAAAGAATTGAAACAAATTATTTGTATGTTTATCAAATAAATTTCATTTAAAAAAATTGGTCATATTAATTTTTTTTACATTTCATAATGATTTGAAACCTTGTGATACAACAAAAAGGTAAGTGACAACCAAAAAAAAAAATGATATAAAAACATGGTAAAATCAATTATCCAACATTCATATTTTGAAAAAAAACCCAACAAATAGATGGGTAGATTTCAAAACAACCCATCAATTGGATAGCCGCACCTAAAATTTACACATGCCAATCCATTAGCCTCGGTAAATACAAAACTTACACACAAACCTATAATTTTATCCATTCAGTCAACTTTTGATTATCCAACCCTTATACCCACTCAAAAGGTGTTCCCACAATGCCTTTGTAGGACAAAGCCAATTAATGTATAGTCCTTTTAAGGTCTTTAAGGGTCATTGCAACGGTCTTGGTAGGAATTCCATTCAAGTTTATTGTGGTGGGTGCAAATCAAGACATGAGTGCATGTTTGTAAATTTGTATTCATATTGTATGTTCAATGAATTGATTGCATTTTTAGTGTTCTATCATGTGTTGTTGGACTAAGGTAGATCGGTTTATGATCGAACACTTAAGTAAGGCAAGTTGAATACAAGGGGAGGGCTCCGTTGTTTTTAGTGTCCAAACAATATTTATTTGTACCTTTGCTTTTGGCACATCTAACACATTAACAATTGTCAAAAACAAATTAGAAATGAGAAAGTTATAAGCCTCACATTTTAAAAAGGTCAAAAATTCACAAAAAAAATCATTGAACATTACAAAAGTTGGTTCTCAAACATTGAAAATCTTTCTTCTTTGTTGTTCTGTTGTTGTTAGATTCCCAATATGATTTGTAAAACTTTGGATGACACTCTTATAACATTTTATGAATAAAAAATAAGAAAGTTATGAGGTTTGAAAGTACAAGAGGTTCAAATAGTCTAAAAAGAAAAAGTTGGATAGCCTATTTTTGTTTTTTTTAATTTTTTCATTACTCCTTTTCCTTTGCACTTTAAAGATGATTTCTAGAGCTTGACAAAGCACTCTCACAACATTTTAAATCACTCAAAATAAACACATATGATGAAAATATAAATAAGTGTTCAGTCATAAGCAATTGATCAATGATGGGCCAGTCTACCCTATCACATTAGCTTTGCAAGCAAATAAAAATATTTCAGCTTCTCATGTGAAAAATTGAACTTGATAATTGGTTTGTGATAATCGCCTTTGAAAACCGTCTATTCTAAAACTTATGAGAATTGGCACTTTGAAAACTAGCTGGAATTATTTTTCCCAAAATTTTGAAACCTTTCCTAGTTCTCTTAAAGATGGAAGGAAAAAAAACTAGGGCAGTTCTTACAAGCTCTTTTAAGAACCAGACCCAGTGGGTTCTCAGAAAAAACTAAACTACCCAACACTGGTTCAAACCCAGTGGTGTGCAGGCTAAACTCCTGCCAACCCGTTACCAATGAGCTTGACTTGGGAGTGCCAGTAGCTTGTCAGGTCGGATCTGCTGTTGTGCTTCAAAGAAATGAAAGAAGAAAAAAAGGTGGTGCTTTACCTTCAAAGTGATGATCACTTAATGGAAGTCTGTTCTTGCATATTGATGATGAGACTGACCCAATTGCAAAGACTCTTGGAGTAAAAACACTTGTAGGAGTGTTGGGTCTTTTGTCAAACAAGGATCAAATTAACCCCAACCAGTAATATCTTGTCCAACAAAAATGTGCAAGATTCTCAAGGCTTCATGGAGGGACTTGAGAAAAAAGAGCATGCAGCAGTAGCAGCAAGTTCACAATCAGAAGGGTTGCAAACTGTTATACTTCTATCCCAATCAAACATGTAGCACATTTGCAGACCTGCCTCAGTAAGGATCTCCTTTGCTCTTTTATGTTGTTTGCTTGATTTCACAACTTTTAGTGTTCATTACTTTTTATGCCTTTTGAATTGTTTAATATCAAAACTTTCAAATAGTGAGGGCTCAAACCTTATAACATTAATTAAAGCACTTAAGGCAACATGCACTAACATGCATAGCTTGTGATCACACATCTTTTTCTGCAAATATCTCAAAAGGTAATCGATGAACAATGTGCACACTACATGGAGCTTCACCTATTTCTTAGTCTTGTTGATGGAGGGAAGTACACCAGATTCTTGAAGGCATTCCCAAGAATGACATAGATAACTCTCTTGTAGTTTTAGTACCATATAAGCCTTGAAGAGGCAACTTTGCAGTCTATAGAGGAGCAGTGACTCTTGAACATGTAGAAGAATTTGTGACACGGCTTTAGGCAATGAGATAAACTTCAAGTCAGTTGCAAAAGAGCCCATGTTTACATAGGCACAACAACTTGTTATTTTCTTCCACTTTTTGGTTGTGAATCCATTGCCCATTGAAACCATGGAGGGAATCCAAATAACATGCTGCTGCTCTTAAGTGCATTAGTTGCAAAGCCAATTCAAAAAAGCTTAAATGAACACCTTTTTCTTACCTGCTCATAATTGCTTTCACTTAGTTTTCAATCTCTCCAAGTCCTCCTTGTCAAAAAAAAATTTGATGTTTTGGACTTTGATTGATCGAGCCACAATTTGACATGCTTTGTAAACTTGAAACATTGTTTTTAACATTTGTTGATTTGGGGCAACCAACCCCTCTTTACATAACACACAGTAAACCCAGTTCATGTTTGGGCTTTCCAAGTCTCTATGGCTACTCTGAAAAAGTGAGAAACCTGTCCTGTGTTTTCTCCACACATTTTGCATCTGCGATGATTTTGTACAACAAAAATGTCATGAGTTCTTACAATTGGAGGTACATCTGATTGCATTGGCATTGAGTGACAAACATGTGTTTGTTCACCCACGTTGTGCTTGAAGGACATGTGCAGGTTACTACAGGAGGCTCTGACACACTACCACTGTAACAGCAGCTCCCTTTTTCCCTTTGGCTTAGATGCTGACTTTGTAGATGAGTAAGTTAAGATGAAGTGAAACTTATTGCCAAAACATTTGCGCTTCCTCTAAATGTTGACTTATGACCTTTTGCCCATGCTCGAGAAGAGTTTGAATTTTATTATAAAAATTCCCACTCTTTTCCTCTAATGAAATGGTGTACATGGGTTGATCAAAACATGCCCATCACAAAAATCCTACTCTAAAACCACATACATTAATAAGAATGTGACAATTTTGTTGGCTGCAAGATAGATGTTCATGTTAGCACATTTGCTGCACAGATCATCTCCTCCAAGGTTTTTCTTTGCTGATATCTGACCTCATACTTCAACGCCATGTTGTTGATACATGAATCCAATCCTTGTGGTCACTTCTATCAATTCTTTTTTGGTGTTGTGTGCTTGATCCAGATACTGTTATTTTAGACTAATTCAGTTTTGACATGGGATGTTCCCTATCTCAAGAATTTTGGATTTCCTGGCCTATCCACTGACCTGTATTGTGCCTCATCCTTCCAACTAAGGGCACCCTTGGTGGCTTGTTTCCATCCTTTTCAGTGTGTCTCTTGCAAGTGTCACGCCTTGGGTGAGACAGAACCCGCATTGGTACCATGATAGAAACCCTAAAATTGCTTCTAAATACTGTAAATATCCCATGCTCAGACGAAATCACAGTTTCAGAGTCCAAATCTAACATTTTTTAGTTTAATTTGGTCACTAAGAGGCCTCACTCCTAAATATTATGAATATCCCATGCTTAGAGCATCTCCACTGGTGCTCAGTATGTCACTCTGGATAATAAAATGAAATGTATAAGTTTTAACTGTTTTTTGTTTGGCAACCCCACCAATAAAACTGTAACCGGAACTGCATATTCGTGGGGACTACTAATAGCAAACCACCTGGACCAACCATTATGATCGACCAATCAGAAATATGGGCAGCAGTCAAGTCCAATTTATTACACTTTTTTTGGAGGTGCAGAATTGTGTTGCGCCCTTTACCAGCCATGGCAAGCTGCACGAATTTGGTGCAAAAAAACCAATTTCTTAAGCTAAACCAACACATTTTGATTGTTTTGCAATAAATTTTACTATATGGAATCACATACTGACCACTGTTGGAGATGCTTTTATTCAAGAAGGTGAAGGTACCAATGTCGGTGCTGGTTTGTCCTAATTATCCACGTGTCACTACCCTAAGCAAACTTAGTTTCAAAATGAGCAATTTCATGCAATTTGATTGCTATGAGGGTAAATAGGCCAATCATTGAACATTTAGCAACTTAGACAGCTAGGGTTCAATGACCGTGCATTAGATGGCCTTTCCGTTCAAAGAATTTTGGCAGGGCAATAGTCTAGCCATTAGTAGCCCTTTATAGACATGAAATTAGTAAGAAATGAAAAGGTTAAGGCCTCCCAAAGTGGATGGGACCTTTGGAAAAAAAATCACCATCCCACACACTCCAACCCTACAACAATGCAATAAATGCCTCATAACCAATCACTCTACACCCTGTACATGTACCCCCCCCCAACCATGAAAGCCATACCTGAAATACAAAGGACTAATTTTTTATTACCAAACAAAAGGACTATTTTTTATTACCAAACAAAGTTGGAAAAAAAAACATGATGTTTTATTTTAAGTGGTTTATAAATTGTGATAATATAAACTAATTCTCTTTTTTTAAAACAAATAATGCAATTATAAAGTTGGAATCAAATTGTATTATACTAATACTTTGTGATAATGGTATAGATTGGTCATAAACTATCATTGTTTCATGTGCATTATAACAAGACAAAATGTGAATTTTTTTTATGAAACACCATATATTTCACTATGATTTTGTATAATTTGCCTTTTTTTTTATTCAAATTAAGAATGTGATATGCTTTCAAATTAGGATTTGCAAGAATAACTAAAAAATGTAATTTAATTAATGACTATTAAGGAATTGAATGATTATCAATTGTGCATGATACAATTCAAGTGGAATAATTGATATTGTGCATGTGTTTTAAGTCAATGTATTTCTTCTTTAACAATATAATCTAGTATTTGAATTTTTTTATTCCGTAATGGTGAATTCAAATATAATTGAATAGAAAATTGAATTCTTGTAATGATATGTGAAGAATTGTTTCCAATTTGTATTTTAACCACTTTTTCTTCAATTGGTGTCATTAAGTCTAGGAAATTTTTTATACATATGATGATTTTAAAATGTAGTATTGAATCCAACATGAAGATTGAAAAAAATTATCCATATTATTAGTTTAGAAAGCATTTATGTGTAGTCTTGAAAAATGTTATCTGCATTGTTAACAAGATTGTTTGATGTCATGTAATTACCTCCATATAGTTCTCCCAACATATTTTTTTAAAGTAATAATTCATGATGCAAACCACTTGTTTAGATTGGCATAGTTTATCATTTGTATTGAGAAGGACATGTTTTTGTACATGTATATCTTGTGCAACAAAAATGAATGTTTGACTAGGAATATTGTTGAAAACATTTTTGTTATGCATATGTGCTTGAATATTTGTGTAAAACAAATATAGAAATATATAATCTATAGGCAAGGTTTTTATACAACACTAAAATCAATGTCCTCGATACCTTGTGAGGATGATATTCAGAATCTATTTTAAATAATATTAATGAATTACTCATCTTTTTGTCACACAACAATTTGTTGTAATTCATGACATTTAACATTTTATGCTCAAAAGTTTGTACCAAGAATTTTAAACCATCAATATTGGTTTGAAAGATCCATGAGTCTCAAACTAGAAAAGCTTGATAAAAATGTCCTATCATTACAACATCAAAACAACCCATTAATTTTTTTATGTGTAAAATTAACATTTTATTTCTTATGAAGGAGATTTTGTCTATGACCAATTAATAAACAAAGTTCAACATAAATATTGGTTGAAATTTCATGTTAATGTTATTGGTTTGTTATTTTTTGTTTAGTGGAATTGCAATTGCAAAATGTATTGTGGTTTCATTAATATTAAATGTTTTTTTCCATGTACATGCATGTTTCATGACTTTTGGTTTTAATGGTTTAACATTTGTAATATCTTTCATGTAATATTGGAGGATGTTTTGTATAATACACATAAGTGCACAAAAAAATTTCTGTCCTTAAACCTCCTACCAGAAATATATGTAAAGGTTTTGTAAGATTTTTTATTGTTTGTATAGTTTGTTGTCAACAATTTTTTTTATCATTTAATTGTTTCATATATGAAGAAAAATATTCATGTGAAACGTTTCCATCTACTTGTAAACAAACATCATCCATTGATGATTTCATTTTTTCAAGTTTTTCATCTAATCATGTTTTTTTTCATTTGATAAATCATACTTTTCAATTGCTTTGGTGTTCTTAAATGATACACGTTTATATGGATTGTTTATATCAATGTCTTCCCATGGGCCTATTTCATCCATTTTTGTATTTTTCAAATTTTTGATTGTGAATATCCCCATTCATCCTCATATTTATTCATGATGTTGAATTTATATAATTGTTTTCACAATGTTTGAATATGTTCATGTTTTTCCATATAAACATAGTTCGATGAAATATGAATAGTTTGATTCATGAAACAATTTGAATATAAATTCTCTAATGATTTTTTAGAATTTTTCGAGAATCCAACAATGCCCAATAAGTTTTTGTTTTCTATTTTGGTGTTTTTTACATGTTTTAACACTATAATAAACTACAAATTAAACTTTCATCACGAGATTTATACTTTTTTATTAATTATTTGCAATGAATTTGTGTCAAGGTTGAAGGCGAATTTTATGTGGTAATAGTAATATTTTGTCATTTTTTCACAAATGTTTATAAATTGAATGATTTTTGTCATATTATAAAAAAAAACAATAATGATATATATATTGTGTATTGCATTGAAGTTTGTGGTGCATTTAAAAATGCATTCACTAATTTTTTAATGTGTTTCAATGCTTTAGTTTGTTTGTATTTACACTATTTTAACGAAGATTGCATTTCTTTGTGTTACAAACTTATATATTTTCGTTAAATAGGAAGTGCAATAAATAGTTCTAGCATATAGATCAAGAATAAATTGTGCATTTGTATTTGTTTCCCATAAAGGTCTTGCATGTACTAAACACATTTTAAAGTATATCAATTGGTTTTCATTTTTAAAATAATGTTGGTTTTTGTAATGTATATTGCAATGCCAAGATTTTCTTTTTTCATTTTTTTTTAAAACTTCATAATTTTTTTTGTCAAAAGCAATATCTTCACCTAATTTCATACTGAATTTTTTTTAATATATTAGTTGTAATATCACAAAGTTGAGGAGTACATTGAGGTTGTGGATAATGAAATTGACAATTTGATTTAACATCTTTTTCTACAATTACATCTATGTTGATATGTTTGTAAATTATGCATATTGGGTTTTTTTAATTTTTTGACTAGTTGTCAAGTATTTATTGACAAAAATTTTTTGATGTTTTGTATGAAGAAACTTCAAATTTTGGTGCATGTGTCAATCATGATAATTCATGATCATGAACAAATCTTCCCAACTTGATATTCGATCACAATAAAATAGTTTTAAACCTGACTAAACAAGTTATCAATATTTTGAACAAGATGCTTGTTTCAGTATTCAATGCTTGTTTTCTTCTGTTTATGGTCACATGAGTGTGACATAAGATGATTGAATTTGCAAGTTGTACTTTGCAGGTGTTTGTGAGCATGCTCATCAAAAGCAAAGCTCTTGATTTCTATCCCTGGCATCAGATCATGGTTCTTGAAGTTCTGTGGGTATTAAAGTTGACACAGGATACAAAGGATGGCATGCTGTGATCAATCATAATTCTCCATCCTCCAGTCAAATGAACAGCAGGATGGGAAACTCAAGCACTTTGGCAGCAGATGCAGCACCTCAATTCGGACAGGGGCACGATGGAAGTATTTTTGTCCAGTGGTCAGTTTGTAGCAGCAGTGCAGAAGAACAACATGGACTCAAATGTAGCAAGGATGACTCGTGGTCCTCTGGGTCTTGTAAAGCCAAATTTGAATTTCACTTGTGGAGGGGGGCCACACGAACAAGGAGGGGATGTGAGCCAACAGACCCCATTTCCACAGTGGCTGGCCAAGGTTGTAACCCTGCAGAAGTAGAGGCCATGGTGTCAAAGTGTACAAGCACCATCTTTCCTTTTTGCTAATCCTGATCTGCAAAGAATTTTTCCAAGTGTTCCAAATATGGCCACACCTCCCTGAGCCAACCATCTCCTGTCCACTTTGAGTTCAGCTTCTGTGGGGGAGG
>Ga0209611_10005272_pt1 | contig 21735 bp, 18 predicted proteins | sample S1TSphgellanicum_3_FD_187693 | JGI IMG/M metagenome (GOLD analysis project Ga0209611, IMG submission 187693) | Host-associated microbial communities from peat moss isolated from Minnesota, USA - S1T2_Fc - Sphagnum magellanicum MG (SPAdes) (version 2) | ecosystem: Host-associated > Plants > Peat... | reverse complement strand
ATGGCGATTTCGCCGCGATTGGCAATGAGCAGGCTTTTGATGGCCCCATCCTTGAGGGTGGATTGACCGATTTAATGATAGCCTTGCCGCGACCGACCGGCCACAGGAACCCACCTTCAACATGTTTGGATTGGCGATTCATGGCGGCGCCGGCACCCTGCCCCGCGCCGAGGCGGGCGAGGGCGCGCTGCTGCAATACCGGGCCGGCCTGTCCGAGGCGCTCGAAGCCGGATTCGCCGTGCTGCGAGCGGGCGGCTCGAGTCTCGACGCGGTGACGCGCGCGGTCGTCGTGCTCGAGGACAATCCCCTGTTCAACGCCGGCCGGGGGGCCGTGTTTACCGCGGACGGCCGCAACGAACTGGATGCCGCCATCATGGATGGCCGCACGCTCGGCGCCGGCGCGGTGTGCGGCGTGACTCACGTCAAAAACCCGGTCGAATTGGCGCGCGCCGTGATGGAGCAATCCGACTACGTCATGCTCGCGGGCGCGGGGGCGGAGGAGTTCGCGCTCTCCCGCGGGATCGCGCTGGTGCCACGCGAATACTTTCATACGCCGGAACGTTGGAAGCAGCTCGAACGCATCCGCAGCGGAGATGCCGGATTATCGGCGCTCACCATCTCGCACGTAGGGACGGTGGGCGCGGTGGCGCTCGACGGCGGCGGCCGGTTGGCCGCGGCAACGTCCACCGGCGGCATGACCGGCAAGCGCTATGGCCGCATCGGTGATTCGCCGCTCATCGGCGCGGGCACTTATGCGGACGATCGATCCTGCGCGGTCTCGGCCACGGGACACGGCGAAATGTTCATTCGCGCCGCGGTAGCGCACGACATTTGCTCGAGAATGCGTTTCGGCGGACGCACACTCGAGAAAGCGGTCGACGAAGTCGTGCTCGGCGAACTGCCCGCGCTGCGCGGCGAGGGGGGCGTCATTGCGATCGACGCGCGCGGCAACATCGTCATGGAATTCAATTCTGAAGGAATGTTCCGCGCCAGCCGCCGGGCCGGCGAAGAGGCGCACATTGCGATCTATCGGCCCGACTGACCCTTCCGCCGCCGCGACATTCGAGGCCGAAGCGCCGCTCGATCAATCCGCCAGATATTTCGCCAGATAGCTCTCGAAATTCATATGGTCGGCGGCCTCGATGCGCGCTTGCGCCTCGTGCGACTCCCGGGCTTCCGCTGCGAACTCCGCCAGCCGCCGCTCGTTCGGCGGATACAACCCGAGGAAATAGTCCTTGTGCAGTTTCGACATTCGTTGCGACAGTTCGAAGAACGATTCGCCGCTCTGGCGCATTTCGGCGAGCAGACGCGCGGACGGCGTGCGCTCCACATCGTCGATTTTCGCCCGCTGCTGCTCGAGCGCCGCCGAGTACGGACGCGCAGGCTCGCCGTGATCGAGCAATTCGCTCAAGCCCTGCATGGAGTCGAGCAGTTCGCGCGCCCATTCCGCCATCGGAAAGTCGCGCCCGTCGCGTTTCAGCAGAAGATTCGGTTCGCGGCCGCGGCGCGCGACCGTCAGATGATTCGCGTCGAGCGCCGCTTGTTCGCCGAGGCCGATCGGTTCGCTCTCGCGCAGCAGGCATAGCGCGAGGAACGCCTCCAGAAACCGCAGCTTGTTCTGATTGACGCCGACCGGGTCGAATGCGCTCACGTCGAGCGCGCGCACTTCGACGTACTCCACTCCCGCCCGCTGCAAGGCCTTGGTGGGCCGCTCACCGGAGCGCGCGATCCGCTTCGGCCGGATGAAGCTGTAATACTCGTTCTCTATCTGCAGAATATTCGCATTCAGTTGCTGATATTCGCCGTCGACCTTGACGCCGATTTCCTCGTAGGGCGGATAGGGTGTGCCGATCGCGCGCGACAGATCGCGCACGTATTCATCCAGACTGTTGACCGACACGCTGACCCCGGCCTGATTCTTGTTGCGATAGCCGATGTCGCTCATGCGCAGCGACGTCCCATGGGGCTCGTAGAAAGTGTCCCCATCGAGTTTGGGGAGAGTGGTCTTGCGCCCCGCAAAGAAGCTCTTCGACACTGCCGGCGACGTGCCGAACAGGTACAGCACCAGCCAGCCGTAGCGCCGATAGTTGCGCAGCACGCCGAAGTATTGTTCCGAGATGAAGTCCCGGCTCGATTGCTTGGAGCGATTGATGTGCGCCAGTGTGTCCCACAGCGCCGCGGAAAACGAATAATTGAAATGCACTCCGGAAATCGCCTGCATGATCCGTCCGTAGCGCACGCCGAGGCCATGGCGATAGATCGTCTTCATGCGCCCGACGTTCGAGGTTCCGAACTGCGCCAGCGGGATGCTCGCCTCGCCGTCGAGGGCGCACGGCATGCTGGTCGACCACAGCAATTCCTCGCCCAGGTGGCGGTACACGAACTGGTGGATGTCGCACAGATACTGCAGCAGTTCCCACGACTCGCCGAACGGCGGCGTGACCAGCTCGATCAACGACTCGGAAAAATCGGTGGTGATGTGCTCGTTGGTGAGCGCTGCGCCGAGTGCGCGGGGATGGGGCGTTTGCACGATTTCACCGCTCGGCGACACGCGCAGGGACTCCTTCTCGACGCCCTTGCGGCCGCCGCGCAGTACCGCACGTTCCCCCGAGTTGACGAGTCCCGCGAGGCGGCGCTCGAATTTCTTGTCGACCACGTTACGCAATATACAGCACTGCCCCCTCAGCCCGGCTGTCGATTCTGCAGTAATTCGGCGCGCGCGCGCAGCGCACGCAGCATTTTGGGCAGGTCGCGCCGCAGAGCCGCGTGCACCATCAATTTGGGCACCCAGAAGCCCGGCGCCAGCTCGAGGCTGTAGTGCGCCTCCGTATAGTCCCCGTCGCTCTTAAGGTCCCACGAAGCGCGCAGCGTGCGCAAGTCGCCGGAAATACGTTCGATCGACACATGCGACGGTGCGATGTAATCAGCACGAATCTCGTAGGTCACTTTCGGCACGTACCAGGAATAATCGATCACTTGCCGGATCCTCTGCCACGACCGGTCGGGCGCGGTCTCCTGCACGTCGCAGCGCACGAGCCCCGGAACCAGATTGAGCGCTTCCGAGCAACTCGTGATCAGCGACCAGACGAGCTCGCGGCGCGCATGAATCCGCACCGTCGCGGTCGCGCTGCCGCTCTGTTCGGCCGGGTCGAGCGAAACCGCGACCTCGATGTCCCCGCGCTGCGCCACCGGCCCTGCGAGGTCGGACGGGTAGGCCGCACGAGCGGCACACAGGATCACAGCGGTACAGGCGAGGAGTAGCGGGCGCACCAGGGGATTTGACTCTGCGCGGTGCGGACTGTTCGCCGCATCGGCGGCTTTTGTTCGGCTCAGCGCTGCGTCTCCAGCCAGGTGTTCATTTTCTCCTCGAGAAATTCCAGCGGCATGGCGCCGCCCTCGAGCAGTTCAGCATGAAATGCACGCACGTCGAAGCGCGCTCCGAGAGCCTGTTGCGCGTGGGCGCGCAGCGCCACAATCTTGAGCTCGCCCATCGTGCAGGCCAGGGCGTCCGCGGGCCGCGCGGCGATGCGGTCGATCAAGAGGTCGGCCGCCGGGCGGTCCAGGGCGAGTTGCGCGCGAAAATACTCCTCTGCCTGCGCGCGGTTCCAGCCCTGCGAGTGCACTCCCGTGTCGACGACCAGCGCCGCCGCGCAGGCGAGTTGCCGCGCGAGCTCCCCCGACTTCGCCGCATCGTCGGGATACAGACCCAACTCCTCGCCGAGCGACGCCGCATACAGACCCCAGCCGTCCACGTACGCAGGCTCCGACCCGAAGCGCCGAAACCGCGGCAAATCGGTGCGCGCCTGCTGCAGCGACATTTGATAGTGATGCCCGGGCAGCGCCTCCTCGAGAAAACTCCAAATCAGCACGGCCGCGGGCCGCTCCGCGCTCGGTGCGGAATTGACGTAGAGAATCGCAGGCTGCGTGCCCGCCGGATTGGCCGGTTGGTAGACCAGAGGCGCATCGGTCTGCCGGAAGGGTCCGCCGGCACGAATCTCGACATCTGTCGGCGGGGCGGCGGAGAAGGACACCGCCAAGGCCGTCACCGCGTGCGCCTTGAGGTCCCGGTAGGCATCGAGCAGCAGCGCGTCGTCGGCGAGGCCGGAACTCACCGTCCGCGCCGCGAGCGGCGCCGCGGCCGGCAGCGCCCCCATCCGCGCGCGGATCCGTTCGACCTCAGCCTTGCCGATGCGGTGAATGTCGCCCGGCGTCAATTGGCCGCTGGTCGCGCATTTGACGCGGTAGGCATACCAGGAGGGACCGAGGGGCAGCTCCGATAATGCCAGGCCGACCCTTGCCCGAGGCAGATACTCCTGCTGCAGGAATTCGCGCAACGCGCGGTAGGCGGGCAACAATTTGTCCCTGATCGCGTCATGCAAACTGGCGCTCGAAGCGGCGCGCGACGCCAGGCTCGAGTAGAAGACGTTCTCGGCGGTATCCTCGCCGAGACGCTGCAGCGGCGGCAGGGTCCGTTCGATCAACGCCCGCGGCGAGGTGTAGCCACGCCGTATTCCCTCGCGCATGTTTGCGATCGACTGCTGCGTCCACTCGGCATAGCCGTCGATGCGCCGCAGCCAATCGAGGGCGGCGGCGGCGGTCATCGGTGATCGCTCCGCGGAATCGGTCGCCAGGCGCGCGAAGCGCATCGGCATGCCGTCGAACGGATCGTCGGCCAACAACTCGGCCGGATAGGTGAACCCTTCGATGGCCAGCTGCCGCTGGCGGGTAAATATGTCATAGGTCAAGCGACCGGCCGGATCGAGTCCCGCCGGCGCCAGGGCGAGCACCTCGGCCAGATAGCGGCGCTCGATCGCTAGGGAATCCGCCAAGGATTGCACGGAGATGGCGCCCTCGAGGGGCTCGTGTTCCTCCCAATAGCGCTCGACGATCCGCCGCAAGTTCTCCCGCGGCGGCGCCGGCAGCACGGCCGGCGCCGGCGCCGGTGCGGGCTCTCGGCCGCAACCGGCCGCCCCCAAAAGCGCGAATCCGAGCACGGCCAGATGCGAGAATCGGTACATGAATCCATTATAAGCTGGCGGATAGGTTCATAATTCGACGCTTTCTGTCCTAGGGAGTGAAGGCTATGTTGATCGGAGCGAGTGCACGGCGGGTGGCGATTGTCGGCGGGGTGCGCATTCCTTTTGCGCGCGGCAACGGAGCCTACGCTACGGTGGGCAATCAAGAAATGCTGACCGCCTCTCTCAAAGGCGTCGTCGAACGGTTCGGGCTCGCGGGTCAGCGCATCGATGAGGTCGCCGCGGGCGCGGTGATGAAGCACTCGAGCCAGTGGAATTTGACGCGCGAATCCGTGCTCGATTCAGGCCTCGCCGCGGAGACGCCCGGACTCGACCTGCAGCGAGCCTGCGGCACCAGTCTCGAGGCGGCGATACTGTTGGGCAACAAGATTGCGCTCGGCCAGATCGACTGCGCCATTGCGGCCGGAGTCGATACGGTGAGCGATCCGCCGGTGGTTTTTCCCAAGAGCTTTCAGCAGCTGCTGCTGAAAAGCTACCGCGGCCGAACGCCAAGCGAGCGCCGGGCGCCGTGGTGGGGTTTGCGCATGAAACATCTTCGCCCGGTGTTGCCGGGACTCGCCGAGCCGCGCACCGGCTTGTCGATGGGCGAGAGCGCGGAACTCATGGTGAAAACCTGGGGCATCACCCGCGCCGACCAGGATCAGCTCGCCCTGGAAAGTCATCAAAAAGCGGCGGCGGCGTACGCGGCGGGATTCTACCAGGACCTGGTGCACGAGTATTTGGGACTCACCCAGGACAACAACATCAGGACCGACACGACGCTCGAGAAATTGGGCAACCTGAGGCCGGCGTTCGATGCGTCGGGAGCCGGAACCTTGACCGCGGGGAACTCGACGCCCATGACCGATGGCTCTTCGGCCGTGCTGCTCGCCACGGAGGAATGGGCGCGCAAGCGCAAGCTGCCGGTGCTGGCTTACTTGAGTTACGGCAAAGTGGCGGCAGTCGATTACTTCGGAAAGAAGGAAGGATTGCTCATGGCGCCGGCCTACGCGGTGCCGCGAATGCTGAGCGATGCCGATCTTAAGCTCGATGACTTCGACTTCTATGAAATCCACGAGGCCTTCGCGGGCCAGGTGTTATGCACGCTCAAGGCCTGGGCCGATCCGGCCTTTTGCCGCGACAAGCTGAAACTCAAGGGCGCGCTCGGCACCATCGATCGATCCAAGCTCAATGTGAAGGGCGGCAGCGTCGCGATCGGCCATCCGTTCGCCGCAACCGGCACTCGCATCATCGCCACGCTCGCCAAGACTCTGGCGGAAAGCGACGCCAAGCGCGGGCTGATCTCGATTTGCACGGCCGGCGGCATGGGAGTGACGGCCATTCTCGAGCGTTGACCATTCTTGAGCGTTGAACAGCGAACGCGCTATCCTTGTCGGGCCGCCGACCGGTCGCGCCAGACTGGTGGCGCCTGGACTACTGAAGGAGCGTTTGAGGACTATGGGACAGACAGTGGAGCTCACCGCGGCCGACGGCCATCACCTGTCCGGGTACTTGGCCGAACCCGCCGCCAAGCCGCGCGGCGGCATCGTGGTCATTCAGGAGATCTTCGGCGTCACGCGCCACATCCGCGCGGTCGCCGATCAATACGCGGCGGCGGGTTTCCTGGCGCTCGCGCCGGCGCTGTTCGATCGCGTGGAACGCAACGTTGATGTGCCCTACACCGATATGCCCAAGGGCTTCGGCTACATGCAGAAGATGCAGAATGACCTGGTGATGCAGGACCTGGCGGCTGCTGTCGCGCGGGTGAGCACGGCCGGCAAGGTCGGTGTGGTCGGTTATTGCTGGGGGGGCACCATGGCGTATCTGGCGGCTGCAAGGCTCAAGGTCGCCGCAGCCGTCGCCTACTACGGCGGCGGGATCCACAATTTGACCGCCGAAAAGCCGCGCGTTCCCGTCATGTTTCATTTTGGTGAAAAGGATACGCACATTCCTTTGTCCGCCGTGGAGCAGATAAAGACCGCTTACCCGGACGGAATCTACCATGTGTATCCGGCCGAGCACGGCTTCAATTGCACGGATCGCGCAAGCTTCGACCCGCCGAGCGCCAAGCTCGCCTTGGAGCGCAGCGTGGAGTTCCTGCATCGGCACGTGGGCTGACGGGCGGTGATGCGGCTCGCGGATGAGCTGCTGCTGCGCGAGCGCTGCTACATCGACGGCATTTGGGCGCGCGCCGACAACGAAGCCACGATCGCCGTCACCAATCCCGCCACCGGCGAGAAGCTCGGCCTGATACCCAACATGGGGGGCACCGAGACCCGGCGCGCGATTGCGGCGGCGGCGGCGGCGTTGCCCGCGTGGGCGGCACGGACCGCCAAGGATCGCGCCGCGGTGCTGCGGCGCTGGTTCGACTTGATGCTGCTGCATCAAGAGGACCTCGCCGTGCTCATGACCGCCGAACAGGGCAAGCCGCTGGCCGAATCGAAGGCCGAAATCCTCTACGCTGCCTCATTCATCGAGTGGTTTGCGGAGGAAGGCAAGCGTCTGTACGGGGATGTTATTCCCGCTCATCAGGCCGACAAGCGGATCCTCGTGCTGCGCCAGCCCGTTGGCGTGGTGGCGGCCATCACGCCGTGGAATTTTCCCGCCGCCATGATCACGCGCAAGGCCGGGCCCGCACTCGCCGCCGGGTGCACCATGGTGTGCAAGCCCGCGACCCAGACGCCCTACTCGGCGCTGGCCTTGGCGGAACTCGGCGCCCGAGCCGGGATCCCGAAAGGCGTCTTCAACGTCATCACCGGCAGCGCGACGGCGATCGGCGGGGAGATGACCGCCAATCCGACGGTTCGCAAACTGACGTTCACCGGCTCGACCGAGATCGGCAAGAAATTGATGGTTCAATGCGCCGGGACGGTGAAAAAGATATCGCTCGAGCTCGGCGGCAATGCGCCCTTCATCGTGTTCGACGATGCGGATTTGGATGCCGCCGTTCAAGGCGCCATCGCCAGCAAGTATCGAAATACGGGCCAGACCTGTGTCTGCGCGAACCGCCTGCTGGTGCAAGCCGGCGTGTACGACGAATTCACCAAGAAGCTGACCGAGGCCGTGGCCAAATTGCGCGTCGGCGACGGGCTTGCCGGCGTCACCGACCAAGGACCGCTGATCGATGCGAAAGCGGTCGCGAAGATCGAGGAGCACATCGCCGACGCCGTGTCCAAGGGCGCCGTGGTCAAATTGGGCGGCAAGCGCCATGCGCTCGGTGGAACGTTCTTCGAACCCACCATCCTGACCGGTGTGACGCCGCACATGTTGGTGGCCCGCGAAGAGACCTTCGGTCCGGTCGCGCCGCTGTTCAAATTTCACACCGAGGCGGAGGCCATCGCCATGGCCAACGACACCGAATTCGGCCTGGCGGCCTACTTTTATACCCGCGACCTCGCGCGCAGCTGGCGGGTTTCGGAGGCCATCGAATACGGCATCGTCGGCCTGAATACCGGCATCATATCCACCGAAGTGGCCCCTTTCGGCGGCGTCAAGGAATCCGGCACCGGGCGCGAAGGCTCGAAATACGGGATTCTGGATTACACCGAAATGAAATACGTCTGTGTCGGCGGAGTGAGTTAGCCCAACTTGCAGGGAAGTTAGCCCAACTTGCAGAGAATAGGGGTGCTTGGACGCTTCCTGGAGTTCTCGCTCCAAACACCGGACATCCAAGCCTCGTTGGAATTTTATACCAAGCTCGGGTTTTCCCAGGCCGAAGTAGGCGAGGCGTGGCTGCATCCGTACGCGGTGGTGACGGACGGCAGAATCTGCTTGGGGTTGCATCAAGAAGCGATTCCGGCGCCGTCGATCACGTTCGTCAAACCCGATCTGGTCAAGCACTTGGAAATCGTCGAGCAGATGGGGCTGCAATTCGAATTCCGGCATCTCGGCACGAATGTGTTCAACGAAGTCGGCTGGTGGGATCCCGGGGGTCACCTGGTCAGGCTGGTCGAAGCACGCACGTTCTCGCCGAGCAAGCGGCGCAGCACCGAGACGACGGAATGCGGCTACTTCACCGAGATCGCGCTGCCGGCGGCGGACCGCGATGCCGCGAAAACATTCTGGGAGCGATTTGGTTTCGTCGGCATCGATGAGTTGCATGATCGGATGCCGCATGTGACGTGCACCAGCGACCACATAGACCTTGGGCTGTACGACCCCTCGCACCTGCGCCGCTCGACGCTGCGCTTCGAAGTGGCGGATGTCGGGGGAACGCTCGCCCGCCTCGCCGACCTCGGCATTTCACCCGGCGGCGAAATACCGCCGCCGCTGCGGCAGGTGCCGGCCGCGGTCTTGGTGGCGCCCGAAGGCACGCCGATCCTGCTCTCGTCGGCGCCGGAGGATTCATCGTGGTCAGGAATCAGGAGCGTGTCGGCGTCCTGGGGGCCGGACTAGCTGGCTCACAGTTCGACCGCCGTGATCTGGAATTTCACGCGCATGGTGTCCTCGACCTGCAAGGCGCCGAGGAGAATGCTGAACGGCTTGAGGCCTAAGGCGGACTGGCGGAGGTCCATCGAGCCGCTTGCGACGAGGGTGTGTGCGTCGCCTTCCAAGGCAAAGGGCGCGTCGATCCGCGATTCATGGCCCGCCACCTTGACGGCGAGTGTCGCGATCATGCCGGCGGGCGCTTCGGTAACCGCGACGCTGTCGACGGTGATCACTGGGAATTCGGCGGCGTCGAGCAGGGCGGGGCTTTGCATGTTGTGCAGCGTCCCGGACCTCGCATCGTCCGGAATCTCGCCCGGAAAATCGGCTCCTTCCTGCTGGCGCGATTGCGGCTCGTCGACCACGAAGTCAGCGACCGGCACGGTGAAGGAGAACGACGATGCGGCGCGCGGCAGCCCAAGCATCACCGTGCCGTCGAGCGCACGGTTGATCAGCACGTGGTTGTGTCCGAAGCGCGCCATCGGGCCGGCTCGATACACCAGGACTCGCAGTTCGGATCGATCCGCGTCGATGCGATAGACATGCGCGCCTGAATCCGCCTGTGCAACCGCGCCCTGGGGTGGTCCATGATCCGCGCCGTGACCGGCCCCCGCCGCGTTTTGGCGCGGCCGGGGAGCGCCGCACGAGAGCAACACCAGGGTGAGTACGCTGACACCTATTGCCTTGACCACCAGCAGCGCCCCGCCGTCTTGCTAAACTATGCCGGGCACAGTTTGCGCGCGGAGCCTCCCAGATGCCAAATCAGCTGTCGACTCAGCCTTTTTTTCCAAAGCGCTACACCACGGTCGCGCAGATTTTCCATTGGGTCATTGCGGCTTTGATCGTGACCCAATTTGCGCTCGCGTGGACCGCGGAGGATCTGCCGCTCGGGATCCATAAGCTCGCGCTGTTCGCGCGGCACAAGAGTTTCGGCATGACCATCTTGATGCTCGCGGTTCTGCGCCTGCTCTGGCGGCTCAAGAATCCGCCGCCGCCCCTGCCCGACGGCATGACGCCCGTGGAACGGGCGCTCGCTCGGGCGACTCACATCGCGTTCTACGTGCTGCTGTTCATCATGCCGCTCACCGGCTGGCTGATGTCGTCGGCCAAGAATTACTCGGTCAGCTGGTTCGGGTTGTTCACCTGGCCAAACCTCATCGGCAAGAACGAACACGCGTTCGATCTGCTGCGTTCGACGCACGACATTCTGAGCGACGTGCTGTTCGCGATCGCCCTATTGCACATCCTCGCCGCGCTCAAACATCATTTCTGGAACAAGGACGACGTGCTCGTGCGCATGCTGCCCTTCACCAAATCGGAGAAGCGATCATGATCCACCGCCTAACCTCATCGTTCCGCCCGCACGCGGCGGCGCTGCTCGCCTTCGTCGTCGCCTCCACACCCGCGCTCGCCGCCGCCCCCAGCGCAAGCTACACCGCCGATCCCCAGCAAAGCCGCCTCGAATTCACCGGCGTGCAGGCCGGCGCCGAATTCAAAGGCGCCTTCCACAAGTTCACCGCGGCGATCGACTTCGCGCCCGAGGCCCTCGCGAGTGCCCACTTCGATGTACTGATCGACACCAATTCGGTGGACACCATGGACGGCGACCGCGACAAGACGATTCGCGGGCCGGACATCTTCGATGTGGCCCACTTCCCGTCCGCCCACTACGTCACCCGCAGCTTCACCAAGACCGCTGCCGGGTACACTGCGGTGGGTGCGCTGACGCTGCGCGGCGTCACCAAGGACGTACCAATCGACTTCCAGTTCACGCAAAGCCCGGGCGGCGCGAAACTCGAAGGTACCGCCAAACTCAAGCGGCTCGACTTCGGCGCGGGCCAGGGCGACTGGAAAAGCACCGAATGGATAGGGGATGCGGTGAAGATCAGCTTCTCTCTCTCATTGAAGCCCCGGTAAGCAGGTCAGGTAAGTGTCGTAGCGTACCGACGCGCCGATTCTCCGCGTGCGTCAATGCAGGTCCTGCAAACCTCCAGATCCTGCACACCCCTAGGAATAGTCACATGTACATCGGCGGCGGCATACTCGGAACGGTACTCATCATTGCGCTGATCTTTTTCCTGATCCGGAGGTCTTGATGCGCTGGCTTTGACCCGACCTTGCGGGCGGTGGCGCCGCTGGTTACTCTGAGGGCAGCGCCTCAAACCTCGAGTACCCGTGGAGCCCTCCCATGAAAATCGGTGTCCCGAAAGAGATCAAGATTCACGAGTATCGGGTGGGCTTGGTGCCGGCGGGAGTCCGGGAACTCGTTGATGCGGGGCATCAGGTGCTGGTGCAGAGCGGCGCCGGCTCGGGGATCGGTTTCGACGATTCGCACTATGAATCGGCGGGCGCGCGCATCGCCAAGGGGGCGGAGGACGTGTTCGCTTCCGCCGATCTCGTCATCAAGGTGAAGGAACCGCAGCTTGCGGAATGCAAGCAGCTGCGCAGCGATCAAACCCTGTTCACCTATCTGCATCTGGCGGCCGATCGCGAGCAGGCCCAGGCGCTGATCGCCTCCGGAGCCACCGCCATCGCCTACGAGACCGTGACCGCCCCGGACGGTTCGCTGCCGCTGTTGACGCCGATGAGCGAAGTCGCCGGCCGCATGTCCGTGCAGGTCGGCGCCGACAGCCTGCAAAAGGCCAACGGCGGTTTCGGCGTCCTGTTGGGCGGAGTGCCGGGAGTGGCCCCGGCCAAGGTCGTGGTGCTGGGCGGCGGCGTGTCCGGCACGCACGCGGCGGAGATGGCGATCGGCTTGCGCGCCGACGTGACCGTGGTCGACCGCTCGGTGAAGCGATTGCGCGAGCTGTCGTCGATCTTCGGCAATCAACTGAAGACCGTGTACTCGACCGCGCATGCGATCGAGGATCTGGTACGCGATGCCGATCTCGTCATCGGCGCCGTGCTGATCGCCGGCGCCGCGGCCCCCAAGCTGGTGACGCGTGCCATGGTGAAAACCATGAAGACCGGCGCGGTGCTGGTCGACATCGCCATCGACCAGGGCGGCTGCTTCGAAACCAGCAAGCCCACCACCCACGCGGAACCCACCTATGTGCTCGACGGGGTGATCCACTATTGCGTGACCAATATGCCGGGCGCGGTGCCGCGCACCTCGACGTTCGCGCTCACCAATGCCACCCTGCCGTACGTGCGGGCAATCGCCGATCATGGCTGGCGCAAGGCGATCGCATCCGACCCTGGGCTCGCCAACGGCCTGAACGTGCATGCCGGACACTTGACCCACGAGGCGGTGGCGAAAGCCCTCGGCCTCGAGTATCGGGCGTTCCGCGCAGCCTGAGTTTCGCCCTGGTGACGGCGCCCATGGCTCGGACAGGCTGCTGATCGGTCGTGGCGCGCAATCCTCGCTTCGACGTGTTGTTCGAGCCGGTGCGCATCGGCCCGGTGACGGCGCCGAACCGCTTCTACCAGGTCCCCCACGCGAGCGGCATGACCAATGCGCTGCCGCAGGTGCGTGCGAGCTTTCGCGAAACCAAGGCGGAGGGCGGTTGGGGCGTGGTTTGCACGGGAGCGGTGTCGATCCATCCGAGTTCGGACGACTCCCCGCTGCCATTCGCCACGCTGTGGGACGATGGGGACATCCGCGCCCATGCCCTGATGACCGACGCCGTGCATCGGCACGGGGCCTTGGCCGGGATCGAACTGTGGCATGGCGGGGCCTGCACGCTGAACCGCACCAGCCGGATGGCGCCCCTGTCGCCGTCCGGCATGCCCTGGCTGTCGACTCACGTGGGGTTCATGGGCAACCTGCGCCCGCGCACCATGGACAATGCCGACATCCAGGAGTTGTTGCGTTGGCAGGCGGCCGGGGCGAGGCGCGCCGTGCAGGCGGGCTTCGACATCGTCTATGTCTACGCCGGCATGGGCTATCTGCCCTATGAATTTTTGCTGCCCGAGTACAACCGCCGCAGCGACGCCTACGGCGGCAGCATCGAGAATCGGGTGCGCCTGGTGCGTGAACTCTTGGAGGTGACGCGCGACGCGGTCGGCGGCAAGAGCGCCGTGGCGCTGCGAATCAGTGTCGAAGAGCTGCGCGGCCGCCCCGGCAGGCATGCCGCGTCGGAGGCGCATGAGGTCGTGACGCTGCTCGCCGATCTCCCCGATCTCTGGGACGTCAAAATGGACTCGAGTCCCACCGATTGCGCGCCGTCGCGCTTCGCCGCCGAGGGCAGCCACGAGCCCATCGTCAATTTCGTGAAACAGCTGACCCACCGGCCGGTGGTGGGCGTCGGGCGCTTCACCTCGCCCGACGTGATGGTCTCGCAGGTCCGGCGCGGCGTGCTGGACTTGATCGGCGGCGCGCGGCCCTCGATTGCGGATCCGTTTCTGCCGAACAAGATCAACGAGGGCCGCGAGCACGAAATCCGCGAATGCATCGGCTGCAATATTTGTATTTCGAGCTGGCACGATGGCGTGCCGGTGCGCTGCACCCAGAATCCGACCGCCGGCGAAGAATGGCGCCGCGGTTGGCATCCCGAGCGCTTTGCACCTCCCTTAAGCGACTCCGCGGTGCTCATCGTCGGCGGCGGACCCGCGGGACTCGAGTGCGCCACCACGCTCGCGCGGCGCGGCTATGCCGTGACCCTCGCCGATTCGGCGCCGGAATTCGGCGGCCGGCTGCGCTTTGAAACCGCGCTGCCGGGCCTCAAGACTTGGGGCCGCGTCGCCGATTGGCGGCTCGGTCAATTGCGTGAGCGGCCGAACGTCAGCCTATATCCGGGAAGCCGGCTGGAGGTGGACGATATTTTGGGGCTCGAGCACCGCCATGTCGTCATCGCCACCGGCGCACGCTGGACGCGGATGTTGTTTTCCACATTGGAGTTTCCGGTCGGTGAACTCGACGGGCCGGCGGTCTACACCCCCGACGACCTGGCCGCCGGCGCCGCGCCGCAGGGACCCGTCGTGGTATTCGATTTCGACAACTACTACCTGGCCGGCGCGATTGCCTTGCAACTCGCGCAGTCGACCGCCGACGTGAGCTATGTGACCACGGCGGGGAATGCCTCGGCCTGGACTTTCATGACCAATGAGCTGCCGTTGGTGCATCGCGCCCTCGCCCGGGCGGAGGTCGCCATTCACACGCTGCGCCGGGTCACGGCCTTCGACGGCGAGCAGGTCACGCTCGCCGATGTGTATAGCGGCAGACTGCAACGACTACCCTGCCGCTCGCTGGTCATCGTCGGCGTGCGGACACCGCGCGATGAGCTCTACCATGCGCTCGGCGCCAAGGGCGCGCAGCTCGAGAGGGCCGGAATCGCCTCGGTCACCCGCATCGGCGATGCGCTCGCGCCCGGGGCGATCGTGCACGCGGTGGAGAGCGGTCACCGCTACGCCCGCGAGTTCGACGCCGTGCCGGGCGCCGTGCTCGGGGGCGATCCGGGCGCCGCGCCCTATGCACGGGACTTTCCGGTATGAATTTGGAACGCACGTTGCCGAGCAGCTGGTATCGCAGCACGGCGGTGTTCAAGATCGAGAAGGAGCGCATCTTCTGCCGCGAGTGGATCGGCGTGTGCCGCGAGGAGGAATTGCCCGATCCGGGCGATCATTTGGTGTTGGATGTGCTCGGGGAGAGCATCCTGCTGGTGCGCAATCGCGCGGGAAGCTTGCGCGCGTTTTACAACGTGTGCCGCCATCGGGGCTCGCGTCTGTGCAAGAGTCCCGCGGAAATCGAGGCCTCCAAGGTGGCGCTGCCCGGCGGCATCACGGCCGGCCGAATGATCGTGTGTCCGTATCACCAATGGTCGTATGACTTCAATGGCGCGCTCATCGCGGCCCCGCACCTCACCGCAGACGCCGGTTTCAGAAAACAGGATTTCCATCTGTATCCGGTCGGCGTCGACAGCTGGGGCGGATTCGTGTTCCTGAATTTGACTCCCGCGGAAGCCGCGCCGCCGGCGGCGCAGTTGAACGGCATTCCCGATCGGCTGCGGCGCTACCCGCTCGCCGCGCTGCGGATCGGGGCCACCCGTCGCTACGAAGTGGCGGCGAATTGGAAGATCATTTGCGAGAATTACAACGAGTGCTACCACTGCGCCGGAGTTCATCCGGAGTTGTGCGCCGTGGTGCCCTCGTTCCGCGACGGCGGCGGCGCGAACCTCGATTGGAATCGCGGGATCCCGCACCGTGACGGCGCCTATACCTTCACGCGCAGCGGCACCACCTCGCGGCGCGCGTTTCCCGGTCTCGACGCGGACGAACAGGTGCGGCACAAGGGCGAACTCGTCTATCCGAACGTGTTCTTGAGTCTCGCCTGCGATCACGTGACGGCCTATTTTTTGCAGCCCCGCGGCGCCGAACGCACCGATATCACCTGCCATTTCCTGTTCGAGAGCGACGCAATCGCCGGGCAGGATTTCGACCCTTCAGATGCCGTCGAATTCTGGGATCTGATCAACCGCCAGGATTGGGCGGTGTGCGAGGGCGTGCAGAACGGCATCGGTTCCCGGGTTCACACCCATGGTTTCTACGCGCCGATGGAAGACTGGAACTTGGATATCAGGCGCTATGTCACCGAGCGAATCGGCGCCTTCGTGAGCGAGGCCTAGGCATGGTCCCAGCCGACACGCGCCCGCACGCTTCGCTATAATGCGCCGCGTGAGCGAGGGAAGATAAGAAAAAAGGGACTTTCGATGCAACCTAAGCGGCGTGAACCGAAATTTCACCGCGCGACTCCCGCGGTACGGCGTGAAGCGTTGGTGGATGCAACTTTGCGGTGCTTGAAACAGTTCGGTCATGAAGGCGTCTCGGTGCGCCGAATCAGCGCCGCCGCGGGTGTCTCGATCGGCTTGATCAATCACCATTTTCCGAGCAAGTCCGGTCTGATCGCCGAAACCTATGAGACCCTGGCGCTGAGTCTGCAGGACTCGATCCGCCGGCAGGCGGACAACAAGGACAAATCGCCGCGCGAGCGCTTGAGCGATTTCTTTCGCGCCTCCTTCTCTCCCGAAATTCTCGATCCCCAATTGTTCAACGTCTGGCTGGTGTTCTGGAGCATGGTCGCGCATTCGCCCGAAATCCGGGCGGTGCACGACCGTACCTACGGCAAGTATCGATCGATCCTGGAATCCTTGCTGGGTCAGCTCGTGGCGTCAGGCGCCGCCCCGCCATTGAAGCTTCGGCCGGCGGCGATTGCGCTCTCTGCGCTGCTCGACGGGCTATGGGTCGAAATGAGTTTGAGTCCGACGGTCTTCAAGGCCCGCGAAGCGATCGCCTTGTGCGAGGACTGGGTCAACGCCCTCTGCAACGGCGGATTTGTCCGGCTGTTGGGAACTGCGCGCGGCAAGCGGCGCGCGGCGCCGGCCAAGCGCCCGCAAGACGCACTGCGTCAAGGAGCGTAACGCCGCGGGCGGAGCGGTTTGCTGGCCGGGCCGCCCACCTCTTGTTATACTACCGTTCAACAAGAGCCTTGGAATAGGTGCCCGACCATGGAAGCGACTTGTTTACCCGCGAACCCCGCCGCAACGGCAGAGGCCCAGTCGATCCTCGATCGCCCGTCGAACCTCGATGCCCCGCCGGACCTCGAAGGATTCAGTCTCCCGGGTTGGATTTATCGGGACGCGGATTTCCTCGAGGCCGAGAAGGAGCGCGTCTTCGCCGGCTCTTGGCAGATCATCTGCCACGTGAATGACATCCCCAAGCCCGGCGACTACCACACCTTGGATTTTCTCGGCGATCCCGTGGTCGCGGTGCGCGGCAAGGACCTGAAGGTAAGGGCATTTTTCAACGTCTGCCGCCATCGTGCGGCACGCCTGCTCGATGGCGGCGCCGGTCATTGCTCCGGCAGAATCGTGTGTCCCTATCACGCGTGGACCTATGACCTCGACGGACGGCTCACCGCCGTACCGCATCGCAAGGAATTCGCCGATTTTGCGCTCGATCAATACGGCCTCAAGCCGGTCGAGACCGAGATCTACCAGGGTTTCATTTTCGTACGCTTGAAGCCGGGACTGCCGAGCGTCGCCGAGATGCTGGCGCCGTACGCGCAAGAACTCGCCGACTACCGGCTCGAGGAACTTGAAGCCTTGGGCCGAGTCACCTTGCGCACACGCCGGGTGAATTGGAAAAACGTGACCGACAATTATTCCGATGCGATGCATATCACGGTCGCGCATCCCGGCCTCACGCGTTTGTTCGGCCAAAGCTACGGCGTCGAGTCCAAGGCATGGGTCGACAAGATGTGGGGACGCCTGCGCGACGCACCCTCCGCGCAGCGCTCGGAGCGGATGTATCAGTCCGTGCTGCCGGATTCGCCGCATCTGCCGGCCGGGCGGCAACGGTTCTGGACCTACTTCAAGCTGTGGCCGAACATCGCCTTCGATCTGTACCCGGATCAGATCGATTTCATGCAGATCATTCCGATCTCGCCCACGGAAACCCTGATCCGCGAAATCGCCTACGCGCATCCGGACGAGCGGCGCGAGATGCGCGCCGCGCGGTATCTTAATTGGCGCATCAATCGCCGGGTCAGTCTCGAGGACAAGGCGCTGATCGAACGCGTGCAGTGCGGCATGGGATCGCGCAGCTTCACGCCCGGCCCGCTCGGCCGCGGCGAGGTGGCGTTGCGCAGTTTCGCGCGCCGCCTGCGCGAACTCATTCCCGAGAGCCGGCTGGAGCACGCGCCGCGCGCCGGCTGGCATGTGCACGATGCCCCGCTCCCGACCAGCCAGCCTCGCCCTGCGCAGTTCCCCGTCGACCTGCGAAACCCTCGTGGCTGACACCGCGCCGCGCGACGCCGTCATCATTGGCGGCGGCCACAACGGCCTGGTGTGCGCGTTCTATCTGGCCTCCGCGGGCCTCAAAGTGACCGTGCTCGAACGGCGCGGCGTCGTGGGCGGCGCCGCGGTCACCGAGGAATTTCACCCGGGCTTTCGCAACTCGGTCGCGGCCTACACCGTCTCGCTGCTGAACCCGAAGGTCATCCGCGATCTGGATTTGCCCCGCCATGGCTTGCGGGTGGTGGAGCGGCAGCTCGCCAACTTTCTGCCGCTGGATGAGTCCCGTTACCTGAAAGTCGGTGCCGGCAAGACTGAACAGGAGGTGGCGAAGTTCTCCGCGCTCGACGCCGGCCGGCTCGACGCCTATGGCGAACGTCTCGAGGTGATCGCCGATGTATTGCGCGACCTGGTGCTCGAGACTCCGCCGAACGTCACCGCGACCGGTTGGCTCGAAGCGATGCCGGAACTGTTGCGCAGTGCGCGCATGGGCAGCCGGCTCACCCGGCTCGACATGTCCATGCGCCGCGACCTGCTCGAGCTGTTCGTGAGGTCGGCCGGCGACTATCTCGACGGCTGGTTCGAGAGCGCTCCCATCAAGGCGGCCTACGGTTTCGACGGCATCGTCGGCAACTACGCGAGTCCCTACGCGGCGGGCTCCGCCTACGTGCTGCTGCACCATGTATTCGGCGAGGTCAACGGCAAGAAAGGCGCGTGGGGACATGCGATCGGCGGCATGGGCGCCATAACCCAAGCGATGGCCAAGTCGGCGGCCGAGCGCGGCGTCGACATCCGGGTGTCGAGTCCGGTGCGCGAAGTAATCATCGAGCGCGGCAGGGCCGTGGGCGTCGTCACCGAGCAGGGCGAGGCGATCCGCGCGCGCAGCGTCGTGTCGAACTTGAATCCCAAACTCTTGTACGGCTCGCTCATCGAGCAAGCCGCACTGCCGTTGGATTTTCGCGAACGCATCGGCCGCTGGCGCTGCGGCTCGGGTACGTTCCGCATGAACGTGGCGCTGTCCGAGTTGCCTGATTTCACGGTGTTACCGGGCCGCGCGCAGGCCGAACATCACACGGCGGGCATCATCATGGCGCCGAGCCTCGACTATATGGATCGCGCCTATCTCGACGCCAAGGCGGGCGGGTGGTCGAAGCGGCCCATCGTCGAGATGCTCATCCCCTCGACCTTGGATGACAGTCTGGCGCCCCGCGGGCAGCACGTCGCCAGCCTGTTCTGCCAGCACGTCGCCCCGCTCCTGCCGAACGGCGCGTCCTGGGACGATCATCGGGAAGAAGTCGCCGATGTCATGATCGATCTCGTCGACAGCCATGCACCCAATTTCAAGGCATCGGTGCTCGCACGACAGATCATGAGTCCGCTCGATCTGGAGCGCACCTTTGGCCTGATCGGCGGCGACATTTTTCACGGCGCGCTGAGCCTGGACCAGCTGTTCTCGGCACGGCCGATGCTCGGTCACGGCGACTATCGCGGCCCCTTGAAGGGCCTGTATATGTGCGGATCGGGCACGCACCCGGGTGGCGGGGTGACCGGCGCACCCGGCCACAACTCCGCCCGCGAAATCATCGCCGACTTTCGGCGCGGGCGCCTGAAACAAGCGTGAGTTATTTCTTCGCCGGGTCAGAATATTGGAACGGGTCCGTCACCCGCGGCTGCGTCGGCAGCACCTTGCGGGGCAGCGGCCTCTCGCTGCTGGCCGCATCGAGCAGCACGGTGGCGAGTACGACCGACGCCTGCCGCAAGTCTTCCTGCCGCAAGTGATCGAAGGTGTCGAGGTCGGTGTGGTGCACGCGCGTCTCATAATCCAGCGGATCCTGGATGAACTGAAATGCCGGCAAACCTAAGCGGCTGAAGAACACATGGTCGGTGGATTCCGTCGGCTCGGCGACCACCGAGCTTGCGCCTAAGCTGCCGAACGGCGACAGCCACTCCCGAAAGATCGGCACGACCGAGAAATTGCCTTCCGTGTAAATGCCCCGGATCTTGCCGGACCCATTGTCGATATTGAAATAGCCGGCCATCTCGGCGAATCCCGGCAGCGTCTGGATCGGATAGTTGTCCTGCGAAAAATACGGCGGCAGTTCCGCCAATGCCGGATCGGTGGACGGCGGACGCCGCGCCAGATGCTTCTCCACATAGGCCTCCGAGCCGAGCAGTCCTTGCTCCTCGCCCGCCCACAGCGCAAAACGAATGGTGCGCTTCGGCTGCACGCCGAGGCTCGCCAGGATGCGCGCAGCCTCCATCACCACCGCGCTGCCGGCACCGTTGTCGGCGGCCCCGTCACCGGCAACCCAGCTGTCCAAGTGCGCGCCCGCCATCACGTAGCCGGCCCTCGCATCGCTGCCCGGAATGTCGGCGAGGATATTGTATGCGTTGGGGTCGCCGTCCTCGTAGTGAACCCTGCTGTTGATTTCGAGCACCACGTCGCCGACCTTGGCGAGGCGCGCAAGCCGCCGATAGTCCTCCGCGCCAAGCTCCACGCCCGGAAGCTTCGGGGTCTTGCCGACGCGATAGCCATAGCCTTCGCCATGGACGATGCGCCCTTCGCTGCGCGACATCTGCACCCACGCGCGCGCGCCCTCCTCGGCGAGAAAGCCGTCGAGTTTGGTTCTGAACACGTACCGCTCGATGCGTTTCTTTCTGGCTTCGGGGTCGAACGTCGGCTGCTGATACTTGTCGAGCTTGGCGATCTCCGCTTCGCCCAGGCGCTGAAACGGCGCGTCGCCGTCATCCTTCGGAGGACCGGGCCAGGTAACCAGTACGATTTTTCCCGCCAGCTTGCCTTTCCAGTCCGCAAAATCCTTGTCGCTGCTCATCGGCGCGACGATCACCGCCGCCTTCAGCGCACCGTCGGTGGCGGGCGTCCACGCGATGGGAATGCCGTGCAGTTCCAGCGGCCGCGGCGCCGTCATGCGCACCGACGAGGACTCGATCCACCACCCCCGCCCGAAGTCGAACCCCTCCAGGCGGACGTCCTTGAGCCCCCAACTCTTGAACTGCTCCACGGTCCAACGCTCCGCCTTGCGCATGGCCGGAGAATTGGTCAGTCGGCCGCCGATCTGGTCGGCAAGATGTGCCGCGATATCGGTCACCTCGCCATGGTTGAAACCCACATCCGCGATCCGGTTGATGGAGATCGAATCGGCCGGCGGCGCGGCGAAGGACGCGGCGGAGGCGGGTGACGCCGCAGTGACCACCGACAGCGCGGTGACCGCTAACGACGGAGTGAACACTGACGCCGCAGTGAACACCGACGCGGCATTGACCGCTAACGCCGCCGTTAACGGTACACGCCTGACCCGGAAACACGCACTCCATCCAGCCGCAAACTTTGGCACCGCCCACTCCCACACAAAATTAGCGCGGCAATGCTAGCAATCTACGGCTCCGCTTTAAACCTCAATCGACCTCGGTACCTTCAGCCGGAATTGCCCTGGAGCTTTGACGATCAGACCTCGATTCCCTGGCCCTTGAGGTATTCATCGTAGGTGCCCTTGAAGTCGACGATGCCGCCGCCGGGCCGTATTTCCATGATGCGCGTGGCGAGG
>Ga0209611_10005271_pt1 | contig 21736 bp, 23 predicted proteins | sample S1TSphgellanicum_3_FD_187693 | JGI IMG/M metagenome (GOLD analysis project Ga0209611, IMG submission 187693) | Host-associated microbial communities from peat moss isolated from Minnesota, USA - S1T2_Fc - Sphagnum magellanicum MG (SPAdes) (version 2) | ecosystem: Host-associated > Plants > Peat... | reverse complement strand
CATAAATAATCGTAAATAATGTAGGGTGAAATAATTTAAATTAATGAAAAATAGCCCTATAATAACTAAAAATAGTTAAACATAAATAGTTTATTATATTAGCAAAAATCTTATTCATTTATTAAATATTTTTTTTTCAAAAGAATGGTCATTGAAATGTTATTGAATAGTATATTCAAAAAAAAATTGTTCAAATGATTTTACATTTTCAAAAAGAAACAAATATAATTACGTACATTATTGAAATTAAAAAAAAAGTAAACTCGAATCATTTTATTTGAACAAAATCTCAATAAAATATGAACTTTCAAAGTTTATGTTTTAATAATGTTTAAAATGAAATATTTGATAAATAGAATGTAATGTAACACATTGTCATAACAAGTGTGGTGACTTGATGGTAGGGCTGTTTGCTTCCATTGTAAAGGTCAAGGGATCAAACTTCACAAGTGGTGTGTGCATGGTCAACAATGGTAAGTTGATCGAATATTTCTCTATCTAATTCCATGTAGTAGGTGCCTAGTTTGATTACATGGCCTATGCATGTAAGTTAGGTTTAAACCTAACCTAGGTAGTGACACGTGTCAATAATTCATAAGTTGAAAATCATGAAATTATCAATAATATTATATATTAAATAATTTAAATTTAATTAGTTTCCATGCTGTTTAATTAATTAACTAACAATATGTATTTCACTTGAGAGTAACCTTGTTTCACTAAATACTAGTCAAATAATTCATTGTCCATAGTAACTAATCCTTGTTCACTAGGGGTTGACCAATTTCACCAATAACAAACCCAAGCGGATTTGTTAATTTTTTACTCCTATCTCATTACTTTAATAACAAGTTTAAGTACCTTTTCTTCATCTCTTCCCACTTGCCTCTAGTCATCATACATAGGGAGCACCTCCATTTGAACAACCACCACCCCACCACTTGAGGATCTTGCCTCCAAATTCTAAGATGCATGTTGATTGGATTGCCTTTTGAAAACTTGCTTCTTCATGATATTCCAACCTCCTTCTTCCCCCACCTTTTTAAACTTTTCATGATGCCCCAAAGCACCATTTCCCATCCTTACAAACATCATCATCATGCCTCCCTTCGCACACCCCTTCATGTCCCATGCACTTAGGAAAAATGAATAGATGTCAACAACAACTCTCTATTCATAGCCCCATGGAAACGCCATCATCACTTTCTTGCCTTAACCTTAATTGCTAGAAGCTTTTAGAAAGCACACTCCCCTATTCGAACCTCCTTATTTAGTAGGTTTGGCTAGGTTAGATAAGGGCAAGGCATCAAACCTTATCTTAATTTAACCAACCTACTCCTCCTTTTTTCCTAACCATGCCACCCACCCATCAAGTCTTATTGGGATAAGGTCATATGCACAAACCTAACCCATTATACCTTTTAGTTAACCCCAAAACTTCCTTAACAATCCTACCTTTCCTAATCAAAATTAGGTTAAACTAATTTTGGCCCAACACATTGGTGGCATATTGACAAGTTTTATACATTGCATGTCCAATACAAACCCTTGCAAATGGTGTTTCCAATTGTAGTGGCTCACAAAAAAAATGGTAAAAAAAGTAGCAACTAATATGTTCAAGTTGGAGCCTTTGTCTTTCACATATGTAATAATTTTATGTGTGAGTTTGAATTTGGCAAGTAAAGGCTTTACAATTTTTGCCAAAATAACACTTGTAATGTTGGGTGTTTCAAAAAGACTAACAGTAACATGTTTAGGAACCCATCTATCATCAATGAAGTTCATGACCAAGGCAAAAGTGTCAAATCCATTTTGACTCATCCATAAATCAAAAGTGACACTAATTGTAACACAACTAGATAGGGTAGGAAGCACATATGTATCCATAGTCTTCTACAACATGGAAGGAATATGTTCTTCCACTAATTGCCAAGTTGATTTGGAAATTGGATTTTGTTATCCTTGCGCATAACAAGACGGTGGAGCCATGGTGATTCAACACTAGACATGGCTTCATAGCCCTTGGCAATGTACATAACCTAATTTTCAATGAAATTTAATTTAATAATATGTTCATGCACCAAGCGTTTCTTCATACTAGTGCTACCATGAGAAGGATTGTATTGAACAATTCCTTTTTTGCTACGGGTGTTACTACCATGGGAACTTGATGTAGAACCATCACATTGATTGGTGCTTGACGTAAGGTGGCAGATGATGCTCCTCAACATTTGGATTGTAGTCACATAAGGTAACATGTTCTTTTGTTACAACAAAAAGAAAGCCCAAACTACACTTTTTCTATAATAAAGTACCTAGTACCTTTGATTGGCCTTTAATGTAGACAACAACACTATCCAAATGGCTTGTGCTTTAGTAGCCAACACTTCCTCTAATAGTGTCAAACATTTTTGTTTTTCCATCTAGTATTCTGCCTTGCTCTTGTTGCAACTCAAAGGTACAACCTATTTCCCCCCTTTCACCCACCAAACATGGTTCATAATCAAAGAACCGAGTTCCCTCCATGAACCTTAAACCCTAAAATTGATCTCATAATAGATCAAAACACAACAGAACCTTCCTAGTTTCCAAAGTGGTTGACCTTGTTTGAAATCAACAATTTTTTTCATAAACCTTATGTCTTCTAGAGGTTCTTTCTCTTTCTCTAGACAAAACATTAAACTTCTACTAGGATGATAACCATAGAATCATAGTTGCAACAATGAAAGAAATGGTAGTAGGTAGAGACAATTCTAATTCCTCTTGTTATAGCTGTTTGAATGGAAGCACAAAGGCTAAATGTAATGCCATAGTATATATCTTGAAACACTAATACAATCTTATCAAATGCCATAGTATATATCTTGAAACACTAATACAATCTTATCAGATAATTATAACTTAATATCCTTTCTCCTCCTTTTCACTTTCGTACAAGAACACAAAGGCAACACTAGTTGTGTGTTCTATGGAATAAATCTCAAATAACCAATTTAGTTGCACAACCAATACAAACACTCCACATATGGTTTTCATGTTTGTGCTTATGAAAATGCAAGCTACAACAAGGAATTGAAAGAATCATAGATGGCTCCTAAGACTTATCAATCTATAGAAACTTTTTTTTGGACTATTTCTAGAGCTTTAGCCAGCATCGTCATTCATGACTAATTCTTTTTCCTATTGCTTCCAAAGATACAACAAAAAACTGCAACATGTATATACATAAGATTCTACCCAAAATTTTGGTCAGACCATCATTACTTCATCTACACCCACCCATAATTTGGAGCTAATGAAGATAGTTGGGCATCACGACAATAGTATTGTCCACAAACTGGGCACACAAGCATAGATCACAATTGACTTTTTTCAAGAGTGCACAACCATTCTCAATTCATTCAATTTTTTAGAGGAGCTTATTGATTTTCTTGAACATCATTTGATGCTTTCGTTGTGAAACACACCTCCCCAAAGATCTCCACTTTGTAGCTCCGATCTCCCTTGTCATTACTCGGGTACAACACTTTGCCACCTCCATGCCTCCACCCCTTTCTCATTACCTAAACCTAAAGTGCCATACCCAAGACCCAGGTGTGCATATACATTGAAGCTCATAGTATCAAACACAACACCAGGACCTTGATGAAAGACTGTAAAAAACCCTAAACCCTAAATATGAATCATAATAATATAGATGAAAAGACCAGTCTGGTTTGTTATGGGCTGGGTTATAGCATGTGAGTATGTTATGAGCCTGGGTATTGGCAAGACCTTATACCAGACTGGTATGGTTTTTAATACCAGGGCTCATACCAGAGTTGATACCCTGGTCTACCCCTATATACCCGCACAACACTGGTCTTTACTACCTACCTAATCCCAACCTGCTTGTAGGTAGGTAGGTAGGTGGAAAAAGCAACTGGGGTAAACCGCCATGGTTAGGTAGGGACCTGAAACCCAACAGAAAACTGTTTCCTGACCACTTACCATCCATCCATCCATCCATCCATCCTTCATGGTGGTTGCTGGTTCACTGTGGCGATGGGTGTTGGGGTTTTGCCAGGGCTAATTTTTTTTTTCTTTTAATAATTTATATTTGTGGTGTAGCTGAGCTCACTGGCGATCATCCATAAATGAATTTTAGCCAGAATTCAGCAATAAACAGGATATGAAAGTAAACAAGTTTAAGATTTCTTCAAATTTTGGCTATATGATAGAACCCAATAGAGAAATCTGGCGATATTGAAAGAAACAAAACTGTAGAAATTTGGCGACTACGAAACCAAAAAAAATACACCTATAGCCATAATCTTAATCTTCTTCTTCTTCTGCTTCTTGAGCTTCTTTGATTCATCAAGCTCAGGGGTGAGGAGAAAAGTCCGAACAGAAAGCAGCTGGAGATTGAAAGAAATGGCTCTGTTTGCAGGCAGATGTGCTGCTGAATGTGCTGCTGCTTCACATATGCTGATGATATCTTCTGGGTGGTTGGGAAGCTCTTCTTCTTGTCAACAATTATACCCAGGAGTGCAGAAGCAGCATGCAGATTCCCACCCCTTGCTAGGTTGTGGCTATGGTAGTCTGTGGGGTCAGTCCCTGTCTTTGAGCTCTTTGAAGAATTCCCAATTGGGTAGCTCTGTAAGTAGCAGAAGATGCGGCGGCAGCAGAAGAAAAAGAAGAAGAGATTTTGGGTGTCGTGTAGCTGCAATTGCTGCTCTCGACAGCTTCTTTGTCCCTCTCGCAGATGTGGTCAGGTTCCTGGGTGAAGAGGGACATTTGGGTGCTTTCAAATTCTTTTATCCTTTTAGCTGCTGTTGTTGTTCTCACTCTCTTTCTAGTTTTGAGTCAATTGTTGGAGTTTTTGTTTGTTTTTTTCCCCCCCTTCTTTCCTCATGCTGTTGGAAGAGAATTTGACGGGGTGGGGGTTTATAGGCTGCTGCTGGAGAGATGGGTAAGGAATGGATGGGAGGAGTGGTGACAATGTTGGCGGAAGGGGGAGGAGGAGGTGAAGGCGGAGATTGGCTCAGCAACACACTCTACTCTGCTGGACAACAGGCCAATGATCTTGTACAGCTCCAACTCTCGGGATCCCTCTCTGCCACCAGGTTCCACCATCATCATCCTCTTTTCATGCTTTTACCATTCTCAATACCCACAAGCAGCTCAAGCTCTATACACAAGCCTGAAATCTAAGGGTTGGCAACCATGGGAAAAAAGAAGAAAAAAACATCCACTGATTCCAAAGTAGTTTCTGCTTGAATTGCTGCAATTGTTGAGCACTGAATCAGATGAAATTCAGCACAGCAGAATTGTAGACAAAACTCTCACTGATGAAAAACTTGGGTGGTTATTCTGCTAGGGTTTATTTGCTTAGAATTGGGTCTCAGATTTTTTCTCTATTTCTTTGAGGGTTTGCTGTTTACAGAAGAGTTCCAAGTTCTCTGAAATTGGCAATGAAAATGGGGTGGTGGGGGATTGTTTCGGGCTGGCCAGTGTTGCGATTATATTTGGAGCAGGTCTTGTGACAAGTCTGTCACCATGTACACTCAGTGTTCTGCCACTCACCCTTGGCTACATTGGTGTGTAGTTTTTCACCTGCTTGTTTGTAAAGCTATCAATATTCATGTACAATTTTTGACTTCATCTGCACTACAGTTGAGTTCCAAAATGGTTGGAAAAGGTGCTCCCCTGTCATATGTATTTGTGGCTCCTTGTAGAATCAGATTTTGAACAGACACAAGTTCTGTTGTAAACTGCATGACCTTGTTGCTAGCTGTGTTAGATCTGTTCTTTAAAGGAAGATCTGCTGCTGATCTTCATTCTGTAACACAATTGCACAGGAGCTTCTGGATCTGGAAAGAACCGTACACAGGTGTGTGCCCCATGTTCTATGGACATTCAGGGTTTATGGAGAGATGTATTTTTTCCTTAGACCAGATGCTTGGTTTTTTGAGCTCTGAATTTTGATCGCATGTAACTGTTGTTGTTGTCATTTGAAGTTTTTGGAATTCTAGAAATTTTTGTGTTCAGATTTTTCTTTGAGGGCTGATTTATGGGGGGGAAGTGGAGGAGTGGGTGGTGGGCAGCTGTTTATGGATTCAGTGGCATTTTCACTAGGGTTGGCAACAACACTTGCTATTCTGGGAATTGGAGCATCGCTTGCAGGCAAAGCATATGGCCAAATTGGACAGGGGCTTCCCATTGCTGTCTCTTGTGTGGCTATGATCATGGGGTTGAACCTTCTTGAGGTGGGGCAATCATTCATTCATTATCCTTCCATTCCTGAAGGCCAGTATTTTTCTGAGTTGATTATAAAACCAAGGGAGGAGGTGGTTCTTGGAAATCACAAAGGAATATACTGCACAGGGTTGTATGATGTTTCGCAACTTGTTTGCAATGCGAATCATAGGATTTTGACCTGAAGTGATTCAACCCTAAAATCTCTTGTTTCCAGATGCAAGGCTATGTACACACATGTATCTGTTACTCTTGCAGTGCAATTATTAACTTCATTAGATCTGGAAGTCATAAGTTGCAATCAAAAATCCTTTTCATTTTATGGTTCCTTTGTGCAGATAATTGAACTGCAACTGCCGTCTTTCTTTGGTAACTTTGATGCACGACAAGCTGCAGCTTCTCTACCATCAAGTATGGGCTTTTCTCTCTCATACTATGATCATGATCACCAATGACCGGATGAAAAAAATATAGGTTGGAGTGGGGGTGGAATGCACCCACCCTCTCTCTCCCACATACTTGCAACTCAGCCTTAATTACAGATTCATAGAACAAAAGTTGCTCAGGGTTTAGCCAATTGCTAGTCAATTTCAGGAGGAAACATTATTACGTGCTATGTGATTGAGTGGGATATCTGTATGGGAATAGGTGCTCAGGCATATTTGGCAGGTCTTACTTTTGCACTCGCAGCTTCACCCTGTAGTACACCTGTGCTGGCCTCTTTACTAGGCTATGTGGCAGCATCCCAGGTTCTCTTCAATTTCCTCACTTTTTGAATTCAGACTTGGCATTGATAACCCTAATTCTGTCTCATATAGCATTCTAGAACTACTGTACCCATAAGCTGGATCTCATTGAGTTTGACAGGTGGTGGGTCATAAGCCCATCTACCCTTGAGGTCGGTTAGAGATATTGCTACTGATGAATGCTGTACAGGGAAGGGGCAAAAGGGGGCGTGATGGGGGTTAAGGAAGAAGATGACATGTTCCATATACCTTTGCAGGACTTGAGATTGTTGGCTTGTTATTGCAGGATCCAATTGTAGGAGGAAGTCTACTGTTGGCATATACAACAGGCTATGTAGCTCCTCTCTTGCTCGCAGCTTCATTTGCTGGAGCTCTTCAGGTACTTTATGAATGAATTCTGCTGAGTATGACCCAGTACTGGTCTGGTATTGACTTTTGAACATACCTGCCTGGTCCTGGTATTGGGTCCTCTCTAAAACTTTCATACTGGCCCTGTCCTGGTATTGGGTTGAAGACTGGTTTTTGGCTGGTATGAGCCATGTAGATACCTGGTATTGAAACTGTTATAAAGCAGGTATATACATGGTATTACCTCAGGTCCCTAGCAGGTTGGTACTCATGGTACAAGGCTAGTATTGCCTCAGGTCATACTGGCCTGGTAAGGTCCTTGATATCAATGTTGACACCAGTGTTGATACCAGGTGCAGGCCTATATTCCAGACCATCAACAATGGTTATGACTGCTATCCATATTCTTTGTTGTGTTAGTTCTAGTTTTGTTGGAGCTGACACTTGTATATACCTTCGACATGTGTTCATGTGGAGTTTTTGTTATGATCAATCTCATAGATACAGTGCTGAACTTTTTCATTCTATGAACCTTTGAGCAGTATATTCTTTAATTGTCTGTTGGTGTTAAGCTGTTTATGTTTTCTCTGTACATTTTGTGCAGCAACTCATGTCACTTCGCAAATATTCAGCATGGATAAATCCCACCAGGTACCCTTCGTCCTTCATTGGAGAACTCAACATGCGCTTAACTTTCTTTGATTTGTCCTTTACAATCTGTAACACTTTTTGACTTTGACAAGTGACATTGAAAATAGTTTGTCTTTCTGATGATTGCTAGTGTGGTGTCAACTTCTTACTCTCAGATGGTTTGAAAGCCCAGCCGCTTTTGAGCTCTGGAGTTCTTTTTGTGGATCATGAGTGGTGGCTTGCCACGTGGTCTTGTTGCATGTACATATTTGTAGGGTAAGGACTAAGGACTGAGAACAGGGGTGTTCTGAGTGAGGGCCCTGTGCAAGGCAGGAGCCAAGTTCTGGACCCTAATTCCCAGAACAGCCCCATTCAAGGTCTTACCCAGTGTAAAGAACAAGTAGAATTTTGTTTTTATAAAACAGATGGCTGTGATTTATGCAAGAGGAGAGGAGGAACCTTACATGTAAGGTGCCATCCTCTGTTCGGGTAGAAATCTTTATTTGAGGGTAATGCACCCTCCACATCCACTAGAAGAATTTTACCAGTTCTTTACAAGGTCAGTCACAAGGGGAATAACAAAGGATGTGAATTGGAGTGGTGATTGCAGTGGGGCACTGTTGCTTGGAGGTGGTTTGTACTCTTTCTTGACACGCTCATTTCCCGAATCTTCCATGACTATGATGAGCATGTGATGGCCATCCACTTATTCAGAAAAACAGATTTCATGTCAGTAAATTTTCTTTGATACAAAACAGGTCGAGTGTGGATAGACTAGCAACAATGAACAATATTGATTTTTTTTTCCCCATATTACTAGTGTATGTGACTCACTCTGCTATAGAGTGGTCGACTAGAGCCCCATCTCTATTATTATTATTGTAGGGAATGCTGAATTTTATGGCACTTCATGCAATTGTAGATGGTTGTTGACATTTGAATTGTGTTCACAGCTTTGAGTCTGAACAAATTTGGAATGCTCACCATGAATTTGGGATTTGGGATTTGGGTACTGTAATGGGTGGCATGTTTTTCTTACATTTCTCCCATGACTGGAAATCAACTGGGTGGTCAGATTGGATAGCTGAATGCAGATCTAGCTCAAATCTGCCTTTGTGCCTTTTTAACTATATGTCACTGTTGGTTCGGTATACTATACCTGTGACTGACATTCAGGGTTAAATAATTCTCAAGTCAGGAAAAATAAGACTCTTGATCTCACCTTACCTGCTTTTCCAAGAATAGAAGACAATATAGAAAACAGTCCACAACACAACACTAGGTTATCACTCCATTATCTGAGTGAATGTCATGGAGGCCTTATGTACCTATCCTTGATGTCAAAATCCTGAAATATTCAAATTCGGTCTGTCAACCCATTTTAAAAAATAATTAAACATTTTGACAAAATCTGCCAATTATCACCCACTGGTATGGCATACACTTGCTCTAGATGGGCACTATCAAGCATCAAGTCAATAGCCTGCACAAACAAGCGGGTGTGACTCTTTGCAGGCTGACTTGCCCTTTGCTTGTTGTGCAAGTGGCTGGTGGAGCTTCTTTGTGTTGAAAACAGATATAAGGTTTGTGGGATCCTGGTAGCTGTCAAAATGCTGTTGGAGATTGATGAACCGAGTGATTCAATGTGGTTGATAACTGTTGGAGATTGGAAATTGATTACTACAATGACAATTAGTGTTGGGCAAGCTTTAAGGGGTCGGTCACCTGAGTTGTGACTGCAGGAGAATTCACAAACTCTTGATTTTGTACTTCCTCACATTTTGCATATGATTTTGCACAGGGACATTGAACTCTTGGAATCCATGGTTTTGCATCTATTAGCAAAGCATGCATGGGTTTTGATGTTTGTGCTGAATTACAAGCAGTTGTTGCAGTTTAGTTAGTCAAGGTGAAGAATTTTTGGAGTCTGTTTTATCTGGTTCAGTGAGATGCTTGATGTTTTTGGCCACAAAAAATCATTCCATGATGTAACTTGTGACTGGAACTGTTGTTAGAGATAATTTTTCTGCAACAATATTTATAGCTTGAGCTGACAAATCACCAATATGGGTCCAAACACAACTGTTAGACGGATCCAAGTTGTGGTGAATAAGGCAAGAGGAGGGAACTTCTTTGTTATTCCAATTGTAACATCTGAAGCCAAATGAAATGCCAGACTCAAAATGTCTTGTTTCATGGAAGGAAAATATGAGGCTACTACCTACAGCAAGCAGATTTACAAATGCATGCACCTGATGTCAATCTACCCATCTGCGGGTCTGTCTGTTTACAGACTATCGAAACTTTCTATGGCCACAACAGTGGCATACTGAAAGACAATAAACTCTCTTTGCCTTTTATTCCAGTCCTTTTATTCATAGTGTGTCTCTTTAATATGTGCTCTATGATCATATAGGCTCTACAGCAGCTCTTTTATAATCCCTTGCCTCTCCTCATTTATTATGATACATATGAGAGGAGAGAGGACAGGATTCCATTATAGCAGTTTACTTCGAGAAGTTCGCGCTCTCCGGACAATCTTCTTAGCCAATTTTTCCTTAGATAATGATACTTTGGATCTGCAAGCTGAAGATGTTTGCAGGTCTTCTTCTCCACCCATGTCAGGAATGGGACCTAAGGGATGATGCAGCAATCTTAGTTGCTGTTGCACATCGAGCATTATATCATAGCTCAGCATGTTGTAGTCCCTGCATTGATGATTATATACAGGGGACAAATTTGGGGGTAGCTTAGTTGTGGAGTTCTGTATACATTTGTTCAAAGTTCTCAAACCACCACAGACATCAAACCTAGAGTAGAAAGTCCTTCCTATTTCTAACCTTTATACAAAATGTGGGACTAATGTTCAATTGTGCTATTGTGAACTCTAGAGACATGATCTGACCTTAACATCAGTGTGAGAAACAAAGAATTGTTCTCTGGTTGGATGTTGGGCAGAGCTGATTGTGGTATATGCATTTAGAAGTGCAGGAGTTGAAGAGAGAAACAACAAAGTTCTGTAGCAGCAGAAGGGTAAGTGAGCACAGGTACCTGTAAGTGATGATGCTGTAGATGAGAAGGCAGACTGCTGTGAAGCTGAATGCTAACCGAGGAAAGAACATCATTGATGGGGTTTGATGGCAACGGACAAGGAGCAGCTCCACAACTAACATAAGAAAGAGATCTTCAATCACCACCAAAACCACAGTGTCAAATGCAAAGGTAAAGAAGGAGATATGTAAGTTCCTCACTAATGCATGAATACAATTTCATCTTGTATGAGACTAATTTGCACAGTGAAAAGAGTAAAAGACTTGTGCTTGCCCCTTAAGACTGAGATTTCCCATTTTGTGAGAGCCTAATTCAACATGCCAGAATTAGTTATGTTAGAAAGAGGTGTACTGAGATATTTGTGATCTGGGCTGCCACTGAGAAGACATACCACAGTAAAGAAGGGCCCGAGCATTGTATGTCTGTTTTGTGCTTGTTGCCATGTACAGAAAGACAGAGGAAAGTGCATAAAATAAAAAGGTCTTGAGTCCTCTGGATTCCAAGAGAATTGTATTGTGAAGAGTGAAAAGTTGCTCCAGGGATGCAAAGACTGCAGCTTGCTTTGATGCAAATGCATCCTGCACACACATCAACCACAGTGCCCTTGTGCTGAGTTGAGCTAACTGACTGCAGGCAGCCCAGGCTGGAAGCAAAATGAAAGTGATAATCATGAAAGACTGAGGGATTTGAACAAAGGTTTCTATGACCTCCACCTGTGCTTGGAGCATTGCAGTGGATCCTTTAGCAAGTTGTTGGTGCATTCCATGAAGCTCGATTTGCCATGCCTGAAAATCCTGCTGGTGAATCCGGGCCTCACTAGTTAGCTCATGGACAGATGCCCGGCTCTCTTCCATTGCCTGCTCCTGTAAGCTCTTCAGACTGAGGAGGTCCTGGAAAGCTTTGTCTTGGCCAGCTAAAAGCTCGGCTTGGCCCCTCAGGGATCTGAGTACTCCATCACCAATCTGGTAAGTTTTCTCCTGCAAGCTTGAGAATTCCACTGCCATGTTTGAGAACTCCATAGCCAAGGAACTTGCTAATGCTTGTTGTTGGTCTACCATTTCCTTTTGCATTGATGTTACTCCCTCAAGTTGTTTGTGAACCTCCATGGTTCCCAAACTTAGTCCTGGAAGAAAACAGGAGATATTCCAATCAGCCAAGTTTCAAGCAAGCAACTACCTGGTTGAGAGCTAGATTAATCCATCTCATGTGCAAGCAAGCAAGCAAGCAAGCACACAGGGAATAGAGTTCTTAGACTTTTTTCACCTGAGATGTCAGTCTTAATCTGTTCTTGCATCTCAGAGTGCATTTGCTTTTGCTCATTCCGAAGTTGTTCAGAATACTCCTGCATATCAAGGTGCATTCGCTTTTGCTCACTGATGAGTTCCCCAGAATGCTGCAATATGCTACTTGCTTGGATTTCCATGGTTTTTAGCTTTTCTTCCACAAAATGTGCAGATCCCTTTAGATCGTTCACCACGTGCTCTGTTTCCAACTTGAAAGCTTCGCTCCTGCAAAGAAGGTATCATCCACAGTTTAGGCAAGTATGGTCTAGCATCATGATACTCACAGAGCTCTCACATTCTGGAAGTCTATCATACTCATGTCACACAGTTGGAGGAAAGTATGGGGACCATCCGAGCAGCAGCAACAGCTTTTGAGAATCATTCTTCAGGCATCACAGTCTGAGGCTATCAAATGGAGTACAACTTCAGAAATGTTCAAAAGAGATGACCAGTGCGCACTTCCTCCTCCCCACTTGGAAGGCAAATAAAAATGAGCAAGAAAATGGAGAAGATTATGAGTAAACTTACTGGAGGTGATGACACATTGATGCAGAGTCTATGAAGAATGCAAGGAAAATTGAGTGTACGTGGTCGTTCAAAGCGCTGGTGCACTTGAGAATGGGGGTTGAATCAGAGCAATGAGTGATTGCTGCTCCTCGGCCTGATGCTCGAAGAAAACAATTGGTCAGTCTCATTGCTAATCTTGCCTTCAACTCTTCCTCTCGTAGAATTTCCCTGCAGGATGCCAGGAGTCCGCTGTAAGCCCGATGCCAACATGAATCCGTTGCACTTTGATGTCGAGCTCTCTCGACAAGATCACGGCCTGCTGTCGAACTGCTCAGGATGCTTCCAGAATCAATATCAAATTTCTCGAGCAGACGACCCGGACGTCCTGATTCTTCTTCTGAAGGGGTTACACTATCTTGATGAACATGGAACGTCGACTGTCGGTCGGATGCAGCAAACCATGAGCTCCAAAGCTTCGCTTCTGAGTCTCTTGTCTCACATGTGATAACGAGAAGGAAGAGAAATAGAGAGAAGCAGACGGGTGCAGCCATCATCAACAAGAGATCCTGTGAGAGTCAGTCGATCTAGTTAAAATTTGTTCAAGCTTGCAACTTAAGCAATCATCCGAATCCGACAACTTCCTGCATCGATCCTCTGGGACAATCTTCCAACTTCAAGAACGAATTCTTCGGTCAGAACTAGACTGGTTCAGCAGCAGCAATAATGGGATTACAATCTGATGCGAAGATGGAGAGACGAAATGCACATTATAGTCGGCGTAGTCTATCTACAGCATCTATAATTTTACAGGAAAGTCTGCAATCCGGGCGAGAAGAAGAAGAAGCTTGCAACTCACGCAAAGACCCTGCTGTGAACTGGCGTCGACCGCTCATGCAAGCGTCGATTTCAACTTCACCGGATTCAATCCCTCTAAAAAGATTGCGAGCTTTAAATGCAGGTGAATGAATTTTTTGATGCAGTAGAAAATAGGAAGCAATCTTTCTTGTGGCGCAATGGACTCGCAGATTCCGAGAGCGCCAAGAGAAAAAAAAAAAAGGAACGCAGACACCGCAGAAGGCGAGAGCGCGAGCGAAGAAGAGGAACGCAGACAGACAGCCAGCCAGCCAGTCGAGATTCGAGACTTCGCGGGCGGGGATTCAGATCCCATGATCCAGATCCCGTGGTTCCCAGGTGCTGAAATGACATCCTCAAATGTCTTTGGGTACGTGTGTAGCCGTCACCTGTCCCCCCAGCCCCCTTTCCTTCCCAAACATGTCACCTGGAAAATTCTCTGGAAAAGTAGTTTTCTTTGTTGGAATCCATAAGCCCAATTTAGCCAAATTTGGCTATTAACAAAGTATAAAAGGAAAACTTGAAAACTTTCGAAACATCCAAGTTAGTTAGTTATATATATTTGGCTACACTATACTTGGACCATGTATAGAAATTTGGCAAATTTAAAAGATCTATTCGAAATTCTCTTAAAACATTGGCAATTGTTTTTGCAAAAAATCATCAAATTTGTGACAAAAATTGTCCAAAATTTGCAAAAATGTGAAATCTTTTGCAGCAAAAAAAAAAAAGAGAAAATGTACAATTTGAAATAAAATTTCCCATAAAAGAAATCTGAAATTATTATTATTATTATTATTATTATTATCATTTTCAGATAATTCAGATTTTTTTTATGGGAAATTTTATTTCAAATTGTGAGGCATTAGACCAAATGGGCCCACTAGGAATTTAGAATCTGGGATATATATATATTGCATATACAACAAAGTAGGCCCAATCTTGGAATAAAAAGGTTTGCCATCCATGGGGATACTAGGTATATGATTCATTCAATTAAAAGTTTCATGTGTTTTAAAAAATTAGTATGGATAAAAAGGTGGACAATGTTTGAAAAGTGACTGGTAATGAAGAAATTTCAATCATTAAATAAAAAATGAATGATGATAGATGGATTATATTTACAATGGATGAAAATGATATTTTTGAATGAAATCCATCCATTATGGATGAAAAGTGAACATTCAACACTAAGCAATGATATAAGCTACATCAATTAAATTGTCATATAACATGTCTTGTTTTTACAATCACATTTTAAAGTCTTAATATATGATTTATGATCTATGTTGGGGTTAGTTGTTGGATGTGTGTGATCTTTCACAAAACTTAACATGTTGCTACTTTACTAAGGTACAAAATTATGAATGCACTAGGTGCATTGGGACCTAATGGAAGGCCTTATTGAAGACTATGTGAGGGTGGGTTGAGACTTCATTGACAACATTGCTTTTGAAACATGGATCATCAATCAGCTTCTATAGGCTTTTAGTGCAATCAAATTTATTTGAACCTTTTCAATTTGACATAGCATTTCAAACTTTCCCATTTGATAGAATTATTTTTTCTTGATAGGTCACCAAAATATGACAAATTTTTGTATTGTGCAAAGAAAGAACCAGATAATTCAATTTTAATTTTTTTTACATTTTAATCTTATGAAAAAATTCAATAATGAAGCTTATTGAATGATTCAGTAGTGGGAACAGAAGTTTTAATTTGGTTAGCTTGATAAAAGTCCACCAAACCATTACAAAACCATTTGTAAAATCCATTTTGAGTTATATTTTGTGCTTACACAATTTGTTGACTTCAATTGGAGGACGTCACAATGCACCAGATGCTTTAAATGGAATTCAAGACAGAGACTATGATTATATGTGCATGCAAACATCAGAATTACTAGTTTACATTGTTCATTGCCCGTAGAATCAGATTTCTTTCATGTTCAATGTCACATCCTTTAAACTACACATGACACAGAATCCACATAGTGAAATAGTAAGCTGAAATGTGTTGAAAAGTTTCAAACCTTCCAGAAAAATAGAACAACAAAACCTTCAAACCTTGTGATCATCCATAGGAAGGTGTAGCCACAGTGGCCATCATCCATGGGAAGATTTCGCCAAAATCTGGCGATAAACCAAATATTAAGTACAAATCTTTAATCGTCCTTCTGAAAATTTTGCAACTTACTGAAACCAAATATAGAATTCTAACAACTTTTACCTCGTTGTCTTTTGATGCTGTCTCCTAGTCCATGAGGAAAATTGATGGAGTTCCAAGAACCCTATGAGAATTCTGGGCAGAATGGGAAACAAGGAAACAAATGCAAATTTACCAAATGACAATGACTCTGCTGCAAGTCTGGTGCAACTGCAACTTTCCAACATCTTCTCCTTGGGGTACCTACCTACCTACCTACCTACAACTCATCCATGCTCACCCTAAAGCCCTAAACCCTCATCATCATCTTTCAAAATATCTGCAAACCATGTTTGTATAGATTGGACAAGAATCACAAAAAGAAGCAGCCGCCATGTGCAAAGACCACACAAATTGTATAATAGAACTGAATAATCAAAATTTGATAATGGCTGGGAGTGAAAATTGAGATTACCAAGAAGCTCGAGAATATTGTGGCATCATCTTGAAATCACCTGGTAATGGAAATGAAACCTGCAGGATGATGCAAGTTTACTGGTCATATACTTGTTTGAATTGGTCTGATAATACTCTTGATAATACATCTGTTGCACCAGGCACCCTATTAGCATCAAAATTCCCACAACAGTGGCAAGAAATTCTGAAACTCAATGTCAATTCTCTGTTACCTTCTGTCTGGCCTGCCAGGGTCTCAATCTGGCAGTGCAAAAACAATCAACTATCTACAACAGTCACAACAACCCGGAAATCAAGCAATTGCACAACCCAATATACGATCACAGTACAGTTACTATCTCTTTCTTTCTTTTAAGAGCCAAGCAATATTTGCCCTCTTGTTAAACTGTATGCTAGAACCAAGCACCTGCTCTGGCTGGGAGTACATTCTGTTCACCATGCTATAAAGGAGTGGCCTAGCTTGTTTTCTGGACATGAGACGATCTGGGCTGCTTCTGCTGCTATTAAGACATTGGTTCAGTTTTTTGACCACTCCCATTTCACCCCCTGTACATCCAACAGACTGGAATAAACTTGGAAATCTACTTTTTCCTTTTTCTGCAACCCTGAAATCCCATGCCCACAGGATACCAAACTGAAATTTGAAATTCCTTTAACCCTGCAATCAAGGTTCGGTGCTGAACTGATGCCATGCTGAATTCCACAACATACTCCAAATTAAGGACCTCCTTTTGTGTTCAACAGACCTTTATGTCGTTGCTGCTGCTCAGTATGAGATATCTGACAAAGATTTGTAGCGCCGAACCAGTCCCTTTGGGCTATCAGTGACAGCCACACTTTTTGAGCGAGGCATTGACTTAAGAGAAGAAAGCCTCTTCAAGGGCACAGGTATTGTTGATGATGATACATGACTTCTTGAGCCTGGCACTGACTTTTGCTTAACAAATTTCTTTGATGGTTGAACTTGAACACTGCATCGCAGGCTATTAGGACTCCGCTTGATATCACAAGTGGATGGTGTATTCCTTTGAACTTGGGGTGTCATCCCAAGACTTCCTTCTTCATCTGATATGTTCATGTCAAGCACCATCTGATTCTCACATGATGAACTTGCTTCCGCTCCACCACATGAATGTGATGCCATGTCAAGGCTCATGAGCTTCTCACTCTCTAAGCTTGATGAGCAGTTTGACCCACAATCTGCAATTGGGCTAGCTTGCGATGGGTTTGTGAATCTTGCCTGAGGCAAGCCCAATTCTGATGTGTCTGGAGGTGTCAGTGCAGCTTTTAAAAGAAGCTCAAGTGCCCGCTCTCCATTTGAAGCAGCACACAAGGTTTCCTTGAAAGACTCCTTTATCTCCACTCGTCTCTCTTTTTTGGAAGTTACATGTGGTTGCTTTGCTACTCTGCACCAGTCACAAATCCAGCTCCCAGAGTCTGCACCCTCCATTGATGTGGAGCAATAACTGCAGGATACAACCTCATTTTGTTAACACATTAGGACAGTGAAGAGTTTAGATTGAATATGCCCTGTCAGTCACAGGTAGACAAGGATATTCATGAGAGCAAGGCCCAAAACTGCTAAGTGTTGCAACTGTGATATCAAAACCATGTGAGAATCTGTTCAATAGAGCTGGACTGCATTTCCAACACATCCGAGCAACAAGCACGCCCTTACCAAAAAGGGATACTACACCCTCCTGTGAAACCCTTACCTACCTATGTGCCTCACAGGTTTTATCTTAGTCTACAAGATCCAAGAAAGTTGGTGGACACCCAGATTGTAGTGGTATCAGATGTCCTTCAAGAGATGAATGGTGCTTAAGGTTCATTTATACAGTCCAGTCAGGTGGAGCACAGTGAAACACTCTGTATCACATCAGCAAGCACATAGGAACCCTAATGTATCTTGAAAACCCTAACTTGCTCTTCAGCAAGTTTGAGGCAAACCATAGCTGAGATCTGAGCCACAAAAGTGTGGTGTGCTCAATCTTCTGAATGCAAGACAGTGCCCTGAAAAACACAATATTCTACTGTGAGTTAAATACCTTGATATGAATTGTTCAATAGATATCCCTCAAAGGACTGGACAAGAGGAGGTCCTACATTCAAGCATTGAAGCCCATGCCAAATCCTCAACTGCATTCAACTTTTCCAACTTCCTGGAGAAAGAAAGACTTTTATGGGTTCTACAACTTAGGGTTTGATGGTGGCAAGTGCTCACAGACTTGGGGAAGGCTTTTCATCAGTTGCCCACGTAAAACAGTTTGTCTTCCTTTCAAGACACAGTGAAGAAAGTTGACATCTGCCACAACTTCATCATCTACCTTTATATGTTTCAGCTTTTAAGCTTTAGGATAAAGAATATATCAGAAAAGAATTTTCACCATGTTCTTATGGCTAGTGTTTGAGATGGCAGCCAACCTTAGTTGTGATGCAAGCTCTATAAACAAATCAGGAATCTGAATGAGGAAGCTCCTCACTCTGGGGAGAGCGAGAGAGAAAGAGAGAGAGAGAGAGAGAGAGAGAGAGAGAGAGAGAGAGAGAGATTGGCTGAAATGTTGTCAAAAGCTCAAGTGAGAATGTGAGACCACCTCAGAATTCACTTGGGCAATGAGAAAGAAAGCAAAACTTCAGAAAGCTTCAGGAAGTTCTGCAGACTCAAAAAAAACCAGGTATCAAAGGAGAAAAATCATAGCCCTCATTGACGACCAGTCTGGCAGGACGATCCAAGTTGCAACCAAGACTTCAAGAAGCTTCATGACACCAAACTTGAAGAGGATCCCGAAGACCGAGCATCGTGCATGACCCAGAAAGAGAACCATTACACAGCCAAAGCTATCAGGAAGTTCGAAAACCTCACAAGATTTTAAAAAACAAAGAAGCTTTAGATCACGTCGAACTATCCGCAGCTGCAGTTGAATAACGTTCGTCACAGAACACTGAAGAACCTTGGAAACGCTTTAATCCGATTCTTTCGGAAGTTGAAGGAGATGCATGCCTCAATAAAATAAAATTGTATTTCTAGTTCTACTTCGGAGGTTGCAGCAGTGGTCCGAAGCTTACTAAGTTACAGAAGATGAAGAAGCCTCCGACGAGCGTTCCCAAGACTCAGAAGATGTTAGAGATCACGCGGGCGAACCCAACGCCAAAAGCTTGAGCTGATCACGAACCTCAAGAGAGAGAGAGAGAGAGAGAGAGCTGCTCTAAAGGAGATGCAAGAGTCTGCGAGTTGACGGAACTAGTGAGACTTACGTGTGCTGGACACGGGAACGACAAGCGGAGCAATGCTGGAGCTGATCGGCAAAACCCACATCCCCACACATGTTACACTCCTGCTGGTGCGCCACCTCCGAGCTGCTGCTCATTATGCAGCCATTATGATCATACCCGCAGTGCTGCATGGGCTCATCATGCCTCGCAGCTGCGACACCTCCTGCAAACTGCGCGACACCACTATAACGACTCGCCGGGTCCATGTTTCTTTGCACGCCAACAACTCCTCTGATCGCCACCCGGCACACTATGCAATAATCCTGAGTCCTAACGGAATCACGCTCACACCTGCTGCAGCTGTGCGGCTCCTGCAAACTGTCCATCTTGATCTTCGTCGCAGCTTTGCAGCACACCACCCGCGGTGCACAACGCCATGCTAGAATACATATTGCTGAGAAAGGGAAACAAGTAGTGCGAATTCTCCTTCTTCATAGCTGCTTCAAGCTGCCGGTAACATGCATGCAGCAGGTCCCTCCTCAAGCTTCAAACTAGTTAGTTTCTGTCCAAGGTGCCTTGTTCAATTCTCACCTAAGACACTAAGCTCAGCACGCAGTAGTAACATCTAAATTCGCTCATCGATCAGTTTTGACGGAGCCAGCAGCAGCTCCTGCGGAAAGAGATTTCTAACCTACACAAGTTCTCTACTAGCTGTGGTGGAGCAATCCTAGAAGCTCCTCGCCCCGCCGCAAGTCTTGCTCTGCTCGATATCAATCATCCTAGCTGCTTCCAAAATCTGGCCGCAGGTCCACAAGTTGATGAATGGCAGCTGCAGCTTGCTTTGCTGCACCGCCCTGCTTATAGCTAATAGCGATCCGCAGCAGTCCTTGCAATTCTGTTCTCTAGCTAGTCTCGATGTTTGTGGAGGATGGAGTCTCTTGTATGCTTGCTTGCTTTCTCCAGGAGCTGGCCGACGACTGTCACTACTGCTGTGCCGTGCATCACCATGGGCTTGCTTCCTTGTTTAAATGCTTATAAAACTATGATCACGGTGAAGTTGAGACTGACGACGACAAGAAGAAGAAGAAGAAAACCACCGTAGTTATAACTAGTAGTAGTAGAGAAACAGCTCCTGCACAACTCGCTCGTGGCGTAGACTTGCTGATCAAATAAGAAGCAGCTGCTGATGAAGTAACCACCGTGAGCAGCTTCGTCCGTCGTGATCCGTGAAAGAAACAAAGCTGAAATACTACTGTCCGTTACGAATGCAACCTGGACTTGAATTCAACCTGAACTTGAAGGCTAGAAGATGAGAGAGAGAGAGAGAGCGAGAGAGCACCGTAAAAGAAATTGCATGGAACTCTTGCAAAGCACGCAGAAACAACACTAATAAGATCACGTATGTCGGTTATCTTCCATGACCGCCTTCCGGACTTGCTGATGAAGAAAGTTCCTCTCAGTACGCGTGCACGCAGTAAAAGTTCTGAAAGCCACAATTGAAGGAAGTGTCGACAAATCGGTCCGGACTCCGGCGGCAGCCAAATTTGCTTCTGACAAATCGCACGTCGGCCGACCGGTAAGTGTTCTACACACAAAAGAAGATCTCTCTCACAGAGGACTCACCAGAAGTCTACACACACAAGAATATCTCTCTAACAGAAAGAGTCACCAGAAGTCCACACACAAAAGATCTCTCTCTCACAGAGCAGCACAAGTCTGCAACAAAAAGACAAGCAAGAAAGAAAGAAAGAAGGAAAGAAAGCACCACTTCAACCTTACACAAGGAACAAGAACTTTGACACAACTGGCGCACACAAAACACAACCAGCAAATGAAGGATTTAAGGTTCCGTGCAACAACATCCAAACTGTTGTTCTTCTTTGGATCTGTCAACAACTCTCACGTTCCAAAAACAAAATCTTAGTCTCCAAACGTAGACTCCGATTCTTCACACTCCAAACCAAAAGTTCTCTCGATCACCGAAGACTTGTTGTTTTCCTCCTGCTGCACAAGAATCTACAAGCAAGTAAGTCTCATGTGGACGGACTCACTCTCTCTAAAGGCGTAGTAGTAGTATGTACATAAAACTTCTTATACAAAACTGCATCTCCTTGAAAGCTTGCTTTTCAAAACCAAAAAACAAGAAGAACAACAAGAAGAATCCCAGAATTGTTCCACAGACAGCAACGTTCCTCCTCTTACATCTCCGGTCGAAAATCAATAACACAGTCTGGTCAGGAAAAAAAA
>Ga0209611_10005269_pt1 | contig 21736 bp, 22 predicted proteins | sample S1TSphgellanicum_3_FD_187693 | JGI IMG/M metagenome (GOLD analysis project Ga0209611, IMG submission 187693) | Host-associated microbial communities from peat moss isolated from Minnesota, USA - S1T2_Fc - Sphagnum magellanicum MG (SPAdes) (version 2) | ecosystem: Host-associated > Plants > Peat... | reverse complement strand
GCGCAATCTCGAAACGCTTGCGAAGCTCGATATCGAGTTCTGCGAGCAGCCGATCCCCGCGGGTACGCCGGAACGCTTGCGCTTCATTCGCGAACGGTCGCGCGTGCCGATCGTGACCGATGAAGATTCGAAGGACGCGACGGACTTACTCGCGCTCGCCGGATGCGTGGACGGCATCAACGTCAAGCTCGTGAAGTGCGGCGGCATTCGTGGCGCGCTCGAAATGATCCACACGGCGCGCTCGCTCGGGTTGAAGATCATGCTCGGGTGCATGGTGGAAAGCGCCATCCTCACGACCGCCGCCGCGCAGCTCTCGCCGCTCGTGGATTGGGCGGATCTCGACGGGCCGTTTCTTACGGCGCGCGATCCGTTCGCGGGCATCACGTACGAGCGCGGAAAGATCGTGTTGCCGCAGGCTCCCGGCCTCGGCGTCGTCGAGCGCGAACCGGCCGCCGCGTTCTCCCCGTCGTAGCGATGGCGAAGCCCACGCGGCGTTACGCGATCATGGCGCCCGGACTCTTCGCAACGCGCAGCGCGAAGACGGCGCACGGCGTCATCGCGTACTCGGACGATCCGACCGTTGCCGTCATCGATCCGGATCACGCCGGAAAGCGCGTGCGCGACGTGCTTCCGTATCTGCAGAGCGACGCGCCGATCGTCGCGACCCTCGACGATGCGCTACGTTACGAGCCGAACGCGCTGCTCGTCGGCGTCGCGCCGCCCGGAGGCGCGCTGCCGGCGACGTGGCGTGCGTCGATCGTGCGCGCCCTCGCAGCGCGCCTCGAACTCGTGAGCGGCCTCCATCAGTTTCTGGCTGCCGATGCCGAATTCGCGACGGCAGCGGCAGCGAGTGGCGCGACGATGTGGGACGTGCGTGCGACGCCGCCACCGCGGCTCTTCACGGGCGCGGGATACGATGTGAACGCGCGCGTCGTTTTGACCGTCGGCAGCGATTGCGCGGTCGGCAAGATGACCGCGTCGCTCGAACTGACACGCGCCGCGCGCGACCGCGGCGCGCGCGCACGTTTCGTCGCGACGGGTCAGACCGGTATCGCGATCGCAGGCTCCGGCACGGCGATCGATCGCGTGATCTCCGACTTCGCGAGCGGTGCGACCGAAGAGCTCGTCCTCGCGAACGCACCCGACGCCGATCTGCTGTTCGTCGAAGGTCAAGGCGGCATCAACCATCCCGCGTTCGCACCGGTCACGCTCGCGCTGCTCTACGGCAGCACGCCCGATGCGCTCGTGCTCGTGCACCTCGCGACCCGTACGCACGTCGAGGATTTCGGCACGCCGCTGCTTCCGCTGCCGGAACTCGTCGCGACGTACGAGGCACTCTGCGCGACCGTGAAGCCGGCGAAGGTTGCGGGCATCGCGCTCAATACCTACGGGCTCGACGACGGCGACGCGCGTGCGGCGATCGAACGCGCGTCGCGCGACACCGCCCTACCGTGCGACGATGTCGTCCGTCACGGCCCGCACGCACTCTACGACGCGATGGCACCGGCGTTCGCCGACAAACGATTGCCGGTACGATGAAGGCGTTTCGTTCGCTCGCCGCGCTTTCGCTTGCGGTCTCCGGGTTCGCCTATTCGACCGCGTGCACGCGCGTCGACACCGGAAACGTTGCGGGCGGACACCATCCGTGGACGGTCCCGGGGCATCTGCGTATCGGCAGCCCCGACGAGCCCGACAACATCAATCCGATGTTCGCGCATACCGATGCGACCGATCAAGTCGATGCGTTCATTTTCGCGCCGCTCTTTCGATATGGCCCGCATGGCGATTTCGTGCCGGAGCTCGCGACCGTCGTGCCGACCTACGCGAACGGCGGCATCTCGCGCGATTCGAAGACGATCGTGCTGCATCTACGGAAAGGCGTACTCTGGTCGGACGGTGCGCCGCTCACCGCCCGCGACCTCCGCTTCACGTGGCGCGCCGTGATGAACCCGCGCAACAATACGAAGGCCGACTACGGCTGGACCGATATCAGCTCGATCGACGTCCCGAACGACGAGACCGCGGTCGTGCACATGCGCGAACCGAACGCGAACGTGCTCGGGCTCTTCGGAGGCGGCGGCGGGGCCGCGTATCCGCCGCTGCCCGAGCATCTGCTCGGCAAGCTGCCCGACATCAACACGGCACCGTTCAACGCCGCGCCGATCTCGAGCGGGCCGTTTCTCTTGAAGGCGTGGAATCACGGATCGTCGCTCGAGTTCGTTCCGAATCCGCGCTACTGGCGCGGGCCGCCAAAGCTCGCGAGCATCACGTGGAAGATCGTGCCGAACCCGGACACGCTCTTCGAACAACTGAGCACGCACGAGATCGACGTGTTGCCGACGGTCCCCGATACGTTCGCCCGGCGCCTCTCCGCGATCCAAGGCATCCGTGTGGTGAAGACCCTCTCCGCGAACTGGCGACGCCTCGCGATCAACGCCGCGCGGCCGGGCCTGCGCGAGGTCGAGGTGCGGCGTGCCATCGCCGAAGCGGTCGACTGGGACCGCATGAATCGAACCGTCTACCACGGGAATAACGTGCGCGCGCACAGCGATCTCCCGCCCGACTCGTGGGCCGCACCCGACATTCCGCTCTACCCCTACGATCCGGCGGGCGCGAATCGAATGCTCGATAGCGCTGGCTGGCACCGGTCGGCAAGCGGTGTTCGCACGAAGAATGGCGAGAGTTTGCGATTCGTCATTTCGGCAACGAACAAACCGGGTAATGAAGATGCAGAAGTGCAGATGCAGCAAGAGCTCGCCGCGGCCGGCATCGAGCTCACGATCAAGAATTATCCCGCAAGCGTCCTGTTCGCGCAGAACGGACCGCTCTACACGGGACGCTACGACATGGAATGGTCGATCGATACGAACGGCCCAGATCCCGATAATCAGGGCAACTGGAGCGGCGACTTCATCCCCCCGAAGGGTGCGAATACGAGTTTTCTGCGCGACGACGTGATCACGCGAACGAGCGACGCCGCGATTCGCACGTTCGACCGCGCGAAGCGCAAAGCGCTCTACCAACAGGAAGAGATGCGGATCCACGAGCTCGTGCCGGTCGTTTTTCTGTACTGGGCGGAACGCGTCAGCGCGTACAACGACGACCTGCACGGCTATCGACCCGCCGAATACATCACCGACAATTGGAACGCGTGGGAATGGTCGATCTGAGCGCGCGGATTCGCGCGTGCTAAAGCTCGTTCACCCGGAACCCGGCGAGGAACTGGTGGTCAACCTCGGGCCGACGCGCGAAGCGATCGTTTCGTGGAATACGCTCGCGCTCGACGGCGCGATCGAACTGCGCGTAAACACGCTCGACGGCCGCACGTCGTCGTGGTTGCCGTACGTCGCGTTCGCCGCCGAGAAGCGCGCATCGCTCGCGAGTGACGACGGGTTCGTGCGCATCGACACCGACGTGGTGCGCGGCGACGTCGATTTCGTGACGATCGGCATACGGACGCGCGGTCCGATCGACGCCGCGTTCGTGAGCACGCCTGATTACGGCGCGCCGTCGTCGATCGTCGCGCTTCCGGCGGTCGCGCTCGACGTCCCGCAATACTCGCAGTACGAACCGGCGTATCCCGCGGAGCGCGGCTGGTGCGCGCCGGCGTCGCTCGCGATGCTGCTCGCGTACCGCGACTACCCGGTCGACGTGCCGATCGTCGCACGCGAAGTCTTCGACGCGCGCTACGGCGGCACGGGGAACTGGACGCTCAACACCGCCTTCGCGGGGACGCTCGGATTCCGCGCGGCCGTGATGCACTTGCGCGACCTCGGCCACGCGCACGCGTTCCTCGCCGACGATATCCCGCTCGCGCTCTCGATCGCGTGGGAAGCGGGAACGTTACCCGGCGCTCCGTTGCCGCGCTCCGCGGGACATCTCGTGGTTCTCACCGGTATCGCACCGAACGGCGATGCGCTCGTCAACGATCCGGCACTGCCGGGCGTCGCGACCGTGTATTCGCGCGAAGCGTTCGAACGAGCGTGGCAATCCCACGGCGGCATCGCGTTCGCCGTCGCTCCGGGACGCTACGCGGAAGCACTGCTGCGCATTGCCAACGCCTGAGGGTCCCTCAGAGGTGCGCGAGCGGGAGCGTGTCGCGCAACCGGCGGAGCGCGTGCGCGATGCCGAACGCATCGACACGAGCGCGCCGCTCCACATCGTTCTCGTGGAACCGAAGATCCCGCCGAACACCGGGAACGTGGCACGTCTCTGCGCCGCAACCGGCTGCGTACTGCATCTCGTCGAGCCGCTCGGCTTCTCGATCGACGACCGCGAACTCAAACGCGCCGGACTCGACTACTGGCACAACGTCGACGTGCGCGTGCACGCATCGCTCGACGCATTTCTCACATCGTGGACCGCACCACTCTGGTTGCTCTCCACACGCGCGACGAATGCATACGCCGACGCGGCATTCGCAGCGGGCGATGCGATCGTGTTCGGCTCCGAAACGGCCGGACTACCTCAAGTACTTTTGGACGCGCGACCCGATCGCGCACTTCGCGTCCCCATGCGTCACGATTCCGTACGTAGCCTCAACCTCTCGACGACCGTCGGCATCGTCACGTACGCGGCGCTAGCGAAACTCGGGTTCCCGGGTCTACGATGACACAATACGTTACGCCGTTTCTTCGAACACGTGCGTTGGTGACGGGCTTCCTCGTCTTGGGCTTCGCAGCGCTGCTCGTAGGCCGAATCGTCGGCCCGGGACGCTAGCAAATCGTTCCCTCGACGATCGTTCGCCACGTGACGACATCGACGCCATACGCCTCCTGGACGAGGCAACCAGTCATGACGTGCATTGCTACGGCCGGGTAGTAGTCGATCCAGTACACAGGATCGTGCGTCCGCACGCTCGTGATTTCATGGAACGCAATCTTGAATCTATCCGCATCGAGATCGCTCGTCGACAACACGTAGATGGAACCGCTCTTCCATGCCTGGTAAGCGGTCGCGATTGCCTTGGTAGCCACACCTGACAACGTCACGGCGCCGACCTCACGGAGGGCGACGCTTGGCGCCTTATCCCGGCGCATGCCATCTTGAACCGTACCGGCAGAGTAGCTCGCGAACGGCTTGCCATCACGCGACAAAGTTACGACGGTTGTCGTTCCACCAACCACAGTAACGGCCAGCTCGGCAAGATCGGCGCCGTCGATATCGCCATTGTGCGTGGCCATCCGATAGACGTCACTTAGAGCATGTACGAACGAGCCCGAAAGCATCCCGGGTGAATCCAGGTCCGGCGAATCGCCTTCCGCCATCACGGGGCTGCACGTCTGAAGCAAACTCACAAGGGTAGCGACCAAAACGGCCCACGCCAGATAAATCGTCGGCGGCGGAAAGGGGCGACCCATGCGTCACGTACGCGGCGCTAGCGAAACTCGGGTTCCCCGGCTTAATTTGAGCGCGTGGTCGCTCGCGGTGCGCGGGAGGAACGTGGCGATCGCACCGGCGGCGAGCGCGAGCGCGGCGATCGCTTCGAACGTGGCTTCGAGCGAGACGTGGTCGGCGATCATGCCGAGGAGCGGCGTACCCGCGCCGCCGAGGCTGATCGCGAGGCCGAGCGTGACGCCCGATGCGATGCCGAGTCGATTCGGCAGATATTCTTGGCCCATCACGACGAACGCGGTTTGCGATGCGACGATGATGAAGCCGATCGCCATCGCGGCTGCATACGCGAGAAACAGATTCGGAAAGGCGACCGTCAACGCGACGAATCCCACGATCGCAGGCGCGGCAAGGAGCGTCGACGCGACGAACGTCGTCTTGCGACCCGCAAAGTCCGCGAAGCGTCCGCCGAAGATCGTTCCCGCGACGCCCGCTGCGAGCATACACGTGAGGCCGACGTTCGCTTCCGTCTTCGTCGCGTGCAAGACGCCGATGAAATAGAGCGGCATGAACGAGACGAGGCCGATATAGGCCATCGCGCGCATGACGATCGCGAGCGTCAAGATCGAAAACGCGCCCCAACGGTCGGTCCCAGCGCGCGCCGCCTTTGAAAGCGCGGGCGGACGAAAGTCGCGTAGGCGAGGCAATTCGCGCAGCACGACGGCTGCGGCAATCGCGCCGAGCAGTCCGAACGCCAGCGTCCCAATCGTACCGAACGCGAGCACGAGCCCGGTGAGCACGAGCGGACCGACCGCGAACCCGACGTTCCCGCCCGCCGCGAACCAGCGCATGCCTGTAGCCTTGCGGTCGCCCGCGACGTAATTCGCGAAGCGCGCGGCCTCGGGATGGAACGTCGCGATGCCGACGCCGCTGACGGCGACGCAGGCGACGATCGCCCAGTAGTTCGGCATCGCGCCGACGAGCGCGAGCCCGAGGGCCGCGAAGAACACCCCCGCTGCGATCAGCCACGGCATCGAGCGTTTGTCGGCGAGCGCGCCGATCGCCGGCTGGACCACGGACGAACTGATGCTCGCGAAGAGCATCAACCCCGCGGCCGCCGTATACGAAAGCCCGTGGGCGGCGATCAGAAACGGGAGCAGCGCGGGCAACGCGCTCTGATTCGCATCGTCGATGACGTGTGCGAACGAGAGCACCGACATGCCTCGGACGTCGAGCGCGCGCGGCGCGGGAGCGGTCGCATTCATCGTCCTTGCAGTCTCGCACGCCAATTTGGGCCAGGTCAAGGACGATCGTCGCGCGGAAGCGCACGGGCGTGATCACATCCACGCCGCGCGAACGGGCGCGCACGATCGAGGCCCTCGAGACGAAGATCGTGGCCTGCGAACGCTGCCCCGATCTGCGAGCCTACTGCGCGCGAATCGCAACCGAGAAGAAGCGCGCCCATCGCGATCAGGAATACTGGGGGCGCCCCGTCCCGGCATTCGGCGATTTCGCGGCGCGCGTGCTGCTCGTGGGCCTCGCTCCCGGGGCGCACGGATCGAACCGCACTGGGCGCATGTTCACGGGCGACGCATCGGGCGAGTGGCTCTACCGCGCGCTCTTTCGCGCCGGATTCGCGAACCAACCGACGCAGCGCGACAAGAACGACGGCCTCGTGCTCCGCGACGCGTTGATCACGGCGGCGCTCCGCTGCGCGCCGCCGGGTAACAAGCCCACACCCGAGCAGTTGCGGCACTGCTTTCCGTACCTCGTGCGCGAGATCGAACTGCTCGGCGATCTGCGCGTGGTGGTCGGACTCGGCGCGATCGGAACGCGCGCGGCGGAAACGGCGCTCGCGAGCGCGGGGTATGCGTTCGCGACGCGCCACGCATTCGCGCATGGCGCGGAAAGCGTCGCACGTTACGGCGATCGCGCGATCGTGCTGCTCTCGTCGTATCACCCGAGTCGACAGAACACGAACACCGGCGTCCTCACGGAACCGATGCTCGATGCGATCTTCGCGCGTGCACGCGAGATCGTAAGCGCGGTCTAGACCGTCGCGCCCACGACCGGCGGTTTCTTCTTGAGTTCGATGCCGAGTTCGCGCAAGCTCTTATCCGGCACGCTCGATGGCGCGTCCATCATAAGATCGCGCGCGACCTGATTCTTCGGGAACGCGATCACGTCGCGAATCGACGTCTCACCGCATGCGAGCATCGCCAACCGGTCGATACCCCACGCCATGCCTCCGTGCGGTGGTGCTCCGTAACGAAGCGCCTCCATGAAGAATCCGAAGCGATCCTCGATCTCCGCCTCACCGAGACCGAAGATCTCGAAGATCTTCTTCTGAAAGTCCGCGTCGTGGATGCGGATCGAGCCGCTGCCGAGCTCGAAGCCATTGAGTACGAGATCGTAATGCTGCGCGCGCATGGCGAGCGGATCGCTCTCGAGTAACGCCGCCTGGCCCGGCGCGGGAGCGGTGAATGGATGATGCGTCGGCGCGATCTCGCCCGTTTCCGGATCGCGTTCGAAGAGCGGGAAACCGACGACCCACGCAAACGCGAACGCTGCGGGATCGCGTAAGCCGAGTCGCTCCGCAACGTGCAACCGCAAGCGGCCCGCCACGTCGCTCGCCATCTCGCGCGGTCCGGCGACGAGCAATAACGCATCGCCATCGTTCGCGCCGGCGAGCTCGCGGATCGCCCCGACCGTCGCGTCGTCGAGTAACTTTTGAATCGACGATTTCCAACCGTCCGCCGCGTACGAGATCCAGATCAGGCCGCCCGCTCCGAAGCTCTTCGCCGTCTCCGTCAACGCATCGAAATCGCGGCGCGAGAGCGACGCTCCGCCCGGGTAGGAGACGGCAACGATGCGGCTCGCATCGCTTTCCGCGTGCTCGGCTAAAAATTTGATCGGCGTGCCCGCGAACGCGGCACGCACGTCGGCGAGCTCCAGATCGAAGCGCAGGTCCGGCTTGTCGCTGCCGTAGCGCGCGAGCGCCTCCGCATGCGGGATGCGCACGATCGGGCGGGGGATCTCGATGCCGAGCGCCTCGCGCCACACGTGCGCGATACACTCTTCCATGATCGCCATCACGTCGTTCTCTTCGACGAACGACATCTCGACGTCGAGCTGCGTGAACTCCGGTTGCCGGTCCGCGCGCGAATCTTCATCGCGAAAACAACGCGCGATCTGCATGTAACGGCCGAGGCCGCCGATCATGAGGATTTGCTTGAGGAGCTGCGGCGACTGCGGAAGCGCGTAGAAGTTTCCGGGATGCACGCGGCTCGGCACGATATAGTCGCGCGCGCCCTCCGGCGTCGCCTTGATGAGGCACGGCGTCTCGATCTCGAGAAACTCGCGCGCGTCGAAAAAGTCGCGCATCGCCTTGACGATGCGATGGCGGATCCGCAGATTGCGTTGGAGGCGCGGACGACGCAAATCGAGATAACGATATTTCAAGCGCAGCGATTCGTCGACGTCGCTCTCGACGTTGACCGGAAACGGCGGCGTGAGCGAACGCGAGAGAACCTCGGCATGCTCGACGGCGAGTTCCACCGCGCCCGTGACGAGCTTCGCATTTTCGGTACCCGCCGGACGCGCGCGCACCGTTCCGCTCACGGCGACTACGTCTTCGTTGCGTAGCGACTGCGCGAGCTCGAACACATCGGCGCGCTCCGGATCGAACACCGCTTGCGTGATGCCGTCGCGGTCGCGCACGTCGATGAACACGAGGCCGCCGTGATCGCGCCGGCGGTTCACCCAACCGCAGACCTCGACGCTCGCTCCCACCGATTCCGCATCGATCGCCCCGCAGGACGTTGACGATTTATACACGTTCGCGCTCCAGCGCGTCCGCGACGCCGCTCAAATAGTGATATTGGTACACGATGTTGCGCGCGAGCCCGGGCTTCGCGGAACCCGCGCGCTCGAGGGATTTCAAGAGCCGCGGGCGCCCGCGCACGAATCCATGAATCGCGCGCGAAAGCGGCGTCATGCCGAGCTTCGCCTGAACCGCGAGCGTCGGATGCTTCCGATAGAAACGCACCGTCGAACGGCCCGCGAGCTCCATCTTGCCCTTCTGTTCGTCGAAGGGCACGGGATGCCAATGATAGGCGATCGCTTTCGGCTCGTAGGCGATCTTGAGCCCGGCGTGCTCGAGGCGATAGCCGAGTTCTAAATCCTCGTGGCCGTAGCCCGTGAAGCTCTCATCGAAGCGGCCGACGCGATCGAGGTCGCGCTTGCGCACCGATGCGTTGCCGGTGAGAAAGTAGAGCCACGAGATCGTCTTGCGCGAGTTCGGATGGAGCGGCCGGCGCTCGAGCGGATGGTCGCGCAAACGCTCGTAATCCGCGAGCGACGAGACCTGCAGCTCCATGCCGACGACGCACGTGTCTTCGCCCGACTCATAGTGCGCGAGGTGGCGCGAGAGCAGGTCGCTCGACGCGATGATATCGGCATCCGTGAACATCACGATCGCGCCGCGCGCGGCGGCAATGCCAGCGTTACGCGCCATCGCACGACCGGTGTATGGGCCCGGGAGATGGCGGACGCGCGGATATTCGCGCGCGACCTCGGCGAGATATTCGGCCGTACCGTCGTTGGAATTCGAATCGGCGACCACGATCTCGTACCGATCGGACCGGATATCCTGACGCAGCAGCGACGGGATCACGTGCCGCAACGTCTCGATACGGTTGTAGGTCGGGATGACGACGGTAACTTCTGGGATACTCATACTCGTGCCGTGGCGTCCGTGACGCCGAGAAGCGAAGCGACCGCCGCGACGATCGATTCGCGAGAAACTGCAAGCTCCGAGGGATCGCACGTCGCCGGCTTTCGCAGGCAGACCGAGGGCACGCGGTAGGGCGACCATTCCTGCGAACTCAATCGGAAGTAGCGGTGTTCGAAGAGAACGACGGTGGGCCTGCGCATCGCACTTGCGACGTGTGTCGCACCGGTGTCGACGGTCACGACGATCGCGCTCTTCTCGAAGACGGCGGCCCACTGCGTAAACGAGAGCCCCCCAACGATGGCGTCCGCGACGCCCGCGGCTCGCACGGCGGCGACGTTTTCGAGCGCGTCCAAGCCGTACGTCGCGATGACGGGCACGCCGAAGCGCCGAAGCGCCGCGATCGTTTCGATCGTGCTCTCGAGCGTGCTTCCCTCGGAGAACCAGCGCGCGCCGAGGTGGACGCAGATGCCCCCGGCCGGAACGTGCTTCACGGCTTCTCGATCGACGGAATCGATCGGCAGCACGAGATCCGGAACGATCGTGGTACCGCCCGCTAGGCGCACGAGATCGCAAACCTGTTCGACCTCGTGGCGCACGACGTGCCGCGGGTCGCGGTCGCACAGGTCGGGATCCGCCTCCGAAATCGCGAGACGCGTCACGTACGCTCGCGCGGTCGCTCGCGCGAGATAGCGGCGAACGTACGTGTACCCGATGCGCACGCGCGCGCCCGTCGCGCCGACGAGCTGAAAATCGGGCGTGCACGGTGCGAGCGCGATCGCGAGATCGCAGCGCCCGCGGAAACGTCGACCCACCGACGACGGTGACGATGCGGGCGTTTTCACGACGATCGAATCGACGTCCGGATTGCGTTCGACGACGCTCGCGTTGTACGAGCTGCACACGATCGTCACGTGCGCGCTCGGCCACGAGCGCCGCACGGAGGCGATCGCCGGCGTGGAAAGGATCAGATCGCCGACGCGATCCAGGCGCGACAAGACGATGTTCAGGTCGTCGTGCTCCGCCGCGTGCGCTCGAGTTCCGCGTAGTACGTCTCGCGCGAAAGTGCGCGCGCCGCGGCGAGCGCGCGCGCGGAGAGCGGACGATCGACGTCGCGCGGACCGACGGCGCGTTCCAGCCGTTCGACGGTGCCGAACGAACGCGCGGCGCGATGCAATGCGCGGCGCACCGGATCGTCGCCCGTCGCGAGAACGACGCGCCAGTGATCGTGAAGCGCGCGCAACTGCACGGCCGTGCGCGCCTGCGCGCGCGCTTGCCGCAGCATACCGTCGACGCTCGCGGACGTCGGACGCGGTTTGTAATGGAACGCGACGGCGAAGCGATTGAAGACGCCCTTCACGCCGCGCGCGCGCAGGCGCATGCCGAGCTCGATATCTTCCCAACCGTATTCGCGAAATTCTTCGGTGAAGTTGCCGACGTCGCGCAGCGTCGCGAGCGGCACCGAGACGTTACTCGTCCAGAACCAATTCCCACTGTAGTTCGCGAGGGTCCACGTGGGCGTCGGAAGGCGCTCGAAACTCTGCGTGTCGATCACCGCACCGCGCACGACCGCGCCCGGATGCGCGGCATCGGACCGCAGGTGCTCCGCGACGAACGCGGGCGTCGGCAAGACGTCGTCGTCGATGAAGATGATCCGCCGGCCCGTCGCGCGCGCGATGCCGGCGTTACGCGCGCGTGCGAGTCCCGCGTTCGTTTGCTCGATCGCCGTAAGCGAGCACGTCGCGCGAGCACGCGCTGCGGCGATCACGGCCGAGGTGTCGTCCTTCGATCCGTCGTTCACGAGCACGACTTCGTACGAGTCCGGCGCAGCCGTCTGTTCGAAGCATGCGTCGAGGACGCGCCCGAGCAAATGCGCGCGATTGTACGTGCAGAGCTGAATCGTCGCGGCGAACCCCATGCGTTTGCGCTTCTTCGGCCGAGCGGGAGAGCCCGCTACACTCGCGCTTCGACGAGTTGTCGTACGCCGGCAAGGACGCGTGGAATGTCGAGCGCCGCGATGCACGCGAAATCGGGGCACGTTTCTTTACGGTGGTCCGGCGGGCACGGGTGCGTCGCGCGCACGACGCCCGTACGCGATCCGAGGGGAGCCCAGCGGTCCGGCTCGTCGGCCTGGAGCGCGAAGATGCCGAGCGTCGGGGCCCCGACCGCGGCGGCGACGTGCATCGGGCCGCTATCCATCGCGACGACCACGTGCGCGCCCTCGGCGAGAGCGCCGAACTCCGCGAGCGTCGTCGCGCCGCCGAACGAGACCGCATTGCCCTCAGCCGCGATCGTATCCGCGAGCGCGCGATCCGCGCCGCCGCCCGTGACGACGACCGGGAAGTCTTCCGCCACGTAGAGCGCGCGAGCGAGTTGCGCGAGCCGCGCGGTCGGCCAGCGCTCGCGACTCGCGGCGATGCCGCGCGTCGGGTGGAGCACCGTATATGGGCCCGCAATCCCGCGCGCCGCAAGGCGCTCCCGCACGGACGCACGCGCCGCTTCCGGAACGACGAACACCGGCGTCGCATCCGCGACGTCGTGCCCGAGCGCACGCGCGTAATCGAGGAGAATCTGCGTCCAATGCGTTCGACGATCGCCGCGTTCGCTGCGCACGACGACGCGATGCGTGAAGAGCCCCGAGTACGTGCGGCGACCTTGGCCCACGCGCTTTGGGATGCGCGCGAAGAACGGCAGCGCGGCGCTTCGCAGCGACGCCCAGGTGGTGATGGACGCGTCGAAACGATGCGCGCGAATGCGCGCGACCTGGCGCCCGAACGGGACGTCGTCCGTCCACACCGCCGCGAGATCCGGATTGTGCGCGAGCACGTCGCGATGAGCCGGCGCGACGAGCGCGACGACTTCCTCGTGCGCGGCCCGCAGCGCTCGTATCACGGGTGTCGCGAGCAACACGTCGCCGATACCACCGCCCGTCGCGATCACGAGCGCTCGTTTCACGCGCTTCACGTGCCGCTCTCGGCGAGCAGCTCTTCGACCTCAGCTGCGAGCAGCGCGGCCATCGCGTCGCGCGTGCGCGACGGATCGAGCACGATCGTTCGGCTCGGCGCCGCCCACGGTCGCCAACGTGCGACGTCGCTCGCCGTCGCCGCACCCGGCGCGAAACAATCGACCGACGGGATGCCGATCATCCCCGCGACGTGCGCGGCACCGCTGTCGGGCGTCACGACCGCGCGGGCCGCCGCGAGATGCGCTTTCCACGCGGCGACCGAGAGCGCCGGATAGGCGCGCGCGTTTGCGTTCGCGGCGACGTACGTGACGAGTTCGCGCTCGTCGCCGAAAACGCGCACGGCGTGGCCGCGTGCGATCAGCTCGCGTGCGAGCGCGACGTACGCCTCGCGATCGAGTCCCGCGCCGTCGAGCTTGCGTGAGGTTTGCAGCGCGACGAAGCGTTGCGGCGCCGGCGCGTCGTCGAGCACGAGCTCGCGCAGACGCGCGACGTCGCGCGTGGGCCGATCCTCGCGCACGAATGCGGAGCCCAAGCGAAAGAGCGTCTCCACCTCGTGTTCCCGCACGCGCGATGCCGAAGCGGTGCGCAAAATCGGCTGCGTCAACGAGCCTCGCACGCGCACGGTTTTCAGCGGCTTCTCCAACCCGTTAACGAAGCCGACGCGCGTCACGATGCCGGCGGCCACGGCGAAGCGATACGCGACGAGTTCTTCCGATGCGACGAGTGCTGCGTCGTAGCGCGCGGCGCGCGCGCCGGAAAGCGCGGTTCGATACGACGCTGCCGTCGCACCGTGGCGCGGCCACGGAATTCGCTCGAGCACGTGGACGCGCGCGAACGCGTGCGACGCGAATGCGTGCTGATTCGCCATGCCGAGCACGGCGCCGACCTCGTGACCCGCGGCGCGGAGGGCGGCGACGAGCGGAGCGCAGGCGAGTGCATCACCGATCCCATCCGCGCGGACGAGCAGTATCTTCACGAGCCCGCACGATCGCCTTCCGCGAGCGCCGCGCGCAGCGTGCGCGTATACGCGCCGTCGAGCAGTTGCGCTTTCGCGATCGCGCGCGCGAAGGTCGGCACGCGTTCGCTCTCCGCAAGCGAACGATAGAGCGGCTCGGCGAACCGCGGCGAGAGGAGCGACGAACGCAAGAAGTTCGCCGCATACGCACCCGTTGCGAGCCGCGTGCGCAAGCTGCCGTCCTTGCGCAGCAGACGCGCGGCCATGCGCGCGCGCTCGAGCGTCTTGCCCTCGACGACCGCGAACGTCTCGCTGTGCGGCGGTTTGATGTGCCACAGATACGCCGGCCACGCGAAGGCGCGCCGAACGTCGAAGCGACGCAGCCGCAAGCCGAGCTCCGTATCTTCCCAACCATAGAGTTCGAAGCGCTCGTCGAAGCCACCGACCGCCTCGAGCGACGCGCGCGGTACCGAGACGTTGCACGTGCAGAAAAACGCACCCGAATAATTGGTCCACGACGGTTTGGGGCGCGCGTCGTACGACGGCACGTTGAGGATCGGCCCCGACGCCGCGACCGGAAAGATACCGGCGTGCGCCGCATCGTGCGCGGCGAGAAATCCCTCCGGCAGCCAGACGTCATCGTCGACGAAGACGACGATCGCACCGCGCGCGGCGGCGATTCCGGCATTCCGCGCCGCGCCGCGATTCGGCTTCGGCACCGACACGTACGTCACGTCGAGCGGACCGCTCGCACGGCGGCCGAGCACGAGCTCGCGCGTCCCGTCGCTCGAACCGTTATCCACGACGACGACTTCGAACGTCGGCGCTTCTCGCTGGAGGCCGAGCGAATCGAGCGCGCGCGCGAGAAACGCGGCTCGATCCTTCGTTGCGATCACCACGGAGAGGCGCATGCGAATCAGGCCTCCACGAGCGAACGCGCCATGCGTTCCGAAGCACCGACGTGCGCGGCGTACAGGTCGCGCAACCGCGCGGATGCCGCGGTGCGCGCTGCATCGTCGTCGTAATACGCGATCAAACGACGCGCGACTTCACCCGGCATCAGCGTGCCGCGCATCTCCGGCATGATGCGCTCGTTCGTATCGATGTTCGGTTGCGCGGTCAACGTGAACCGGCGATCGACCTCCACGACCATCTTGCGTTTGAGCAGCGTTCCCGCGATCGGAATGCGATCGAGGTATTGCAAGGGGCCGTTGATCACGACGACTTCCGGCGCGTTGAGCGGTACGCACACGATCGCCGGGACGCCGAGCGCGGCGAGTTCGATGCACTTGGTGCCGGGCAGCGTCACGACGAAGCGCGCGCGCGGCGCGTGTCGCATCGCATCGCGTACGATCGGAAACGGCGCGGAGCCGTCGGCCGGCGCGAGGGCCAGCCCGCGTTCGCCGCGCACGACCGTTCCGCGAGCACCCCACACGTTGCGATGGCCGCCACCTTCGAACGCGCGCGCGAGCTCCGTTTCCGTGGTGAACGGCGACACGGCAAAGGCGATCGGAATCTCCGGCCGCTGCGCGCGCACTTTCAACGCAGCCTGCACGAAGAACGGGATCATATTCGAGACTTCGTGCTTGCGCGTGCCGGGCATCACGAGGATGCTCTCGGCGGGAACGATCGCCTCGAGCGAGCTCTCGGGATAGCGACCCGCAGCCTCGCCGAGCGCACCGTCGATCGCGAGGTTCCCGACGATCGTCACGCGATCGCTCGGAAATCCCGCTTTCGCGATCTCGGCCGCATTCGCGTCGTCGAGCGCGTACGCGCGCGCGAACGACTTCGTATCGCGTTTCCGCGCGAACTTGTAGGTGCTCGCGCGGCCACCGAGACGCGCGTGAACGCGCGCCGCATGCATCAAATCGCCGCCGAGATACTGGACGACGTCGACGCGATCGGGAACGCTCGCGAGCCGCGCGCCGAGCGCGAAGCGCAGATATTCTTTCGCCGGCACGACATTCGCGCGCGGAAACAGCGCGCGCGCGACGTCGGGTTCGCGCCCGGTCGCATAGTCGTCGGGCACGAAGAAGAGCGTGACCTCGGCCTGCGGATCCACGTGGTAGAGCGCGGTGACGAGCGGCCGGACCCAGCCGGCGAACTCTCCCGGCCCGTTGCTCGTAATCGCGATGCGCACGCTACGCTCCGTAGCGTCGGCGAATTTCCGCGACGATATCGGTCGTGCTCCGACCGGCGAGGTGCGGCGCGAGCCGGATCTCTCCGCCGTGTTGCAACACGACGATGCGTTCGGGGAGGTCCTCGACGCGATACTGCGCGCTCTTCACGTGGACGTCCGGGCGAATGCGCTCGAGCAACGTCTCGGGCGTGCGTTCCGAAAACCCGACGACCGCATCGATGCTACGCAGTCCCGCGAGAACGGTGGCGCGATCGGCGAACGGAACGAGCGGACGCTCGGGACCCTTGAGCGCTCGCACCGACGAATCGGCGTTGAGCCCGAGGATCAGCGCGTCGCCCTGCGCGCGCGCCCAATCGAGGTACGCCACGTGCCCGGCGTGCACGAGATCGAACACGCCGTTGGTGAACACCACGCGGCGCCCGCGTGCGCGTTGTTCGTCGCGCCAGCGCGTGGCGGCATCCACGTCGGTGAAGATCGGTGCGGGCTCAACCACGTCCGCTCGTTTCGAGCAACGCGAGAATCTCTTCGGGCGCCGCAGTCGCCGTGCCGAGTTTCTCCACGACGGCACCGGCCGCATAGTTCGCAAGCTCCATCGCGAGCGCGATCGGCGCGCCCGCGGCGAGCGCGAGCGTCAACACCGCGATCACGGTGTCGCCGGCGCCGCTCACGTCGAACACCGTGCGCGCGACCGAGGGAATCGTGTGCCGCTCGCCGCGCGAACCGAAAAGCGCCATGCCGCGCTCTCCGCGCGTGACGACGACGTAGCGGCAGCCGAGCAACTCGAGCAGCGCCGCTCCCGCGCGCTCCAGCGACGCATCGTCCTTAATCGCGATGCCCGTCGCGGCGGACGCCTCGCCGACGTTCGGTGCGACGCACGTGACGCCGGCGAAGAGCGCGATGTTTTTCGGTTTCGGGTCCGCCGTCACGACGGTCGAACCGCGTGCCGCTTCCACGAGCTCGCGTGAAAAGAGTCCCTTCGCGTAATCGGAGAGCACGACCGCATCGTATTGCGGCGCGAGCGTCGCGACGATCGAACAGAGCCGCGCGCGATCGGCGGCGCCGAGCTGTTCCGACGATTCCCAGTCCGCACGCACGACTTGCTGATTGTGCGCGACGATGCGCGTCTTGCGCGTGGTCGGCCGGTCGCGCAACGTGACGATCGCACTTCGGTCGACGCTCGTCTCGTCGAAGAGCGCGCAGACGCGGCGCCCCTCTTCATCGTCGCCGATCGTGCCCGCGAACGCAACGGCGGCGCCGATCGCACGCAGATTGTGTGCGACGTTGCCCGCGCCGCCGAGCGTGTACGAATGATCGCTCACCGCGACCACGGGCACGGGCGCTTCGGGCGAGATGCGCGAGACGCTGCCCCACACCCATTCATCGACCATCACGTCGCCGACGACGAGGACGCGTTTACCGCGCATGCGCTCGAAAAGCGCGCGCGCTTCGACCGTGACGAGCGCGCTATCGGGCAACGACGTGATCCAAGAAAAACCGAACCCCTTCGGCGAACGTGCGCGCGCGATGCAACGGTGGCGGCCCGTCGTAGTTCGGCAACTCGTTGACGAGGATGCCGGGCACGCCGACCGCGACCGCGAGCGCGATATCACTGCCGCGATCGCCGAACACGACGCTACGCTCGAGATCGATGTCGCGCTCGGCGACGGCCTTGCGAACCATGCCGGGCAGCGGCTTCCGGCAATCGCATGCTTCGAGATGCGTGCAGTAGTAGAACGCGTCGAGCGTCGCGCCGCGAACCGCGAGCTCGTCGGCGAGCGCGCGATTGACGTTCACGACATCGGCCTCGCCGAAGAGACCGCGCGCGACGCCGGATTGATTGGTGACGACGATCCGTTCGAAGCCGGCATCGGCGAGCGCGACCAGCGCCTCGGCGACGCCGTCGAGCACGCGAACGCGACGCGGATCGCCGATGAATCCGGAATCTTCCATGAGCGTTCCATCGCGATCGAGAAACGCGGCGGGATTAGCGATCGCGAACCTCCATCGTCATGCGCGTTCGAGGAGCGCCTGCTCGACGAGATCGCAGACGATGTGACCGAGCGTGATGTGGACTTCTTGGACGAGCGCGGAGTAACCGTCGGGCCCCACGAGGCTGATATCCGCGACGTCGACGATCGGTCCGCCGCCGTTGCCCGTAAACGCGATCGTGGTCGCCCCGAGTCGCTTCGCTTCGTCGAGCGCGAGGATCACGTTCTGCGACTTGCCGCTCGTCGTCAATCCGACGACGACGTCGCCCGAGTTCACGAACGCTTCGACTTGCCGTGCGAAGACGCGGTCGTAGCCGTAGTCGTTCGCGATCGCGGTGACCGCGGACGTGTTGACCGACAGCGCCTCGGAGGGCAGGCCACGACGCTCGCGCAGAAAGCGACCGGAAAATTCCGCTGCGAGGTGCTGCGCGTCGGCGGCGCTGCCGCCGTTGCCGCACCACAAAACCTTGCGACCGGCACGAAACGCCGCGATCATCGTGCGCGCGATCCGTTCCGTGACCGCTTCGTAGCGGTCCGCGTCGAGCAATCCGCGACGATCGTCGAGCATCTCGCGAAACGAGCGCCGCGCGGTGCCTACGGTTCGATCCAAAACATCTCCTCACCGAGCGAAACGAGCGCACCGTTTTCCGGCAGAACTCGGCGCACCACGCCCGCGTAATCGCTCGTGATCTCGTTCATCAGCTTCATCGCTTCGAGAATGCACAAGACTTGGCCGACCGCGACGCGGTCGCCCACGTTGACGAACGGCTCGGCTCCAGGCGACGGCGCGCTATAGAAGACGCCGATGATCGGGGCGACGATCTTCTTCGTGTTTGCCGCGGCCGTCGGTGCGGGCGGAACGAACGGCACGGCGGCCGGCGGCGGCGCTTCCGCGACCGCCGCAACCACCGGTGCGTCCGAGCGCATCACGAGTTCGTAGGTCGCATCGCCCGTGCGCACCGTGAGCGCGTCGAGATCGTACTCCCGCACGATCGCGAGCATTTCTTGAAGTGCGTCGCGTTCGGTCATGTCGCTCACGCGGCGGCCTCCGTCGCGCGCGGAAGCGCGCCGTACCAGCGAAGGACGCTCTGCGCCGTCTCTTCGTCGGATGCGGTCGCGGCGAGCGATTCCTGAACGCGCGTCGCGAGGTCGCGCACGACGACGCTCCGGTTCGCAAGCTCGTCGTCGCCGACGATGATCGCGGCGCGGGCGTTCGCACGATCGGCTTTCTTGAAGTGCGCGGCAACCTTACCGTCGCCGTAATCGATCGTGACCGGAAGATCGCCGTCGTGCCGCCGTAGCGCGGCGACGAGCGGAACGACGCGCGTGCGCGCCGCCTCGCCGAGCGCGACCACGGCAATGCCGCGCCGTTCCGGCGCGCCTGCGGGCGCACGCTTCGCGAGAATCATCATGAAGCGTTCGATGCCCATGCCGAAGCCGACACCCGGCGTCGACGGTCCGCCGAGGTGCTCCACGAGCCCATCGTAACGGCCCCCCGCACACACGGTCGACTGCGCGCCGAGATCGTCCGAGATGAACTCGAACACCGTTCGCGTGTAGTAGTCGAGGCCGCGCACGATGCGCGGGTCGACGCGGTACGGTACGCCGATCGCGTCGAGCAGTTCGCGCACCCGGCGAAAGTGCTCGGCACACGGCTCGCAGAGGACGTCGAGCATCGTGGGCGCGCTCTCCACGAGCGCACGATCTTCAGGTGCCTTACTATCGAGAATGCGAAGCGGATTGCGATCGATCCGACGCTGCGAATCTTCGGACAGTCGTTCGCGATGCGGCGCGAAGTGGGCGAACAGCGCCTCGCGGTAGCGTGGCCGGCACGCGGCGTCGCCGATCGAGTTGATCGCGGCCGTAACGGTGAGCCCGTGCGCGCGCAGCACCTCGCTCGCGAGCGCGATCGTCTCGACGTCCGCTTCGGGCCCGGCGTAGCCGAAACACTCGACGCCGAACTGATGAGCTTCACGGAAGCGCCCGGCTTGCGGCCGCTCGTAGCGGAAGATCGGCCCGATGTAATAGAGACGCTGGGGCCCCTGGGCGAGTAAGTTGTGCTCGAGGAGGGCGCGGACCACGGGCGCCGTCCACTCCGGGCGCAGCGTCAGGCTCCGATCGCCCTTATCCTGGAACGTGTACATCTCTTTTTCGACGATGTCCGTCGTCTCGCCGACGCCGCGCACGAAGAGATCCGTCGACTCGAACGTCGGCGTGCGGATCTCCCCGTAGCCGAAACGCCGTGCGATCTCGTGGATGCTGGCTTCGAGGGATTGCCAGCGCGCGCTCTCCGGGGGAAAGAGGTCGGCCGTTCCCCGCGGGGCGGCGATTTTGTTCATCCCGCCCTTCTTCGGCCCACTGCGGCGCGGCTGCCTCCCCGGGCGGCCTTGCCGCGCGGTCGCGCCGTCGCGACGGAACCATCGTGAAAGCCCCGCACATCCGGTCGGCGGCGCCCTGGCTCGCGCTCCTGGCGGTCGCCGCGCTTCCGGGCGACGGGGCGCGGGGGCTCCTCGCCGCGGTCGCCGGCACGCTCTTCGAAGCCGCGCCGTTCTTCGCGATCGCCGCCGTCGTCCCGCACCGGCTCGGCCGCCTCGCCGCACTCGCGGGCTGTGGCTGCGGGCGAGGCGGCGTGCCGGGCGCGCTCGCCCCGGTGGCGGTCGGACTCTGCTGGGTCACCTTCGGGCCGGGGGTGGCGGCCGGACGTGCGCTGGTCGCTCTCGGCGTCGGATACGCGCTCGGGAAGCTCCGACGCCGGGACGCCTCGCACGGGCACGAACCGGGCGATCCATTCGGGGAACTCGCCGTGATCGCGATGTGCGCTGCCGCCGCGTACGGCGTTTCCGAACTCTGCCCCGAGGTAACGGGAACGGCTCTCGGCGCCGTCGCGTTCGGCGTCGCCATAGGAGTGCTCGCGCCGTGTGCCACGGCAGGCGTCGCCCTCGCGTCCGCGAGCGCCGCCCACGCGCCGCTCGCGGCGGCAGCGATCTTGAGCACGAGCGGAATCGTTCCGGGCCTACGGCTCCTGCGAACCCCGCCGGGCGGAGCGGCTCGAGTCGGCGACGGGCGCTTCGCGGCGCTCGCGATCGGAGCCGCCCTCGCGATCATCGCGCTCGCCGGCCCCTCCGGGCTCGTTCACCCGCGGCTGTTGCCGCTCGATGCGCTGGGCGCGCTCGCGGCTCTGACTCTAGCTTTCCGACGAACGCCGTGCGCTAGGCCGGGCCGGGCGATCGCGCTCGCCACCGCGATGCTCGCGGCGCTCGCGTTCGGATCGCCGCAGCCGAACCTCACGGCCGCCGAGACGACGCTTGCCGACGGATACGCGGGCGAAGCCACACGTTTCACGGGTGTCGCGTACGCGGACGGCGCAGCCGCGAACACGCGACTCGTTCGCTTCGCGATCACGTGCTGCCGCATCGACGCGCACGCGATCGCGCTCCCGCTCGATCGTCCCATCCGCGTTCGAAATGGAACCTGGATCGCGGCACGCGGAATTCTGGCGGCTCGAGACGGCACGCTCGTCTTACGTACGAACGAATGGCATGCGATCGCAGCGCCGCGCGATCCATTCGTTTATCGATGATTCACCGAATGTCGGAAGGGCGTCGCACCGCGGATGCGAACG
>Ga0209611_10005268_pt1 | contig 21743 bp, 13 predicted proteins | sample S1TSphgellanicum_3_FD_187693 | JGI IMG/M metagenome (GOLD analysis project Ga0209611, IMG submission 187693) | Host-associated microbial communities from peat moss isolated from Minnesota, USA - S1T2_Fc - Sphagnum magellanicum MG (SPAdes) (version 2) | ecosystem: Host-associated > Plants > Peat... | reverse complement strand
GGGGGGGGGGGGGGGGGGGGGGGGGGGAGCCGGCCGCCGGGCGGATGTGAATCAAACCCAGCACGGTAATCCAAAAGCCATTTAAGTTACTTTTAGATAAAGTAATTTCGGGCTTAGAAGAACTCACCAGTAGGTAATTCTGTATTACCAGTCAAACCACTAGGCTACAAGTATGCATGCATGCATGCAGAAGTGGGGTAAAAATCCACTATTTAAATTTGGATTATGGCCTAACAACCCAAAATAAAAATTAAATAAAAATTATAATATTGAAAAATTGGAGAATTTTTTCGCAAAAATTTAGAAAAAGTATAAAAATTTTACACTTTAAAAAAAATTCCACAATTTCCCTTTTTTTTCTTCAAAAACTAAAATATTAAAAAAAATGATCCGCCCAAACAAATGTAAGAGAATTTTTTTTTAACATTTTTTTCTTTGTTTACAAACTTGGTTTTTTTAAAGAAAACTTTAATTTGCTATGTATGGCCCTCAAAGTAGGGTTAGTGTTGAAAAGGTCTTGATGAGGGATGGATGAAACAATGATGAGTTTGCAAATTTGTCTTTTATTGGCTCTTCCCCCATAAACATAAACTTATAAGGGAGAAACTAATAAGTACCTACCTACCTAGTAAAAGGGACAATGTAGGCTATTTCATTTGGTCCCACACTTTGAGGAAAAGTTCACAAAGTGTTATTTACTTTTAAATGTTGTTAATTCATTATTTGAAAACTCACACAAAATAAATAACTTTTTAAATTTTATTTATTTAAATTATATATATATATATATATATATAGTATTTTTAATTGTTGGTGATTTCAACTTGCCATAAGGGGGAGGGGGCAAAAGCCTATAGCCATAACATATGCTTGTTACCTATCATCTCTCTATTTCTAGCAAGTAGGAGTGATTCAGCAAGTATTCCTTTTGGGTCAAGCTAAAGGATGATGTCCTTAGTTACTCCAATTGGGAATCCTATGCTGATGAGGTGAAGCAATGAGCACATGAAACTCACCTTCTCTTTTCTTGACTAATTTTTACACCATAGCATTTTGCTATTATTAAATGCATGGTTCCCATCAATGGAACCTTTGGGGAGTGAACTGGGAACACCATTGGGAACAATGGAAGTAAGTAAGATATGAGAAGGGAAGAGAGTTGGGCCAATTAAGGCATGAAAAGTTGGCCCAGCAGATGGTAAAGTAAGTAAGATCTATGATAAATTATAAGCTTGTAAACACAATTTTTTTTTGTTGGCAAGCGCTCTTTAACAAACTCTATAATAGTATGTAACCTTGATTGGAAAATTTGGATGCAACAAAAACTAAGGATTGGGTGTTCAAAGAGTTCACTTCCTTCAAAATATTGATCATTGATGAAAAATGAGTAGTGATGGATGAATTTCATCCAAGATGACAAGATCAGATGATAATGATATGCAAGTCTAATTCATTAGATGAAAATGAACGTTCATAAATGAACTTCATCTATGAGGGACAAATTAAACTAAATGTGTAATATCATATGAAATATTTTATTATTATAATTAAAATTTTGATGTGTCTAAGCAATGATATTTACCAAAACATTTGCACTTACAATATCTCATTCTACACCAAAATTTGAGGCCATATTGATTATTGATCACGCAAAGCATGTACAACCATGGCAAAGCACAAGAAAAAGATGAGTAACATGCGAGTGAACCGGGGCTTGTAAGGCTTAGGTTTCCAAAACTTTTGACACTGGGCAGATCAAAATTTCAAAAATAAAGGGTTTGTTCTGCCCCCAATCATCCTTGCTATATAAGGACAAAGCAATATTTGAGCAACATATTCATAGACAAGGAGTGTGTCACATTGTGGCCTTGCCATTTACATTAAAAAGCATTTGAAGGCAAAAGAAGAAGTATGGAAACTCAAATATTTCACTATGCCAAAAACAAAACAAAAAAAAAAAAAAACCTAATCTTCAAAAAAATCCTCTAAAAAAAAAAAAAAAAAAAAAAAAAACCTAATCTTCAAAAAAATCCTCTAAAAGAAACCAAAATCCTTCAAGATATTATTATAACTCTATAATAACTAATCTCAAGTTTCAACACAAGCCAAAATATCATCTTTCCAAAATCCTTATATAAAAATAGACCTATTATTATTATTGCCTAGTAGGGGCCAAAATCCCTTAAGCTACTAGGTATACTCTATAATGAATCTAAACACAATATCCTTGCCTTGGTAGGCGAGGCCAAAAAATGGACAATTTAAAGAATGATTTTCATCCCCACCGAATCCAATCATGTACAATGATAATCTGGGTATATATATATATATATATATTATATGGATGAAAATCATTGGATGAACATGCCCGTAAGTTACAACCAAACTTTGGATACCCAGTGTACCCAATAATAAAGTTATAACACAAATTATGGAACTTGATTTATTACCTGCTTGCTAGTTAAACCGGGGTTTTTTAATTTAATTTAATTTAATTTCCCAATTTTGTGATGTAGCCAAATTGGCGATCTTTCACAGGAATATTTAGCCAAATTTGGCTATGACCAGATATGAAAGTAGAAAAATTTAAGACTCTTCTATATTTTTTGAGGAACCTGGGATGCAGAAAGCTGCTGAATTAGGGCCATTTAAAAAAAATCATTTGTATATATTGAAATAATATTTTTCAGGTTAAAAAATTGCGAAAATTCACCCTCAAAAAATTTGCAGCCTGTAACATATCTAGAATGACTTTATAGAAGTAGTTGGACCACTTTTATTGAGCAGAGAGAAAGGGAAGCAAATGCCATAAGAAGTGGCCTTTTCTATTATTGGCGAAATGCTGCCAAAAAGAGAATTTAAAACTCCAAAAATTCCAAAATTAAATGATTTAGGAGGTTTTCAATAGCTAGAAGCAAGGGGGGAAAAAATTAGTAAAAATCACAATATTTTAATATTTTATTTTTTCAATGTGTAGCCAAAAATATAGAAGGATGATTAAAGTTTTCTACTTCATCTCTAGCATATATAGCCAGATTTTGCCAAATCTTCCACTTCTCTACATCTTCAAATCAGTGATTTTTTTGGTGAAATATATTTTGTGATGAAATATATTTTAAAATCACAAACCAAAATCTTCCGCTTCTTTACATCTTCAACAAACAATTTCACAAACAACTACATCATTTTTTTCAAGCCTAACTATCTCACTTTTCTTTCCTTGAAAATCACCATACTTCTTTCCTCTTTTCTACCCATCAACATGAATATGAAAAGGCAAGAAATTAATTAACATGTGCATGATATTTATATCAATTCAAAAATCAAATTTAACATTGACATAAATAACGATGAACGATTTGAAAAAGAAAATTTCCACTATTTTACGTCTTTGTAACAAATTTCCAAAAACAACTACCTCATTTTCAAGCTTAACTATCTCACTTCTTTTTTTCCTTCTTCCAAATCATCACTGCAACAAAAAGTGTCTCTGTATGTCGAATGATTTCATTGGATTTTGAATGAATTCACTAGTCTAAAGTGTCAATGTACTTCAAATGATTTCACTGGATTTTGAATGAATTCACAAGTCTTAACAAACGAGAACTAGTTGAAAAATAATGAATTGAACAGGGATTAATGAATCGCACCCACATTTTGTAATATCATACTTTTTTTCTCTTCTCTACCCATCAATAACATGAATATGAAAAGACAAGAAAAGAACATGTGCCTGATATTTCATGTTCATGATATAAATCAAATTTCATGTTCAAATTAAACTTAACATTGACACAAACAAATAAATAATGAGGAACCATTTGAAAGAAAGAAACCATACAAGAACATAAGAAGAAGAAGAGGAGCTGGAAAAGAAGAAAAAGAAGAAGCTAGAAGAAGTTGATCTTCACCACTAGATCTTCACTAGTAGTGCGCAGGAGCAGCAGCAACAGCAGCAGCAACGCAGAGCCTGCAAGTTCCACAAAACAACGCTGATCTGATAAGAGATTACAACAAAAGAAAACCTGCAAGAGTGGCAAGTAAAAGTCAGTCATTCAGTCATGGGAGCGTCAGGAACCAAATCCCATGTAGTAGTAATAAGAGAGAGAGAGAGAGAGAGAGAGATAAGTACTTTAGTCTTTACGTATCACGATCCATCCGTGCTCCATGTCGCAACTGCTAATATAGTCCTTCTCCCTGCACCGTTTCAACAACTACCTGAATTTAATTAAGCTTCCAACACGCGCAAAAGCCACCAAATTCTATTGACCTTAATAAGTTTCAGTCACAGTGCGAGGAGGAGCCAGGGATTGAATCTTCATGTCTTCCAATTTCTATTTGTCAGATCTCCATTAATTACTACTAGACTACTACTATTGTCAGTACGCTTTTACAGGTACTCTCTGCAACCATTACCTACCCATTACTATGATCAAGGCAAAAACTATATTTCTTGCTGGGCATTAGAGTTTTTCCGTTAAGTAAGAAAAACACAGCACGAGAACCCTGAGTTTGGTCATGCACAGGGTGAGATTTAAAAAAAAACCTGCGAAAAAAGTACATTAGCATTCAACAACAGGGGATGAAACGCATAAAACCATCAATTTTGGTGGTAAACTGAGTTTCATCCTGTTTCTTTCCTTTCTCCTGGGCGCCTCCCTTCACTGCTGCTACAGATATTTTCACTTCTCCTAACTGTACAACTACTATAATTAGTCTCGAACCTTGTGCATTAAATGCTGAGTTTCATCATTTCATACCGAGACTTAATAAAATGTCTTTACTTTGCGGATACCACTGAAAGAGAGGATAGGGCCCAGGGGGGTGAAAGGAGGCCCAAAGACAAGATAAAGACAGGGCTACTTTACGGATAACTCTATTCAATTCAAGGCTCTATTCAACCAATTTGGTTGTGAATGATAAAATCACACATTTTATAATAAAATGTCCTAAAATTCTTGAACATTTTTTTTGTAGTGTAACTAGAGGGCATGTTATAGTGCACAATTATTTTTTCCTCGTTGAACACTTGTTTTCAGAGAAGAGAGGTGAGTAAATTTCACAAAAAGCCTTCCTCTCTGAATGTTGCATTGAATTTTTTGTCATGTAAAATAGCTCATCGAGTGTTAAGCAGCCCATGGGTGAAGGGTTTCTTTTAAGGGTTTTGTGATGTAGTCAAAATGGTGATCACCTGAAAATGATTTAGCCATTTTTGGTTACGTATTATGTACGCAAGTAAAAAAAAACTATAAAAAAACCATAGATTCTTGGTTACCTATGGGAGCTTATCAAGTTTTTTTTTTTTCAAATTTCTTGAGTAGGTCCAATGGTGAAGATCCCCAACATTAATTAGCATAAAATGTCATGGTCCTAGGTGGACTATGGCATTTCTACAAAAGTGCTTTTACAATTGGTGACCTAGGAAGTGCCTAGGTCCGGAAGTGGCTAATTTAGTTTTTTTATTCTAAAAAATGACCAAAAATACCAAAATGACAAAATTTCATTATTTTTTTATTTTCTGAATTCTTTTTTGTCAAGTTGTGAATTTTTTCTAAAACAAGAAACATTGGAACTTATCATAAAAAATTGGCGATTTGGAATTGTTTTTCAAAATTTTGCAAATTTGATCCGTTTTTTCCATTAAAAATCCTTTGCATAGGTCAAAATCATGTTTTTCAAGTTGAAATTTGGCAAAACTTTACCATTAAAAAAAATGTTGCATCAGTGAAGGTTATCTTGGTTACCTAAACTAGGCTACCTAGGCAACCTAACTAGCTAGGTAGCCTACTTTACATGCTTAGCTAGGATAGGTAGGTAAATAAATAAATAATATTTTGTGGAATATTTATTAAGGTAGGTAGGAAGGTAAAGAATAATAATTTGGACATATTTTCTTTAAAATAACTATAAATTATAAGTTGTTTTTGGTTGCCATCTTTTTTTTGACCAATTAAAAAACCCTAGTAAAAAAAATCTATCCAAAACACTCAATCAAACTAGAATGTCAAAATTGACTTGTCAAGTTGTGAGATGTCATTTTGACCAATGTTGCAATTAAATAAATCAAGAATTCTTGTAGTGATTCCATGAATTTAAACCATTGACATACTTGAATGTTTGAAGTGCTCTAACAAACTACATCTTGATGTGACTGCTTGGAACATCAATTTTGAATTGCTTTTCATAAAGTTTGTCAATTTGGATTGCAATCAACACAATCTTGCCATGCCCATCTTGATTCATAAGGTGGCATTCTCCTTGCATGTAAATGGTCACAAATTTATCAACAACCCAACAAATATAAAAACAATTCTTCTTTAGCTATGTCACATATAACACTTGTGAAACATATGCCATCAATTGTATTGTTGAAAATTAATGATTCCATTTGTATTTGGTAAACTTAGAATTTATGATTATTAACCATCATAATTGGCCATTTTTCAAGTAGAATTTCTTCAAACCACTCAATCTTGTCTATCATGCGATCAACCACCTTTTCATCAACATACTAAACATTCATGACAAAAAAGTTTTGGAAGGTGGTGATTGTTAAAGGCTACACTTGTAAAAAACAATGCACTTTCATTTTCAAAGTCACTAGCAATGGTCACATTTGTCTTTTTTTTTTTTTTGGCTTCAACACACTTGTTTCCTTTTCTTGCGCTCTTTCTCCCAATGCCCTTTCTTACAACAATAATTACATTTGGTTTTATGTTTGAACTTTGCAATTCATTATGCATGTTTCTTTTTGTTTTATGTCAAAATTACCTTATGTGCATGGCTAGAGCTTGGTATGTGAGCAAAAAAATGCCTTATGGTCTCCAATCCCATCAATTGTTTCATGGATGTGATTCCAATTCTCTTCTTTCAATAACCAAAATGTGAGATTTTCAATGGTTTGCTAGTTCAATGGTTCATTTTATCTCACCCTCCGTGCTTTGTGTGGCAAGGTATACAAAATTTTAATTGTCATAGTTTGATCAAATAGCATTTGGCTCCCCAATATCATTAAGTTGATGTGGCAAAATTTCAATCACGTTAATGTGGTTAACAATATTATTGTTTGGCTTCATGTAAAGCTCAAAGAACTAATGAAATAATAACTAAAGCTTTTCAACAACATTTTGCTCATAAATTGTGCATAGTTATCATCCCATTTGGCAAGCAATCTAGCATGCCATTATTTGTCATAAGAACTTGTTGTTTATAAAAGCACAAATTATCTTGACATATAGTATATTTGTGTAAACAAATAGTTTGATTATCATCTCCTATTACTTCTTTTTTTATTTCATCAATTATCCCTAACAACCTTTTAACATGGAACATGACCCCATAAAAAAATTTCTCCGTTGAACTTATCTAGCTTACACCATGTCTTTAGTAATGTGGTTTGTAAGCATTGAATGTGATGCCATGTCATGCCACTTTCTAAAGAAGCTCTTAAAACAATTCCTTCCATCAAAACTAATTGTAGTCGTGAAATAAAAACAATAAAATGGAAAAAAAAAAAAGGGATACTAAGTTTCTTAGAAATAACATTAAGCTAGCGAGATTTTGTGTAAAAAGACTTAATATCTATCTATGAAAGGAACATTAGGTGTGTGTGAGTATATTAAATTATGACATATGACAACATTAATAGCGATTAACTCTACTAGGTAGACACAATGTTCCAAGTCCAACAAGATTTTATTATTGAAAGAAACCTAGAGGTGCTATTATCATTGCATACAAACACACATGAACAATAAAAGGAACATCCACATAACACAAGAAATTAAGAAACAAGAAAATCTTGTGTAAGGATGACTAAGTATGAGAGGTCTTAATGGGCAAAACAAAATTTCAATGGAATAACTAGGTCATGTTAATAAAAACTTTTGAGTACTAGTAATTTAGGAATTCTCAACATTAAATTCCAAGAAATGTTTTCACTTCACAAAAAAAACTTCAATGAAAATGTGTCCTTTTCATTTGACATGATTTCTTCTCTTGAAATACTTAGACTTTCAATTAATTTGTTGGATAGCAATATAACAACCTCATTAAGAATGTGGGTGTATTCAAGGTTGGGTTACCAAAAAAAAGGAAAAAGGACCCCAAGACTTTCTTAGGGCTACTTTTACAAATATCATTTTCATGAAACAAATTTAGTTGATGAAAATTGAATAGTTGAAAATAAAATAATTCATTTGGCAATGGTGATTTTTCATGTGCATACATAATTGTGCATGAATATTTTGGTTTACAAGTAAAAACATATAAATGTCAAAGTGAATTTTAAAAATCAACTAAATATGGTTTTTCGCATGATTATTTCTTGCACATGTGACATGTATCTAGAGCTCAAAATTTTGAACTTAATGAATGTAAATAACTATGCAAATGATTGAATAAAAGAATCGTTTCCTTCGCAACCCATTGCTTCAAAATTTGAAGACTTTGAAAAAAAATTAATGATTTATTTTTTCATCAAATTGACTTAATGAACATATAGTTGCATAAAAGGAAACACGTCTTTCTTGTAAAACATTTATGAAATCAATTACATCATTTTATGCATTCCTTTTGAGTACTTTTATAAAAAATTGTAATCACAACAATTAACTATAAATCAATCAAGGACTCAAAAAGACTTTTATACAACATCCAATAATTATTGATTTAAAAAAAAATCTTGATCTCTTAATCTTTCAATTTTAGGAACACAACAACAAACCATACTTGTGATATGTTAAACACTATGAAAATCTAAAATGTCCTTTTTAATCTTTTTTTAATTAGACATCCCTTTTTGGAACTCTAACCTTGAACGAGCCCATGTTATTTTCCTTCCAAGTTTTGAACCTTTCAACCAACTAGTTTTAAAAGAGATTTCCTAATCAAATGACCTCTTGACATTTCATCTTTTATTCAATAATGGAATGAATGTTGAGAGTTTTAACTCAAACAAGTTATTGAAATAAGGAAGGTTTGACAATCTCTAACAAGAAAACAACTTGGGATGTGGAAAAGGGATGTTAAATTTATGTTTTCAAGCTTTCATACAATTGAGTATAATCATGGTAACGGTATTAAAAAAGATTAGTACATAGGACAACCTTGATTTTTTGTAATATTTATTACATTACAATCATATGTATTGTTATGTGCCTACAATTAGAATAGCGTCATATTGAAAAAATTAAAAAATTATATACATATATTATGAATGTCATTTTGAATGTTTCAAAATAACTATGCCATTTGTTTTTATTGCAATAATTTTTATAAGGAATCAAAAGGAATGCATTAATTAATACATTTAATTTCAAATTTATTTATAAAATAAATAATGTTTCTATCTATGTTCAATAATGTTCATTTGATGAACTTGATTAAATTATAAACCATATGAAGAATTTTGAAAGCCACATGAATCCTTTTGTGGGGTTATAAAGAAGAGAAATGTTTTTTTGGCCATTTGGTTGATTATTTGTATTCATTGATCTCGAAATTTATAGTCCTAGGTGTAGGTTGTATATGCAAAGGAAATAATCATGCAAAAAAAATTTCAAGTTGTTTATAAAAGCTTATTTAAACATTTTATGCATTTATGGTTTAAAACTAAATTGTTGATGCATGACAAGGTACACGTGAAAAATCATCACCACCATGCAAATTATCCTAATTTGAATTGTTAGATTTTTTGAACAATTAAGTTTGTCATGTGTAAATTCTACTTTTGATAGATAATGAAAAAAATCATATATATTTCCTTGGTTCGTTGGGGGAGGGTACCTTTCCCATGATTATGCTTAATTTGAATAATTGTTATCCCAATAAGTTGGTTAAATTTGAACATTGAAACAATTGAAAGCAATTTAAACATTAATGCCAATGCATTCCTTGTGTGTAATATAAGACCATGACTAGGACTTACCTATTGAAATCAAGATCAATCCCATCTTAATTCACTATCTTCCATTAACTTCACCAGCACCACCTCAATTCCTTGTCAAAAATCTTAAAGGGCACATCTTCATAAGTTCATAGACCTTTAAATGAATAATCTTATGAGCTTCAAATTGCAAGCCTTGTGCAACTAACTACTTACTCCTCAAAATTCTATTAATATTTTCTAATTCATTTCTAGGGTTTTTAGTGTCATCAACAAATAGAAAAGCAATCACTTTCATGCAAATTCTTAAAATGTTTCATATTGTCATCTTATTGTTGAATATAGTTGCTCATGTTGTGGATACTCATTGAAATGTCATTCTTGTTAAATTTGATTGTTTGAACATTTTCTTGTGAAACTACATGGTTGTTGACCAAATATTGTTATGTATTAAAATCTTGTGGACTTGGAAATAAAAAATTGGATTTATGAAATGTATTTTGATAGTTTTTTTTAAAAAATAATTTTAATTTAAGCTTCATTTTGAAAATGTGAAAAAGGGATAAAAATAATAATGGTGAAGGAGATGGAGGGTTTAATAATCTCTCCTCCACCCCCATTTTAATTTCCCTTATATGTCCCATGTGGTTTCCAATAATTCATCATTATTTGTGTGAATTTCAATTTTTATCATATAACATGAACATCAAAAGGCACGTGTGACTTTTCATTTTATTTTTTGAATTACTTACATATGTATATATGACTACTTGAAACCATAAACTTTGGACAAATCCAAACAACAATCATCAACACATGTCCATATATTGATTTTTTTGCCCATTGGAACTTACTAGCATAGGGAAGAATTGTCATGCTTTTTGGAAGCGATCATTCAACACTTGAAAAACTCTCGTGAAAGTATTCCACATGAATGGGTACAATTTCCAATTGTATGCCTCATCATTTGCTCTCATCATCAACTCGATTGAAAGCATTCCTCGATCAATTGTGTAACATAAAATGCTATAACAACTTTGGCTTGAATGTGATACATGGACAAGTTGTGTTGGTGATTAGTTGCACCATTAATGACACCTTGTTGCATTGTTAGTTGCCAAAACAAAACCCAAGTACCAAGTGCTTCCCTAGCATAGCAAATTGTTGGCGTTAAGAGACACTCTACTTAGGTTCCATGACTTCAATGGTGAGAGCCCACCAAAATTTGGTCACTCTCTAAACTAGGTGGTTCTCTTTCTTTATTTCAATAAGAAATTAGTTTCAAATTAGAAACTATTCCATCACATCTAGGATATCTTGCCTGTCAACAAGGATTCCATTTTCATCAATTGTTGAATTTCCCCAACCCACATTCATTCAATGCATCATCTATCGTTGATGATTTCTTGCTTCGGTTCTAAACTGTGGATCATTCAGTTTCTATACACCCAAAGAGCAGGGACATAAGTAGAGCTCAAAAGAGGATTTTTTTTTTACTCATTTGGATGTCAGAACAACAAGCTATCATTGCAATAGATTTTTCAATGTAGGCGAATTTTATGGTAGGCAGCTTGCTTGCTCCATGAAATGTGTGGCGATGATGATGATCTCAACAAGTCACATGAACTGGGGACTCCATTCAAGAGGAGAAAGCATGCTGATACATCTGGCAGACAAGCTTCCATGGAAGTGCAGTCACCACATTCCCCCCATGCATTCTACTGAGACTCCAAATACACATCTGGTGGGCAATCCACACCCTGGATACCTGTGCAGTAGACTCAAGAAGTTTTGACCAAAAATCCACCCAACCCAGCAATTCATTTGATCACTCGATCAACACATTGTCTCACCCATCTCCTTTTTCTAGATTGTGAATTGCAAGCCTATGGATAAAGCAATAATGCAATGCATGTTTTAGAATCAGAGATGTTATACTCGTGCGTCATGGGGGAGAACTTGATCCTGACAAACAATTGCAGTCCATGGAGTTACAGTTGGGTGCTGGCAGTAGTAACAAGCAAAAGTCTCCACCATTCATGCAGCTCAGCTGATGTGCTCCTTGATTTCTCTGAAAGGAATTCTCTGCTACCCATTGTGCCTGCTTCTGTGGATGTTTGTTTTTTTTGGTTGTTAGGAGATATTAGAATTGCTACCAGTGCAACTCCAGATTGAGATACCCAGCAAAAAATACAAATGCAGCTTGAATCTATCTTCCATTGATCCCTAAATGCTCATAAAAATCAGCAGAGGTATGGAAACAAATCAAACAAATCAAGCCAAAGAAAGGCTCCAATTTGGCCACAAACATTTTGAAGAACCTCTTATTATCATTATTGTGGCTAATTATTTCAAAAGCTTCAACGAACTCACAGTTTTCATGAAAGAACCAAATGAGAGAAACCATGAGTTTATGATGGTTTGTTGTTGGCCCTTGCATTGATTGGTACCAAGGTCCTTAAGGATATTGTTGTGTTTTAGATTCATTATAGAGTATACCTAGTAGCTTAAGGGATTTTGGCCCCTACTATAGGTAATAATAAATGATAGGTCTATTTTTTATATGAGGATTTTTGAAAGATGATGATATTTTTTGGCTTGTGTTGAAACTTGAGATTAGTCATTATAGAGTTATAATAATATCTTGAAGGATTTTGGTTTCTTTCAGAGGATTTTTTCTGAAGATTATATTTTGGCCATGGTGAAATATTTGAGTTGCCATAATTATTGTGTGTCACACTGTGGCCTTGCCATGTACAATAATAAGGATCAATAATAATGGATGAATTTCATCCCTCATCATGCTTTTTTTTCATCCTAATTGGATATTGAAGAAGTTGTTTAAAAACAAAGTTCCTACACATTTCCAAAAATGAAAAATGAACTCAACCTAAAATTATAAACTACAATTTTATTTTTATTTTTATTTTATTTTTAGTCAAATATAAAAATCACAATTCAAGAAAGCTCAAACAAAAGAACTAAAACGAGTAGCTTCGACTCAAATTCGCAACATAAACATACAAACTCAAATGGAAGAATCAAAATGCAAAAACTAAGTTCCGAATGTAATAACAAAATGTTACATACCCTATATTTTAGTGTAATGAAAAATAAATAAATAATTAATTAATAAGGTACCTTACAATTTTGTAAGAATTCTACCAATTCACTTCCCCATGTTATTGGGGAAGTGGAGAAGCATGCAAATCTTTCACTAATGTGGAGGCCTTCAATTCATTGAGGTGAATGCTAGTTCATTTCCCTCTTTTGGGGAGAGAGGTGGAAGAAGCATGCAAACCATTCCTTGAGGTGAAGGCAAGTCCTTGGGTGAATCAATCCTCGTGTTTGGAACCATGGTAAAAATCTCAAATTTCATTTAAATAACTTCCAAATATTACAAATATCCCATGCTTAGATTATTAAATCAAGGTCTTGAAATCCTCGAGTTGAATCTAATGTTTTTTTTTGGGGCTTATTACGGTCACTAAAAGGCCTCACTCCAAAAGGTGAAGGTCCTAATGAGGGTGTTGGTTCACCATGGTCGAAGGCAAGACCTCACCGAGGCAATTGCCACTTCATTTAGTTTCAAGTAGAAACCTTTGGTTTTGCTAAAGACCATGGTGCAAATTGTTGGCATACTACGCCCATCGCACCGGCAAAGCTTCAAAAGGGAAAATCTTATTTCACCTTTGGTGGCGAACAACCTTCGCCACTCCTACGATAGTCGCCTCCTCCGTCCTCCCCAAAGTTCTCACCATTCCCACCCGGTAATTTTTTTCTTCTTCTTTGCACCCTTTTTTTCACCCTGCTTATTCAGCAAATAACCTACAAATTGAAAAATAAATAAAAATGACACAATTTAATTAAGTTCTTAAGTAAACTTCTTAAACTTCAATTAACTTCCTAATCCTTTTCAACAATTTTTTTTAATTTTTTAATTTCATTTCCACTTTATCTTTTAATTCTCATTCATCACCATAGCCAAGGTGACGACATCCTACTTGAAAAAGAGAAATTAAGAAATTAAAAATAAGGGAAAAAAAATAGTGAAAAGAAAAGAAAAGAAAATTGAGGATTGATGTGGTGTCCTTTTTTTTTTTCAATTTTCTTATGTTGCCCCAAAAGTGACAATCAGCCACAACTGAGTTTAGCCAAATCTGGCTACAAGACAAATAAGAAATTAAAAAATCTAGGGAATCCTATTACATGTTGGCTAACCACTAGAACCTATTAGCTAAATATGGCAATTTCAAAAGAAGAAAGCTAGAAATCTGCCCCAATCCTCTGAAATTTTTTGCAATTTCAAAAAAAATTTCCTTGAAATGTGGTGATTTTTTGGGAAATTTTCCTAAAGTTCCCTTCACCATGTTGCTTGCGAATTTTTAAAAAATAGAAAAATGGTTGCAAAAACAATCACTGGGATGACCACAGTCTCCAAGAAGAAAGAAAAAAGAAGAAGAAAGAAGATCAGAGAAAAAAAAAGAAGAAAAATGAAAAGAAAAAAAAAGGGAAAGAAAAAGAAAGAAGGATTAAAAAAATCCTCCTTGAAAGAAAAAAAGAGGTGAAAAACTTAACTAGAACAAAAAGAAAAAAGAAACAGAAAGAATTGAAAAAAAAGGGAAAAAGAAAAGAAAAGAAAGGAGAAAAACACATCCTCCATGAAAAATATTTTTTAAATAAAAAAAGAAACATAAAAGAATTGAGGAAAAAAAAGGAAAAAGAAGAAGAAGGAGGGATAAAACACATCCCCTGTGGAAAAATAACAGAGATGAAAAAAAGAAACAGAAAGAATTGAGAAAAATAGGGGGAAAAAAAAGGGAAATTTTTTAAAAGGGGGAATTTTTTTAAGAGTTTGATTTTATTTTATTTTGAAGTTTAAGTGTAATTTTTTTTAAAATTTAAAGTTGATTTTTTTTCCTAAAATATTGGGCTACCACTTTATGAACATATCATAGAAAAGAAAAACAAGGGGTGTGTCACATTTTGGCCTTGCCATTTACATTAAAAAGCATCTGAAAGGCAAAAGAAGAATTATGGAAACTCAAATATTTCACAATGCAAACCAAAAAAAAAAAAAAAAACCCTAATTTTCAAAAAAAAATCCTTTAAAATATACCAAAATCCTTCAAGATATTATTATAACTCTATAATAACTAATCTCAAGTTTCAACACCAGCCAAAATATCATCTTTCAAAAATCCTCATATAAAAATAGACCTATTATTTATTATTACCTAGTAGGGGCCAAAATCCCTTAAGCTACTAGCTATACTTTATAATGAATCTAAAACACAACAATATCCTTGCCCTTGGTAGTCAAGGCCAACAATAAATGCCTTGGGGGACAATTTCAACTGAATCTTTTACATTATAAAATGATTAGATGAGTGGCACTCATGTAAGTAAACAACTTCCTTTCGTATCACAAGCTGTGAATATACTTGAGTATTATCCGTATTTCACAAAAAGAAATCTTGTCCTTTCCTTTATTGGGTTCCTTCATGTCCCACTATTTGACAAAAAAAAGAAATCTTTTCCTTCATTGGGTCCCTTCATGTCCCACTATTTGACAAAAAAAAGAAATCTTTTCCTTCATTGGGTTCATGTCCCACTATTTGTCAAAAAGAAATCTTTTTTTTTCCCTCATTGGGTTCATGTCCCACTATTTGACCAAAAAGAAATCTTTTTTTTCCCTCTTGGGTTCATGTCCCACTATTTGACCAAAAAGATTTTTTTTTTTTTTTCCCCTCATTGGGTTCATGTCCCACTATTTGTCAGAAAAGAAATCTTTTTTTTCCCTCATTGGGTTCATGTCCCCCCCTCCCTCCCCCCCTTCCATGTGTAAGAGGTTAATTGGCAATCACTTTTCTTCCTTTCTAATTTGGTAACAAATTGCTCCAGAAACAAGATGACACTTCACCAAATCAATAGTATGAAACAAGCCCAAATACAAGGAAAGTTTCAACTTTCAAGGGGGAGGAGGGCTTTGTCATTGCCACGTTATGTAAAAGAAATTGATCAATCAACACAAGAAAGAAGAGAGACATTACTAACCAACCAGCTGTCTCCAAGTTTGACAGGCGGTTATGATACCTTTTTAAAGCCCCTCAAAGGATGGATGTTGTGGATGGATGGATGGATGTATGCCACCTCATTTTTCATCCACATCCATGATTCTCATTTTGCATTTTCATCAATAGGGATAACCCCTGCCCCAAAAAATACATGAAACCATGTTCACATTAAATTGGGTTATTGCGGTCGTAGTATGTATGCCAATGCAATCTTTCATCCACATTCATGAGTTTCATTTTGCATTTTCATCGATAGGGATACAACCGACCCCCCCCCCAAAGAACACAAAACACATGAAACCATGTTCACACTAAATTGGTGATTGTTTATTATGGTCGGCAATTCTTTGCATGTCCATGAAGAAATAGATTAGAGTAGTACCTTTACCATTCCTTCATCTTCTTGTCGAATTTTTATTCATTTATTTATTATTTTTTCACTCTTGCAATTACAATTCGAATTTCTTAAAAAATTGGCACTTTCAAAGACTTGACCATATATATATATATAATAAATGAAATAACCATGCACAATAAACAACAATAGAACTTTTAGAACTTTTGGCATTGTGGATAGCTAATTTTCATCATTTAAAAAAAAAATAACAATGTTTTTCCCTCATGTTATACATAACAAATGGAAAAGTTACAATAACATTCCAATCACTACAAGTTGTGATACATGAAGAAAATACCTCCAAGAAAGATGCTTGGTTTGTATCTAGTAAAAAACCCACAATTCAATTTCCTTAAATTTTTTTTGAATTTTAAAATGTCCTATTAATTGGCCATCATTACAATGGAACATCACTTTCTTAAGGCAAAATAATTCTTCAGATTTCTTAAATAAGAAAAACCTAAGTGATTGTAAGGAGTGTCTTGTTAATTGGTAGAGCACACAATTGGATAAAAACTCCTAGTTACATCACATATCTTGTTACCTTCTAACAGTTTCATGTCTCCCTAATACCTTTTTGCACATTCTTGGTCATTGCACTTGTTAAATCTCATGATTCACCCTCTTATGTGTCCCATACAATGCAAGCTTGGTGCACCTATACAATTGGTTATGTTTGGGAATTGGTTTGAGTGTACTTCTTGTTGTGAATTGTCTTTGTGTTGATGCCTCAATTATTCATGGTAACTGGTGAGCTCAAAATAAGTTGGTGCAACCATTTTGAAAAACTTTTTGGTGTGCTAGTTTTGACACATTAAAAAGTTTGATCAAATTTTCCCAATGCTTTATGCAAGTTTGAACCTAGTTTTTAAATTTTCTAATCCTTTGGTTTTAGATTTGACAATTTTTTTCAAATTCAAGAACCTTTGGGCTCAATTTTGAAAACAAGTTATGATTCCATGTACGCTTTAAAGAATCCCCAATGATGGAAATTTTATAATATAAAATTTTACAATAAGTTAAAACTAAAAATGGTAAAGGCATCGAGCTTTATAACAAATTAAAACAAATCACATACATTTGAAGTTCAAGTTACTTGTTAAGTTTTCAAAAAAACTTCCATGTACCTGCATCCTTAAGAACTTAAACCTATTTTCAAGGGTTTTGATTTTGGGTCTGATCCTATCAAAAGGCTGGTTCCATAATTTAGTCCATGTGTCAGTTCCACGAAAAAAGATGTTAAGTTGGATCCCGGTCACTTGAACTTGAAACCCCTCATGCTTGACAACTCCAAATAGAGGAGCTTGCCAACATTGGTCCATACCAGTGTTGTGCGTGTAAATGGTTTGGGACTTACACTCCATGTAAGTGTATAAAATTTATTTATATAGTTTTACACACTCTGATAAAACTATATATATATATATATATGATTTTACATGGCTCTGCAAAACAATGTAAATATACAATGCAAAAAATGTGATTTTTACTTGAGTAGATTCAAAAAAATAAAAAACATCAGCATTCAAGGGTGGGGGGTGGACCTCAGTTTAAGTGGTGAACTGAATTTCACCCTGTCTCTCCTTTTTCTTAGCGCCTTCTTTACTGCTCCTACTTGTAAAGCCAACATAATTAGTCTTGAACCTTGTGCATTAAATGCTGATTTTTAGCATTTCATTCCCAGATCTAATAAATTTCATTATTTTATGGATACCCCCTCAATGAAAGAAGGGTTTGGGGGTGAAAGGAGGCCCAAAGATAGGGTGACTTTACAAATAATTTTAGTATTTACACTTGCACTTCCCTAAACCTTTTACAGGGGGCCTTGTAAGTATATGTGACAAATATGGCCTTGTGTAAGTGTAATAAAATATATATACACTGCAACAGGATAAGTCTAAGTGGAATAAAATTTGGACATGTAAGTGTAAATGATTTACACTTGCACTGGATTTACACGCCCTATAGATGGCTATTGACACTTACATGCACAACACTTGTCCGTACCCAATCTCCATGCATTCAATCACACAAACAACATGCATCATGCCCTAGGGCTTAATTTTCTTTTATCGTCACCATGACTTGTGACTTCCTAGTCATTGGGGCTTTCTGGATTTCCTTGGGCATCCAAGGAGTGCATGGAGTCAACTCCAACAATGGGAGCATGGGTTTAGGGTGCTTACCATGGTAAAATTCACAAAGTTTTCTGGGCAGCTCCCAAACATTATAGACCCTGATTTTAGGCCTATGCCCGTGCGCTACTACCCTTGAGGCTGTGGCCCTCAAATTAGAGAAGGCCCTCAGGACCTGGCCTTCCCTTATATAAACTATGGTCCTTCCTATGACAATAGGCCTTGTCTATGTATGACCCAGGTGAGAGGCAAACTAGGTGGTTTCATCCAGCCAGCGTGAACCAGCACCCATGGTTAAGTGGGGAGCTGGAACGTTTCCTGACCACGTACCATCCGTCCTTTGTGGTAGTTCACTTTGGCTGGTTCATCATCTATTTATAGATAAGGTACACTTGATGTATATTAGAAGGCAGCAAGATATGTGACATAATTGGGGAGATCTTGTTCAATGATGCGTGAAATATCATATTAGTGAAACGCTCTCTACAATTGGTTATGGTGCTCTGCTGGGCTCGCCCCAATGGGCCTCTGCACATTCAAGACAACTTCTTGGTGGACAGGACTAACTCAACTCCCTCTTGGGGGGTCTAGAGTTCGGAGTCCTTGACATGTATGAAGGCCAAGCAGCAAAGATCCCCTCTCGTCATACAATTGTTACAAAGATCCCCATCTCATCATACTATGTACCCAAATTTGTGCCCCTGCCATTAGCCTGGGCCAAAAATGGTGACCAAGAGTTTTGGAAACCAAAAGTACATGCAACCAATGGGTTGATTTTTTTCCTATTAAGTTTTGGGTTGGGGGGGTAGGGGGAGGATTTAATTCATTTTTCCTTGGTTCCCAACATGTTCTCTCTATGTTCCCTTCAAGTTCCCAATGAGTTCCCATCAGGTTCTTGATATGTTCCCAATGTGTTCCCAATAACACCTCACTTTAATCCAAGCCTCATAAAACTTGGCATTCTATTTTTAGATGCCAACTTTGCTAGAATTAATTTCGCCAAAGTGCCATAATTAAGTAATACAATTATTAAGAACATCCCCATCGCAAGTCACTAAAACGGTCACTATCACTATTTTTTGGTAGTCGGTCTGAGCCTCTGAGGGCTAAAATAGTGATTTGGGTGCAATCATTTTTGTGGTTTCCCACCGCGGAGTCACTAAATTGAAATCATCATATTTAAGGGGGTCGTCAAGTGCGCATTCACTATAGTTTTATCAATCTCATTGTGTGTGTGTGCGCGTGCGTTCGTCGATCGGCCTGTTGATCATGCTCTTCTCGATATTACACATCTTGTTCGCACCTTGCATGTCATCATGAGTCGACAGACACCGTTTCAGGACAAACACGCTGTGGAATACGGTCTTCAACCGGTGCAGCGATCGGTAGGCGACATGATTATGACTGTGCAATGCCTTTTCTGTGTCCACATCGGGCGCAAGAAGCATGAAGGTCCCAATGTGAAACGCCAATGCACCAAGAACAGGTAGCTAGTCCAATTCTTGTTCCGACCCAAGGCCTACAAAAATCATCACGAATCTCAACATCACGAAGACTGGACTAGTTATCAATTGCTCTCGCATCAAAAGAAGGTTGCATTCTTCAAGAAAAAAGGAAGTTTCTGGCATTCACAGTTTCTTGGACAAGGACAAGGATAATTTGCAATTCGTCATTTAGAGGCCTATGATCGTTGATGATGTGGTGGGAGATTTATTTTTCCATCTGGAGGAAGACGAAGAAGACGATGCGTCCAAACCGATCATGAAGGCCAACGCCATGAAGCTGTTCAAACCGCAGGAGGACGGATCATACCTGGTGACGATCAAGAACTCTCTGCGATTCGACCTCGCAATTCGACATGTTTCTGTTGGGTTGTCGTTTCGGCAGACATCCAAGGTGATTGAGCAACATCGTTCAGTGACCAAGAATGCCAAACTCAACGGCCTCAATGACCACATGGTCGGTCAGTTTGTTCGTGTTCTCCTTGCCGTCTCCCTGCAGATCACCTCCGATGTTTTCACGGATCCAGCGGTTTGGGTGTTTTCACTAGCTGCTAATGCAAGCACTCATTTGGGTGTTCCTTTCCTCGATCAGCAGATTCGCGTGTGCGTGAAAGGCGTGTTATACAACCTTCACCTCGTCCTCGTTCCATTCTTCGAACAACATACCGCTCAAAACTACGTGAAGCTCATCAAGATTCTGCTCAACACCGTGTCTCCATCCTGGCACGAAAAAGTCATTTCGATTAGCTCGGATGGAGAGAACACCATGACTAGTCAACACGCTGGTGTTGTCACATTACTGGAGAATGAGTGCTTGAATCCTGTGCTTCGCATTTAGTGCGTCCCTCACCAGCTCGATATCGTTGTCAAGAATGCCACACATGGGTTATTGGACGAGGCATTCTACAAGGTTGCCCACGCGTTCTTTGTGCATCTTCGTGCTCAGCAAATCCTCATCACCAAAATGGGTTCCAAGTGCCCGAAGGACACAACGCAGTGGGTCGCATTTAGCAGTATTTTACGTTGGCTTCTGGAACACCGTCATTGATTGATGATTCACGTGGCCGACAAGCGACCGGTTCAAGCGCCATCCACGCAATGGTGGGTTATCGTGGGAGCACTAGCACCTTTGTTCGAACGGATTGCCGTCACATTTGCCACGCTCCAGTCTCCGAACTTGGTAATCTTTCAGCAGCACCAAGAGGTGTCGAACCTGATGGCGGACATTGCAGCCGGTTTGGACATTCGCTCTACTATGGATGCTGCGTTGATCAACGAGATCGATCCCACCACGATCATTCAACGAGATGGCTGGATAGTCATCAAAGATGCCGTCGTCATGCACATCTGCGATTAAGGCTCGTGGGCATGTGATCTATACAACGAGCTTTCCGACATTGAAAAACAGCAAACATTGTAGGAGATTAGCATCTTCTCGCTTTCCATTGTGGCGGATGGATTGCAGATCCAAACAGAGCGTGATTCCAACAACAATGCCAGGGAATTGGAAGCGCCCCCCGTGATGCTAATGGATATCGTCAAGATGCGTCCTGGTGTGTTCATCAGCAAAGTAGTGGATGAATATCACGAGCACCTAGCCAAACACTGGAGCGCGGACCTGATTGATAAGGCAGAGAACGAACATCGTGAACTGCTTGCCATCTACGCTCACGAGCTGAATGTGAAGGCTGCCTTCGACAAGCACGACGAGAAGACGTTCTTTAACGAGGCGTGGGACTACTTGAA
>Ga0209611_10005266_pt1 | contig 21744 bp, 21 predicted proteins | sample S1TSphgellanicum_3_FD_187693 | JGI IMG/M metagenome (GOLD analysis project Ga0209611, IMG submission 187693) | Host-associated microbial communities from peat moss isolated from Minnesota, USA - S1T2_Fc - Sphagnum magellanicum MG (SPAdes) (version 2) | ecosystem: Host-associated > Plants > Peat... | reverse complement strand
GTTATCTTGAAATACCGTCACCACAACCGCCGCAAAACCTTCGATATTGGCATAACATCCAATGATGTTTTGACTCTCTTCTTTGTGTAAAAACCAGATATCCATGACACCACCATTAAAAAAAAAGAGGCATTACTTTCTCACGGAGTTACCTTAATACAAGGCTTCCACATTATGTCGGAAGGCAATCAAAGCGTGCTTGCCACTGTCCTGCTTTAGTGTCAAGAGGATAGCATCAGATACTTCTGATGAAACAAGAGTCTTGACTTCAATATTGGTATTATAGCCTGATATATCTCCTAACCGTTTGCCGTGACCACCCTCACCTTGCGCTTGAGTGATGGTGTAGCCAGTGACATCGTAGCTTTTCAACAGATGGACAATAGAATCTTGCAATACTGATTCACCGATAATAGTGAGCAGGACGGCTGGTTGGGTGGGAGTGTCTAAGTTTGACATATATAACTCCATCGAAGATGAAAATCTGCTAAACCAACTACAAGTATAAGGTAACTCCAAGAAATAAATCAGGGTTGTTGACGATGAAAGGGGGGTAGGGTATAGGGGGTAGGGTGTGGGGTGTAGGGACTCCTAGCAAGATATTGATTTGCTAAATATGGGGCTCCACCATCAAGTGAAATGAGAATTACTTTTGGGTGTGCAGTCGTTGCGATCGCTTTCGCCAAGAAACCCACAGAGGGTATGACTGTAATCAGGACGAAGGTGACAAATGCAGCCGCGACTAGGGGAAAAAACCGCTGGCGCGAGTGACGATTCCTAGACCACCACTGCCACTGAAAAACTTTTGCGACTAAATTGGGGATATTACCAATACTCGCAAAGTATAAACGTAATCTGCTTCCCACTTCAATACTCCCGTATTTATGCTTGGATAAGCCAATGAAGTAGCTTACTACCGCTAAGTTAATGGAAGGCTATGAACGCTATATGGAAATTTTAAGAAGACATAACTTCATCAAATCTTTAAATTTTCCTGGCAAAAGCAAGAATTTTTATGTGCCAAAAATTTGTCAAGTTTTGATGAAGAAAAGAGGTTTTAATCTCTGCTTAACAGTGTGATAGCTTTTGCTTAAAGTGATTCTAGTAGAGTCAAAGTGGTATAAATATTGCCCAATCTTAGTACAAATACGGTTGTCTGACAATGAAATGGAAAGAAACCTTTGCTAGGTTGCTAAGTACATCGGCTACAGTAGGTATCATGGACGATGTAGCAGCACCTAGAATAGAAATTATGTGGTTTGGGCGATTGAAGAAACTTGCTGTTATCTTCATCAGTACTCTGGCTGTCATTATTCTGGGAAGTAGGCTGTTCCCAATCTATCGATCAGTCGCTCAAGTACCACCACCACGCAATGCCATTATTTTCGTAGCTGATGGATTGCGTCCTAGCTCTGTGAATGCAACTGATACGCCAGCACTCTATAGTGTTGGTCAAACGGGGGTAAGCTTTCCTAATAGTCATTCCTTGTTCCCTACCTTCACCACCGCTAATGGTTCTGCGATCGCCACGGGGCATTATCTAGGCGACACAGGTGACTTCAGTAATACAATTGATGCTGGTTTTCCTGTCCCTAACGCTGGTGCTGGCAATAGCATCACTCCTTTCTTAGAGAATGATGCAGTCCTAGCTGACATGGATGACCATTTTAATGGTAACTATTTGAATGAAGAAACTCTATTAGCCTCAGCAAGAGTTGCTGGGTTTAGTACCGCTGCAGTCGGGAAACTTGGACCTGTCCTGATCCAAGATATTACCCAAGGTAACAGAGATTCAGGGACTGTCCCTCCCCCAACCACGATTGTCATTGATGATTCCACTGGCAAAACTGGTGGAGTGCCACTTAATGCTGATATCACTTCAGCGTTAGCTAACGTAGGGCTGCCAGCGATCGCCCCTGATCGGTCAAATAACTTACCAACAACTGATACTGACCAATCAGGTAACAATGGTTTTTCTGGTAGCAACACCACTCCTGGAACCAATGCTGCCAACATCACTCAGCAACAATACTTTGCTGATAGCCTAACAAAAGCAATTCTCCCTCTATTTAAGAGTCAAGGTAAGCCCTTTACCATCGTCTACTGGTCACGAGATCCAGATGGAAGTCAGCACAATCAAGGGGACAGCCTCAATTCTCTCACCCCAGGGATTAACGGTCCTACCGCTAAGGCTGGTGTCAAAAATGCTGATAACAACCTCGCCCAAATTCTGGCTACCTTGCAAGACCTAGGGCTAGACGCAACAACTGATGTATTCGTCACGGCGGATCATGGTTTCAGTACTATCAGCAAGCAGAGTTCACGCAGTTATGCTGCCTCGCTCTCCTATCCTAGTGTCAATTCAGGATTTCTACCTGTAGGCTTCCTTGCTATTGACCTTGCTAAAGGATTAGGGCTACCACTATACGACCCAGATCAGAACAATCAACTGGTGACTCCAGGTTCAGGCACAATACCTCGCCCTGCGTCGGGTGACGGGTTGATTGGCAACGATCCCAATAATCCTAAGGTTGTGGTTGCAGCTAATGGCGGGTCAGATTTGATCTATCTGCCTGGTGCTGGTAATAAAAGGGCTTTAGCTAACCGCGTCGTGGATTTGCTCTTGCGCCAAGATTATGTGAGTGGTCTATTTGTTGATGAAACCTTGGGGCCTATTCCAGGTACACTCCCCCTAAGCGCAATTAATTTGCAGGGTTCAGCTGTTACACCAACTCCAGCGATCGCCGTTAACTTTCGTTCCTTCGATACTGGATGTGGCAATCCTCTAGCTTGCAGCGTGGAAGTCGCTGATAGTACTCTCCAGCAAGGACAGGGTATGCATGGTACTTTTAGCCGTGCTGATACCTTCAACTACATGGCATCTGTGGGTCCTGACTTTAAACAAGGTTACGTAGACCAAGCACCAGTCAGTAACGCAGATGTTCCCGTAACGCTGGCTCACATTCTTGGTCTCAAGCCCCCAATTCCTGACAACAAAGGAACCTTGGTCGGTCGTGTGATCAATGAAGTTTTAGTGGGAGGACCAGACAGCGTCCCCTTCTCCACCAAGACCATTGCATCTCGAAGAGCAGCTAACGGCTTGGCGACAATTCTTAAATACCAAGAACTGGACAAAACTCGATACTTTGACGTAGCTGGTTTTCCTGGTCGAAGTACTGGCCTTTAAGGGACTTCCATATAAATTCCTACAGTTGACGGTTGACAGTTGACGGTCAACTGTCAACAAATTTTTTGGAGTTCCCTAAGATGCGGACAACGGGAATTCCTCTTGTTCGTTGACATTTCTTCTCTTAAACTTAGTACAGCGTTTCATAAATTCGTGGCGTTTTGGTTCGTAGTTGCGCTTTAGCGCCCTTAGCAACTACAAACGAGAGACATTATTTTCCTGAGTGTCACGAACTTGTGCAATCCTATACTTAGTGTCATTCGTCTCTGCGACAAAAACTGGTGTTCCTTTGAGCGTGGTGTAGTATTATGGCTTCGATGCATGAGCATTCTGGCATTCATTCTCTAGTTGTTCGTCCTGACTGTGGATGTTCTCATTCTGACGAGCCAGAAGTTGTTCAGAGGAGGCAGAAAATGCAGACCCTGTGGATAACACTAGGTTTACAAGGTAGCTTTTTTGTTGCAGAATTAAGCATAGGCATATGGAGCCACAGTTTGTCTCTGCAGGCAGATGCAGGGCATCTATTCTCGGATGTTGCTACCTTGAGTTTGACGCTACTAGCTAGTTGGTTGGCTCAGAGACCTGCTGCGGGTCAGGCTACGTTTGGATATCGTCGGGTAGAAATTCTGGCTGCCTTGGTGAATGGTCTGAGTTTATTAGCGATCGCTGTCTTCATTACCTGTGAAGCCATAGCTCGATTCCAAGCACCAGAACCAGTGTTAGGTCTGCCGATTTTAATCACCGCAACCATCGGTCTTTTGGTGAACGGCCTCAACATCACTATACTTCATCAGCATAGCCACAATGACCTCAACTTGCGGGGGGCTTTGCTTCACGTAGTTGCTGATGCGATGAGTTCTTTAGGCGTCATCTTTGCTGCCATAGCAATTTACTACTTGAATTGGTTATGGATAGATGCAGTTGCTAGCCTAATAGTTGCTGGTTTAACTGGTTTGAGTGCTGTACCTCTAGTTCAGGAAAGCCTGAGGATTTTAATGGAGTATGCGCCTAGCTCAATCAAACCTGCTGAGGTTGCAGATACCCTAAAATCTTTTGAGCAGGTTGAGAGTGTCGAGAAGCTACACATCTGGACGATTACCGCAGGTCAGGTGATGCTGTGTGCCGATCTTAAAGTGAAATCATTGACGGTTGTTGAACAAGAACAGTTGTTGAGGCAGTTACAGGCTCATCTGAATCAGGAATTTGGGATTGAAGAGTCAATTTTACAGTTAACAAACTGTGAATATACAGAGTCTGTTACTTTACATCCTTTATTTAATAAAAATTTAGCTTCGTTGCTGTCAAAGCCCTGAGAAATCATGTGTCGTGAGTGACGCGGTGACGAGGAGATCTCTATCGGGTACATCCCAACGAGCGTAAATTCGTAGTGCGAGCATCTTGCTCGCTTATAGTCCACGTGAGCTTTCCGGCTCACACTAAGCTGTTGCGCCTTTAATTTGTATATGGGACGCGGGCTTTTCGGCCCGCACTACAATGATTTTACGTTTTCGTCTTATACAATCTAGCTGCACATCAGCTTACTGATCATTTTTTTGCAAAACTGGGATGCACGCATCTCTATCTTACGGACATCTCCGTGTCTCCGGTTAATGAAATGAAAACCTTAAAGGTGATTTGTTACAGAATCAAGCCGACTTTGACTTTACAGCAATTTTCACCTAAATGAACCACACCGTTTGTAAGGGCGCAATGCCTTGCGCCCCTACGAATGTGGTCTAATTCTGAAAATTGCTGTAAAGTACCTTTTTTGACAGTTGGATAACGAATTCTACGGCTTCGGGGCTGCCCTTCTGGCCAACCAGGAGACTTTCCGCTCTTGGCATAACTGATTCTATAGAAGCTATAATATCTATAGAAACTAGGAGAAAAAGATGGCAGGAAAAACCATTTCAGCCTATACAGACTCTGAAACCGCGTCGCGTGTTGGAACAATAGCTAAAGTAGAACAGAGAACCCAAGCCCAGATTGGGGGAATGGCCTTGAAATTGTTTGTTTCTTTGCCAAAAGAGGCAAGGGAGGCATTATGGCAAATTGAAACGATGGGAAATGGACAAGACTGGGAATCCCTGATGAATGAGGTGACAAGGACTGTATTAAATGTCCAATACAGATTAGCTTCTCAACAGGTAATAGAACAGATGAAGGTAGAGAAACTAGGAGATTTAGATAGTGAAGATGAGATTTTACTTGCAGCAGTCAATTTAACCCGTGATCAGTAAGAAATTATGTTTGTGTCTGGATCTCAATATTTGGTGTGCTGCTTTGCTGTCGGAGAAAAAAGGAAGGTCGGATACATCAAGTCAAAGACTTGTCGAGATAGTGAGATCAGGCAAAAGTTCTTTAGGGGAAGTTCAATTAATCATATCTTGGGGAATGCTTAATCGGTTAGGAAAAGTGTTAGAAAAAGATTTGGGTGTATCAACTTTCGCAACCATGATGTATATTAATACGATTCGAGGCTATGCAAAGCTAGGAGTATCACTCACTTTAGGCGGTACGGGTGTAACACCAATTCAAGATCCAGAGGACGCGCACGTTTTGGAGACGGCTTTAGCAGGACAAGCTAACGTATTAGTCACAGCTAATTTCAAAGATTTCTTATGTAAGGATACACGATTAATAATTCCCCAACGTCATGCTATTCATATTGCCCCTAATCATCGGTTTCACATTGTTCATCCTTATTTAATGATGGATTGGCTTCATGAGAGTCAAATGCCGGAATTAGTTCAAAATTAAATTATAAAGAAGCTTGAGTTCATTGAGAAATAGGTTATGACAACAGAAGAATTGGCGATCGCAGCACTTAAGAAACTACCGCCAGACCAGCAATTGGAAGCACTCAATTTTATTGAATTTCTACAAGTGAAAGCTCAACAAACAACTATGTTTTGATTTTAAGTATTTTTACTAAACTCCATGTTCAATTTGTATAGTGTGTAAGTCCTAGATTCAATCCATTTGTTCTAAAATCAATATTAATATCGATGATTTAGAGGAATTAGCTATGCAATATCAGGTTTTTGTTCAAAGTCATCCAGAGAAGAAATTTATCGCCTCTATTATTGGTATTCCCAATACTACAGTTGAAGGTAGCACGAAGGAAGAAGTCATAGCGCTTGCCAAAGCTACTTTAGAAACCCAACTGGCATCGGGTGAGTTAGTTACAGTATCTAAGTAGAAAGCCCATGAGGACAAGAGTTGAGCGGGGCGAAATTCAAGTCTTAAGAAAAAACCGTAAAACTTGTCGTGTTTTTATCTGACGACGAGCGAACGCAATTCAAAGTAGCTTGCGCTCGCAACAAAATCTCTATGAGCCAAAAAGCAAAAGAATTAATCCTCGACTGGATGAAGCCTGAAGAAAACGACGCTAAATCACCAAAAAACTTAAGGGAGCAGCATGACCCAATCCAGTGACCGATTAGACCGAATCGAGCGATCGCTTGAACAAGTTGTCACCAATCAGCTAGATCTACAACAGTCTATAGCACAAGTAGATCAGCGACTAGAAACTTCTATCACTGAGCTACAACAGTCTATAGCACAAGTAGATCAGCGACTAGAAGCTACCATCACTGAAACAGCAAGTATGATTGCTCAGGCTATAGAAGATGCTGGAACTGAGAGAGAGGTTTTTCAAGCTGAAATTCGGCGGATTTGGGAGTATTTGCTCAACCAACAACCTGGAAACGGGAGAAGCGGGAGTCAATAATTTCGTATCCCCTCAATACTTCGGGGTAAGTAAGGGACTTGCGGAAAAATAGAATACCAGGCATTCTAGAAAAAAGGAAGCGCGGATCTACCCGCGCCTGCTCTAAATCTCTAGAATTGGAATCCCAAGGTTCATGCTCACTGACAACATCAAATCCACCTTCAAAGATGCAGCCCAGAAACTAACTGGCAACCGCAAACGAGACTTCATGGCAAAAGTTACCGAAGATTACTTTGAGAGTTCAGCCCGCAAAGCAGAAACAGTTTTGGGATGGAATCGCCATAGCGTGCAACTCGGCTTGCATGAACGAAGGACGGGGATAGTCTGTGTAGAGAACTATCAGGCAAGGGGACGACACAATAGTGTTGAGATTCTGCCCAATTTAGAAGCAGATATTCATTCATTAGTGGATGCCCAAGCTCAAGCCGACCCAAAATTTCAATCTACATTTCTATATGCCCGTATCAGTGCTAGAGCGGTACGAGAGGCATTAGTGAGTGTTCATGGCTACGATGAGAGCAAATTGCCGTCTCGCCAGACACTAGGAGAGATTCTCAATCGCTTGGGATATCGCTTAAAAAAACACAAAAAACGAAACCATTGAAAAAGATTCCCCAAACAGATGCCATTTTCGCTTCCCGTGTTCCGGGAGAATCAGGCATCAGATGAGAATCCTAAATCTTTGCGAGTGTCTATCGATACCAAAGCTAAAGTGAAGATTGGCAATCTTTCCAGAGATGGTAAAGCTCGGACTCTGGAGGCAAAACAGGCAGATGATCACGATACACAGTGGCAGGCAGTCTTAGTTCCTTTTGGTATTCTCAACACCCATAGTGATCAACTATCGATTTATTTGGGTCAGTCGGCTGAGACCAGCGATTTTATCGTCGATTGTTTAACCTCTTGGTGGAATGAGAATCAACATGATTACCTTGATATCGATGAATGGGTGATTGACCTTGATGGTGGTGCTGCGACTCGTCATAATCGCACACAATTTATCAAACGCATGGTTGAGCTGTCTCAAGCAATTAATTTAAGAATCCGACTGATTTACTACCCCCCCTACCATAGTAAATACAATCCGATAGAGCGGTGTTGGGCTAGCCTAGAGAACTATTGGAATGGTGCAATTTTAGATTCTGTTGAAGCCGCAGCACATTGGGCTGCCAATATGACTTGGAAAGGAATTTCACCCATTGTACATCAGGTTGAAACCATCTATGAAAAAGGAATCAAGGTTCTGTCACAAGATTTAGAACAATACCAACCTTTCTGGCAGCCGAATGTAACACTACCTAAATGGGATATCACAATTGTCCCAGCTTGACTGGTATCTTATTTTCTTGCAAGTCCCTTACTAACCCTCCTATGGCTGTTTATTGAGTTTTTCAGCAAGCTCTAATTAGTTAATGTACAATTCTTAAAGGCGGCACCCGGATTTGAACCGGGGGTGGAGGTTTTGCAGACCTCTGCCTTACCACTTGGCTATGCCGCCGTTATTAGTCTTAGCCAAACTAATGGCTCTCTATATTTTATCTACTATAACATCAAATGACAAAATCAAAATCATTAATTTGCAGCTTCCACTTAACTCAGTCCCGTCAGGGAGAGAGCAAATCTACTGAAATTGGGTCTCTCCCTAAGTTTAGCAAAGTTCGCCTTAGTTATGGGCGGCGTAGAAGCGTCAGCGGCTTGCCAAAGGCATCGCACCCCGTAGTTCACCAACCTCAAATCGCCTCTTATGAGGAGTTAGGGTTGTTGACTGTTAACAGTTAACGGTCAACTGTCAACTGTCTCACTCCTGACTTTCTAAACCTTCACTTCATCTGCAAAACTACCCCAGCGGACAAAGTGAAATGGTCCTGCGATCGCCCCCCAAATATGCTCATCTGTTTGGGGGTCGCGTCCTCGGTCGTGGCTGATAAATTTCTCTTGGTCAATCTCAAACTCACTATCAAGATAGGTCTTTTGTCCTTTGCGTAACACAGTACAGCCTTTTCCTGGTTCAACTTTGCCTTTGAAGCTATGACCCGTCCACTCTACAATAAATGAACAGCCTGGAAGTTTTTCCAACTGGTCGGCGGTTAAAGCTTTGAGGCGTTGGATGTCACGGGATGCACCGTAGAACTGCTGTTCTTCCTTAACGCTGTAATTTTCAATTTCGATGTGATCCCCTGCGTTCAGCAACTTTAACACCCGTACCCGATATGGGTCATTTAACGCGTAGTCATAAGCTTGTTCCAAATACAAACTTACTCCTGATAATAGTTCTAGGGGGAGGGGACGTATACACACACGAATGTGGGCAAAAAAAGGTGGGTTTTCAAAAGCTTGTTCTTGATTGCTGAAATCAGATGCCATCAAGCGAGCTAAGGTAACTATATCCGTAGAGTGAGTCATTATACCAATTTTGGATTTTGGATTTTAGATTCGGTAAATTAAGTTCTAGGCATTAAAAGCCTACCTACTTATAGCTTGACAAACTATAAATAATATCACATGAGGGTTGTAGAGCTTGTAGTTGCCTCCTTTTCAGGAGAATTTTCTGCCAACTATCGTCAACGGCTCATAGCAAGAAAGCAATTAGCAATTCCCGATGCAAATGAAAGGTCAAATACCCATGCTACGGCACGTCACCGTTACAATTACTGCCACTGTTACGTTTTGCTTCCTTTGCAGTTCGTTGACGCTGGCAGCACGTAAAAAGCCCAAACAGCCAGATAAATTTCCCCCTAATCCGCTAGAGATTACCACACCCGATCCCCTGTTACCACAAAAACCTGCAAAGCAACCGTTAACTCCCGCAGATAGTCAAAAGTTAGAGACAGCGCTGGATGAGCTGGATCAACAAGCTGCGGTTCAACTGCAAGCAGGGGAAACGGAAGAAGCGTTTGATCTATGGAACCGGGAACTGCGCTTGCGCCGCGTGTTGGGTCCATTACATGAGGTGCAAGCACTGTCGCGAGTCGGTGATATCGCTTGGCATCAAAACGAACGCAAAGAAGTGCAATATATTACTCAGCGATTGCAAACAATTCAAAAGCAGGCACAATTGCTCAACCCAGCAGGTCCACAACTTTTGCAAGCGTTGGGTGAAGCTTACCAACAAGTGCGATCGCCCCAACTTGCCCTTCAAGTTTATAACCAAGTTTTAACAGCACAGAAAATTACTGGTGATGTAGCAGCACAAATAGAAACCCTGAAGACGATTGGTGAAGTAAATCTCAGTTGGTTTGATTACACTTCAGCCGCAGCAACTTATGAGCAATTGTTAAATTTAGCTTCCTCTAGAGGAGATTACTTAGATAAAGTGACATCTCTACAAGAGTTGGCTTACATTTACGAGCAGGCAAAACAACCACAGCAGTCACTAAAAGTACGCAATCAGCTAGCAGAAATTTATCAGCAGGAAAACAATCTTACCCTGTTACCAGCATTGAAGCTGGCGATCGCTTCTGATTACGAATCTCTAGCACAGAAAAACCCCAGCTTACTGCAAGAGGCTTTCAAAAACTATCAACAAGCATATACCACCGCTTGGCAATTGGAGCAGTACGTGCGTGCAAGTGAAGCTTTGCAAAAGTTAATTGCGCTGTATCGTTCTCACGGACAAATAGAAGACGCTTTGCAAACTAGCCAAATTTTGGTACAAACGGAAGAGCAAGCCAGAGACTTTTACGGTTTGATGAAAGCCTACGACCAAATTGGGCAGATACAATTGCAACGCAAAGACTATCCGCAAGCACAAACAGCTTTTCGTAAGGGGCTAGAATTTGCCCAACAGTTGAAGTATAACGAAGCGTATTTTACTCAGCAGATAGAAAAAGCGTCGGGGCAAACTTTAAAGTGAGGAGTTATGAATTATGAATTATGAATTATGAATTTAAAACTTCTTACAAAAATGGGGTGTTGGGGGTAGGGGGTAGGGTGTGGGGTGTGGGGTGTTGGGAAAAAGAAACTCCTTCAGGGATGGGTTTAAAGCCCACCAAGAAAAAAAGATGTATTTTGAGACGCGCAGTGAACCAGCGCTGCAGGAGGGTCAGCCCGACCTAGGCGACTGGTGAACCCGAAGGGCGCAAGAAATACGGCGTCCTTGTTCCAATCCCACGTCTTCAGGCGCGGGTCTCTACACCCTACACCCCACACCCTTTGAATCCCCACTCCCCACTACCCCGTGTACCTAGTACAGGGGGCGCGGAAATAAAGCTACCATCCGAAATAGGTAAAAAGCTGACAACATAGGTGTTCTTTCTTTTTACTTTTTACTCTTGCGAGTTCGCCAGTTGCTTTATGCCGGGGAACCCGTCCACCGCACTGGCTCACTTTTTACTTTTGCCTTGTTGTACTAGCTTCTTCGCATGAACTAGGTCGTAGAGTTTGTTCTCAAATTTTTCCATACATGCTGACCAATCAAATTCGAGGATCATAAGACGGGCTTGACGAGACATTTCTGCTTTAAGATCAGGATTTTCTAGAATCGCAATGACCTTGTTGGCGAAATCTGTTGGGTTGTTGGGTTCTGCTAAAAAGCCATTGCGACTAGGTAATACCTGTTCAGCAGTTGAGGGTGCAAGGGCTGCGACAACGGGGGTTCCAGAAGCTAGCGCTTCGTTATTTGTGGTGCAGAAGTTTTCAGTTACTGAGGGGTTGACAAATACGTCTGCACGTGCAAACCAGCCCAAAAGTTCTGTTCCGTGGGACTCACCCCACACGGTAATACCGGATTCAAATTTTTTGGCACGACGACGGAGTTCCTCATCCATCGGACCGCTCCCAACGATCACCAGATGGACGTCGGGAATTTTGGCAGCGATGGTTGGATATGAATCTAGGAGTTGGGTAATATTTTTTTCTGGGGTAATGCGCCCAACAAAAAGGAGGGTCGGTCGGTGGTCGTTGGGTATAGGGTCGTAACTAATGTTTGCGGGATTAAATTTTTGGCAATCGACTCCTTGATAGGGGACATATTCGCTGCGTTGACATTTCATCTCTCTGTACTTAGCAAGCTGTTCTCGAGAAGAAAAGAAACTGGCATCATAAGCTTCACTGAACTGCTTGATCAAAGTGGGAATGATCGGACGAATTAGGCTGAAGAACTGATCGCCTAAGTAATATCGGATGTAAGCAACGATATCAGTGTGGAAAAGAGATATCGTTGGAGTGCCCGTTTGCTTTGCGTATTCAACGGCGATTGGGCGACCATAACCTTGCAGAAAAAGTGAGTAGATTCCTCTCATTTGCGCTGCTTCTTCAACCACGACAATGTCCGGCTGGAACTTCTTTAGGAGTTCAGTGTCACTCCAATGTCGATAATGCAATGGTTGAGGAAGAGACTTGTAGAATATCAGTGGCTGTGTTGGGAATGCATAATTGGAAAAATTTGGGAAAGACTGTAACTCACTGAGCCCTGGCATAGGACGATTGCCAACATTTTTCGGGTACTGATCGTTGATTTGAGGGTGGATGAGAAAAACTTCATGTCCCTGCTGTAGTAACCAGCGAACCCGCTGATGTACTGCGACAGAAACTCCAGTTAAAAACGGAGCATATAATCCTGTAAAAACCGCAATGCGAAGAGGTTGCTTGTTCATGATTATTTAAGTGTAATCTCGTATTTTTTCCAAAGCAAAAAACTGGCGTCTCCAAGAAGAAGTACACCTTTTCGTTATGATTCAATTAATTGAATTTAGGATTTACGCATTGACAAAAATTTTAACGGTAAGAAACCGCAGATACACGCGGATAAAACTGTAGTTCATCCGTTGAAATCGACTCTTTTCAAGGAAGTTATAGTCGGCTTAAGCTAACTTCAGCTATGAGCCTAAGAGGAAATTTATTTCCTTGCTGGCGAGAGCACCGCTACAAAATATGAACGTAGATGAATTCCACCAAACCCTTATTATAATTACAAAATCACGATTTTTATTTCCTGATAATTGACTACATTTTAATGTGGGTTTTGGTTGATATAGTGCTATTCTACATTTTCAAACGATGTGTAACTGATTAATTTGCAACCAAATAATCAAATCACAGTAGTTCTTGACTTAACGACAGCGCTATAGCAGTCCTCAATGATTCGCGATCACACCAGAAACCCGGTTTCGTAAGGGTTACCGGGTTTCTGATGGCTGACAAATTTATAACTTAAATAGGATTGCTATAGTTGACATACCTGACATCTTGCACCTTCTCAATAAGGGTAGGGTGGACACTGCCCAACCTACGAAATCATAAGGCTTTTGGGCTTTGATTTTCGCAATAAGACGATGGTGCAAGATCTGAGATACTCTTATTAGGGTGGGCACTGCCCACCATATCTGGGTTTTGGTGGGCAGTGCCCACCCTACAGCACTTAAAATTTTTTGCGTTCTTCCGCACGGATTCCTATAGGCTGAAAATCGAGTTAGTTGCACATACTCTAAAAAAAGTGTGAAAAGTACTAGGTTTGCTGCTTAATTAGGTTAAATTAACAAGTAATTTCTTGAACTGACATATTGACTCTGCCTACTACCCTGCAACGACACAAATTAACTAATCCCAGAAACTGGGTTTTTTGAGTTGGAGCCACGAATTCTTGGTCTTTCCAAGTACAAAAACCTGGTTTCTCAACAGTAGGAGCGAACAGCCGTTCCTTACGGGAGCGCCTAAAGGCGAATGCCCCTACTAAATCGCTGTTCTAGAGAACTTGAATGACTCTGGAGTCACTGCCAGTTTGGCAACTGAGCGAAGAGCAAAAATAAGAAAATCGAAAATTAAGTTCTCCACGAGTTCAAGGTTAACATACACTCTCAACGTCAAGCTTTATTATGCAGTGACAGACATTATCAGATATTATCACTATTGCATTAGTGCATCACTATGTTGTCGCTCATCACTTCATAGTAATAGCAGCATGACTGTAGAATTTCTACCTGATTGCTGCCTAATTTTCTGCACACAATTCCCACCTAAAACCCTTCTATTTTCGTTTATTTGTTTGATAGAAAAGTCTACTACATTCAGGTAAAAATATTTGTTTACCTGGATTTATTCTGGTCTAAAACTATTGCGATTAGTCAAGGACTAAGTAAGATATAGGCGGATGATGATGAAAACTATTGCAGGCAAAACGGTACTGTTGACTGGCGCTGCTGGTGGTATTGGAGTATTTATTGCTCGTGTTCTGGCAAAAGAGCATGCAACTGTAATTGGCATTTCTCGTTCACAGGAAAAGTTAGATAAGATATGCGCTGAGGTTGAAGCTGCAGGCGGTAGAGGCATAGGCATTCCATTTGACATCAGTAAAGTCGAAGAATTATCAGTTTTGGTGCAGCAGATTCATCAGTTTGCAGGTTCAATAGATATTTTGATTAATAATGCTGCAATAGAAAAATACCGACCTTTCCAAAATTACTCCCTCAAGGACATCCAGTCCATATTAACGACCAATTTAGTTGCAGGAATGGAGTTAACCCGTTTGCTCTTGCCAAGCATGATTGACCGCAATAGTGGTCACATTGTGAATATAGCATCTGGCTCTGGTAAAAAGGGAGCGCCTTACAACAGTATCTATTCAGCCACTAAAGCTGGTTTGATTATGTGGACAGATGCGTTGCGTCAGGAATTAGCTGATACCGATGTGGGAGTTTCGGTAGTCTGTCCAGGATATACAAGAGCAGGAATGTTTCTGCAATTTGGCTTACCATCTCCCAGTTTAGCACGTGTCTCTCAACCCACAGATGTGGCGATCGCAGTGTTGCGAGCCATTAAGCAAAATCAAGGGGAAGTCATGCTTGATGGACTTCTAACAAGACTCTTATTTTCAAATATACAACTTTTTCCACAATTTGGTGATGCGATTTATCGGTGGATTGGTTTGACTAAGCTAAATAAAACCTGTGCAGAAAATCAAATGCGTGCCGAAGATTTTGGAGAAAAATAGTTCAAAAATAACTCAAATAATGGAGGAAAAATGGCTGATAGTCATTACGATGTCATCATCATTGGTACAGGTGCTGGTGGTGGAACTCTGGCAAATGTACTGGCATCAAGTGGGAAGAAAATTTTGGTTTTAGAGCAAGGTACTTTTTTACCCAGAGAAAAAGCCAATTGGGATTCCAAGCAAGTTTTGCAAAAAGAACGCTATTGCAATAGTGAGATCTGGTATGACAAAAATGGCAAAGCAATACGTCCAGCAACATACTATTATGTTGGCGGCAATACCAAATTTTACGGTGGTGCATTATTCAGATTTCGTGAGCAGGATTTTGAAAAAGTTATTCATAAAGGTGGCATTTCTCCCGAATGGCCATTGAAATATCAGGACTTTGCTCCTTACTATGATCAGGCTGAGAAACTTTACGATGTACATGGTCAGCGGGGTCTCGATCCCACTGAACCTCAGACCAGTGAAAATTATCCTTTTCCAGCAATCAGCCATGAAAGATACATTCAAGAAATCAACGACGCTTTAAAGGATCAAGGCTTACATCCATTTTATCTGCCACTTGGTATCAAGCTAAATGAAGTCAATCGCTTTTTAAGTACTTGTATTCGTTGTGAGACTTGCGATGGCTTTCCGTGTTTTCTTAATGCTAAAGCTGATGCTGACATTAACGGTTTACGTCCAGTACTTGTCTACCCTAATCTCACTTTAATGACCAGAGCAAAAGTTTTGCGTTTGCACACAAGTTCATCTGGTCGCGAAGTTACTGGGGTGGAAGTAGAAATTGGTCTCAAGCGTCAGATGTTTTCGGGGGATATTGTTGTTGTCGCTTGTGGTGCAATCAACTCAGCAGTATTATTGCTCAATTCCGCTAATGACCAACATCCGAACGGATTAGCTAATAGTTCTCATCTTGTAGGACGCAATTACATGGCGCATAAGTATGCGGTGATCATGGCTTTGAGTACAAAGCCCAATCCTACAGTTTTTCAAAAAACGCTTGCTGTTAATGATTTTTATTGGGGAGAAAAAGATTTTGCTTTTCCCATGGGAAGTGTACAATTGCTCGGCAATATTAATAAAGATAAAATCGCTGCTCATGGAGCACGTTTTATGCCCAGCATCATATCTGAGACAGTGGCAAATCATTCTGTTGCTTGGTTACTCATAACTGAAGATCTCCCAGACCTAAAAAATCGCGTACGGCTCCAGGGCAATAAAATTTTTATCGAATATACAAACAACAATGAAGAGGCATTTAATCGATTAATCAAGCGCTGGAAAGAAGTGTTAAGTTCAATTGAAGAGCGTCATCAGTCATTTTCATTGAAAATTACCACAAAAATGTCTTTGAAAGAGGTTGCCCATCAGTGTGGTACTTGCCGTTTCGGTGAAGATCCTAAAACGTCGGTACTCAATATCAATTGCCGCACTCATGATATTGATAACCTTTACATTGTTGACAGTAGCTTTTTCCCTTCTAGTACTGCCGTCAACCCATCGCTAACAATTATGGCAAATGCTTTACGGGTCGGAAAACATGTGCTAGAAAGATTAGGATGAAGAGGAGATAGGGAGGCGGGGGAGCAGGGGAGCAGGGGAGCATGGGGGTATAGGTGCAGGAGGAGAAGGGAACTTCTCATAAACCCATCAAAATTATCTTAACAAACTGCTAGTCCCCCTACTCCCAATACTACAGAGGATAAGCCTTTTTTCCCTCCCTCACATCCCCACATCCCCACATCCCGTTCTCGGTCAGTTAACCGAACCAGATTGGGGACACACCAGCCATGGAGATATTTCTCGTTTCCATGCTGAACACTACTGATGATTAAGAGTCACAGTCCTTAATCATCTTTGTCGTTTCTATCGTCATCATCTTTGTTATATTGCTCTTTTTTATCGTCATCATCTTTGTTAGATTGAGCTTTTTTATCGTCATCATCTTTGTTATTAGGACTTACGCATTGACAAGAAAACCCAAATATGGGGTATGGATTGCAGGCATTTGACTTCGATTTTTCGAGACTTTTTAGGCGATGCCTGCGGCGGGCTACGCCTACGCTATCCATCCAAGGATGATTGATCAAAGCCTGAAACAACGTATCTTCGTTAATGCACAAGATAATTCGTTTGTATAGTGCGTAAGTCCTAGTTATATTGTTTTTTCTTATTGTTGTCATACTCCCTAATCTCAAACAGAATACATGCATAATGGGGTCACCGTACCAATGCGGGGATTTTGTACGCGCTCGAAATTCTCAAGAGTCTGGAACAACGATTTTTCGTTCAAACTAGATGCTCACTAGCAGCATAACCATAGTTCTTTTACCAATTTGATGAGAAAAACCACTTTTTGAAAAGCTTACTCCATCTTAGTTTCAGCCAAGCGCGTACAAAATTCCCGGTTTGGCACGGCGATGCCATTTACCCCAGATTAATTGTCATCAGGCGCTTGTTTTAATTTTTAAGGAGCGCCCTAATCTCGAAAGCGCCATGCTTTGGTATCGCGATCAAACCAACAAGAACGGTGATGAGACTCACAAATATGACGGTCGGCATAACGGTCATGATAGCGGTCAAAAAAACGATCATGGTCTTGAACACGATCATGATCGCGATTGTACTCGCTGCAATTGTGGTGCTGACAATACTCTTCGCGAGATTCAGCATGAGCACTCGAAGTCAAAGATAGGACAGAGCTAATACCCACAATACTTGCAACAAAGGCAAAAGTTAAATGCTTCATCTTTTGGACTAACAAGACAACAAGCTGATAAAGACGTGAATTCTGTCCAAAAGTTCCTGGATAAAACTTGTGACATATTGGGGTTCTGTTGCCTCAAAATTCTTCATTTGCAAGAAAATAAGACTGAATATTACTGCATCATCAGTTCAAAGCGAAACTTGACTATCATTGGGTTGGTCGAACAATCGATAAGGGCGGTATTTGAGTAGGCGGATGTTCCATGGACCTTTAACTTGATAAGTTACACCGCGCCAGTTGACTTGTTTCATCCATAGAGCCGATACCATTGCTAGACCGTAAACCCACAGCGTCAGGAGAGATGCTATCGATATTTTCATCATTGTGGCAGGTGATATTTTCGACAACGGCTGATCGTGCTGGCGCAGTACTTGCTGTACTCCTTTCTCTAAGGCGATCACAAAAAAAAGTAATACCTGCATATAACAGCCTAAGCTATTAAAGAATATAGCCGCTGCATCCCATTGTCCCGTCCACAATGCAACTACAATTAGCACCAACACTAGATGAGGAAGCACTACGGTTAAAATGGAGTCAGCAACCACAGCCCACCATCGAGGATGGTAAAGTCGAAAAGAAAGCAGTTGTCGCTTTGTCCAGTCTACTAAGTTGGAAAAATCGCACTCTTCGCGATTAAGAATAATCAGAGAAGGCACAAATACAACCTGCATCCCGTGTTTTGCCAGGACGCTGCGAATCATGGTATCCTCGCCATAGGCTCGCCCCCACTTATCTAACAGTCCTGTTGTGTAAATAAGTTCTGTTTTCAGAGCTAAAGTACCACCCCAAGGAATCCGGTACAGGTACATTTTTACTACTGCAAATACGTTCCACAAGTACCGTACCGACGACCCCCAATACCTCCCGTTTGGTATATACCAGGGGTTCCCCGTTGTCGCCCCAACTTTGGGATGGGCTAGAGGACTGACTAATTCACGTAGCCAATTAGAATGAACTACCGCATCAGCATCTACGAAGGCAACCACTTTGTAAGAATCATCTAGTTCGGAAACAGCTTGCACCAAGGAACTGCATTTGAGACTGCAATTAGGGTAAGGCATCCTGAGAAGGCTGACTTGCACATTGGTTGGTGCTTGCTCGTCACTGAGTATATCTGCGACAATGCGCCAAGCTGGGTCTTGCTCACTGTCGAGGATTACCTTTAAATCATACTCTGGGTAGTTCTGATTCAACAGCGATCGCAAACAATTAGACAGAAACGGATCTGCACCACGTAGGCAAAGAATGACCGCAGTTTTTGGTAACTGGTGGTCTGGTAATAATTTTCTGCGGGGCGCTCGCAGATACAACAAAAACAGAAGACACAGAGATACCTGAATAACCAACCAACCCAGCAAAACTATTGACAGCAAGATCGCCAGTGCTTTCATTGTTTATGAATCAAGTGAATATTTCATGAAAACTTTGATGGTTGTGTTTCTTCTCACTGAAAAACTAGCATCGCGAAACTTTGGCGCACCCGTTGTTATAGACACAGTTGGATTATTAGAAATACCAAAACCTTCTTGGGGAATACCTAAAAAGTTTCTGTCTAATTTGTGGTTGCCATTTTGATCGTCAATGACAGCAACAGCATAATTTCCTGGTTTCAAGCCGTAGAACTGCTTTGTAAGAAAACTTCCTTTTATTTGAGTACAACCACTTTGTACTTCACTAGTATCACTAAACGGAAATCCTTGCTCACTGGAGTAAATTCTCAGGCAAATCTGTCCTTTTTGGTGATGAATTCCATTGACTACAACAGTAAGCGTTGAAGTAGGTTCTGCGTTCACTGTTTTAGCTAAGCTGATGCTCATTACAGTAGCGACTGCAAGGGAACTGAACTTAGATATCTTCAGCATAATCTGGTAGTTTTCAGTAGGTGATTTTTGCTAAGTTAATCGTCATTTACAGAAATTTTCAGGTAAATAGACCACAGTTGTAGGGGCTTTCCGTCCTTACCCTACGGGAACGCCCTTACAAACGGGATGGTTTATTGATGTGAAAACTGCTGTAAGTAGGTGACCGGAAATAAACCCAAAATGGTCTGTTGCTCTTAAGAACGAAGACAGCGCAACTACGAGCCAATTCCAGAAGTTTTACATTTAGTTGCATAGTTGTAAATTTTCCCGCCCACCTACTTATAGGACTTATGTTACCTATCAAGCGAAGCGTATTTTTCTCTGCGTTCTCTGCGCCTCTGCGGTTGTAAAATCGGTAATCTTTCGGCGGGAAGGAAGTAGCTTGCCTGTTGCGTTATTGTTTTCTGCAAGCGTTTACGGTACATTTGAGCAGCTATAACCAAATCTTTCAGCAAAAGAGATTCGCTTCCTTTTAGCTGCTTCAGCAAACTTATACAGCAACGTATCCGCTCATACAAATTAAGTGAACCTAGCCATGCAGAAAACGAATACTCCCAGAATATTCTCCAATGTGGAAATAAAATTTTCCCTTCTTTTGACGAATCAAACCACACCGTATACGAATAGAAATCAGGCAACATACTCAATGAGTATTGTGGATTGTTGTTAGTAAACGACAAGTAATCTGGAAAGAACATACTCAATGATTGTTGCTGATGGCTTCTAGCAAAGAACAGGTATTCGGGGATTTGATAAAACCGTCCGAGGAGACCAAGTCTTAATAAGAAGATTGCATCTGAAGCACCGTAACTGCCCATAGGTGGTGTCATTCTGAGGGCACTGGCGCGGATGACACCGTAACATTGATAACATAGATGCTTTGTCAGAAGCTCATGAAAACGCTCGTGTGGTTTTGGTGAATCAGTTTTCAGATGGATGTCGTAGTTTTGTAAGAATTGCCCATCTTCGTCAATGAAGTAGACTTTGGAGTGGCACAAGATCACATTAGGGTCTTGGTCAAGTACTTCAATGCACTTCACGATCAAATCTGGATCGTGTAGATCATCATGGGCTACCCACTTAAAGTACTCGCCTGATGACAATTCAAAGACGCGGTTGAAGTTACAGGCGCAACCGATATTCTTTTCGTTGCGGTAATAACGGATGCGTTGGTCTTTAGCAGCATATGCTCGACAAATTTCCCCAGTTTTGTCTGTTGATGCATTATCTGATATAATTAACTCGAAATCTTCAAAGGTCTGAGCCAAAATAGAATCTATGGCTTCTTTGATAAATTTCTCGCCATTGTATACAGGTAGTCCAATACTCAATCGAGGTTGATTATTGCTCATGGAAAACAAGTATTTTTAGGATTCGCAGATGATTGAAAGCAAGACTATTGATCGAACTTTTGGAGATCAGTTTTTTGCAGCCATTCCTGTGTAAGCCTCATTCCTTCTTCTAAATTAATAGTTGGTTCATAACTTAATATGCTCTGCGCTTTGGTAATAGAATAAGCATGGGGGCGAGTCATGAAATCCACAACTTCTGGTAGAATATCGGCTGGTTTACGAAAGAGCTTCTGTCCCTGATAGCGCAGTTGAAGAAACAACTTAAGTTCGTCTTTTGGTAAAGAAAAAGGTGCAGGTAAATCAGCAATTTCAGCTAAACGCGTAAAATAGTCTTTCCAGGAAGTTTCTTGTCCATCAGTGACATTAAATATTTCCCCATATGTTTCTTTTTCTATTGCTAGAAAAATTGCCTGGATCAGGTTGTCAATATATACATGATTGATGACTCCCCGCCCTTCGTTGGCATATGCAAACAATCTTTGACGCATTAATAGAAGTGGTCGGACTATCCAGGGTATGCTTCTCGGTCCGTAAACATCTCCTGGTCTAATGATGATGATGCCAAAATCTGGTGGAGCATTTAGTTGTAAAAGTGCCTTTTCGGCTTCTATTTTTGTCTGACAGTAGGGATTATTGTCTCCAGAGAGGGGTCCTTCTTCCGTGATGCGATCAGGATAGTTGAAACCATATACCAAAACACTTGAGAGATGGACAAAAGTTTTTACACCAGCATTCTTAGCAGCTTGAGCGATGTTAACGGTTCCGCCGACATTTACCTCACGAAATTTGTCGAGTGAACCTCCTTCTTGAGCAACTTCAGCTGCATGCACAACTATGTCTACTCCTTGGCATGCCTTTTCAGCAGTGGCAGGATCAGTTACACTGCCGACAATAACTTTAGCACCTAAGTTTT
>Ga0209611_10005265_pt1 | contig 21748 bp, 7 predicted proteins | sample S1TSphgellanicum_3_FD_187693 | JGI IMG/M metagenome (GOLD analysis project Ga0209611, IMG submission 187693) | Host-associated microbial communities from peat moss isolated from Minnesota, USA - S1T2_Fc - Sphagnum magellanicum MG (SPAdes) (version 2) | ecosystem: Host-associated > Plants > Peat... | reverse complement strand
AACCTGGATTTCCCCGCACCCATCTAGTCCTCGATGTCTGCAAATGCTTTGGAGCTTGAGTCCTTGAAGCTAATGAGCTCAACAGCTGCAATCATTTTTTTTTAGCAACTGGTGACTTCGAAGACTTGCGATTGGTTTTGGTTTCTGTTGTTGGTGTTTGCGGGCGTTGTCAATGCTGCAGCTGATCTGCAACTGCAAAGGAGCAGCTATTTTGGTAGTAACCTAGAAGAGGACCGCTCATGGAGGCGTACTTGTTATCGGTGCGTTGTTGTTGGTGTTGCTCTACGGCGCAGTCTTCGACGAGCTCCAGTTGCCCGTAGAAGATTGTGGAGAGGGATCTCTGTGGACCCGCTAAGAGACGAGGAGGGAGCTGAAGATTCGTCTTTGTCGACTGCATGTGTGATCTGAAGAATAGAGCGTTATGAAGCTCAGGAGAGTGTGCAGCGACAATGGGAGCAGAATTACTACACTCAGCAAAAGCTGGACCGGCAGAAGGTACCTTCAACGTCTCTGTTTCCTATCTGCATTTTGACCTGAACACAAAGTTCCCAACTCCAGCAGTTTTGGGAGCCGGAGCCACACTAGTATTGGTCTCAGGCGCACCATTTGTTTGGAATGGTTGAGTACCCGAGTACCTTGGATCTTCTGCAGCAGGCTGCACATAATTTCCACCTCCAACACCGCCTTGCTGCTGCTACTGATAATCCATCTTCAATTCCGTACTTCCATTCCGTACTTCCTGCACTCTTCCGCCAACTTGGTTGCCATTTCTAGTTGCTTCATACTGGTGCTCACCATCCCTTCCACTCCCCTCGTCACATCTCGTTGGAAATGCTTGCCAGCTCTTGTTGATGCGTACAAGACCTAAACCCTAAACCCTAAACCCTCCTTTCCTTGTCTTCAATCCTTCTTCCTTCACCTCCTGTTACTCCACTTTCTGTTGCTTTCTTTCCCTCCTTGATATGCTCTGGAATTCCAGATCACTACCCACTCAGCATCTACCAATACATGCTGAATCATTGGTAGATGCTTGATTCGGCTGCAATGTCGAAGAAACCGAACGGGAAACGCCTCAATGAGTCCCAGAGTTGTGAGATCATAGCGAAGCTGAGCAAGACGGATGCTGCCAGTAAAAGGGCTATAGCGCGCGAGTACGATGTTAGTGAAGGAGCTATCAGAAAGGTGTGGGACAAGCGGGAGCAAATCCTAGAGCGATCTGCCTTAATGTCTGATGAAGCTAAAGAGAAGACTTTTCGATCCTCTGTTGGTCGTTTCACCGAGCTTGAAGACATGCTTTACATCTGGATTGACAGCATGCGTCGTGCCAATCTTCCTGTTCCGCCATCTCTTGCCATCGTCAAAGCAAAAAGTATTACATCGAGTTTATCAATTCCAGAAACGGACTTCAAGGCATCCTGGCAATGGCTACGTCGATTGAGAGTGCGCTGAGGGTTGCAAAAGATGATGCTTCACGGAGAGGGAGCTGAAGTCAACAAATCTGATCTTGGATTATTGGCAGCTTTAGACGACCTCTATGCGATTATTGCCCAATATGATCCTGAAAATGTCTACAATATGGACGAGACCGGCCTGTTTTTTCACCTACTACCGAGATACAGTCTTCTAATGCCAAATGAGGACATATCAACCACTAGAGGGAAGAAAAAATCCAAAGATCGGGTTTCTCTTATCGTGTGCGCCAACGCTGTGGGAAGTCACAAAATTCCTTGCGCATTGATCGGCAAACCGAAAGCACCTGCCTGTATCAAGCACCGCCGATGGCCTGTTCCATATTTCATTCAAGCTAAAGCTTGGATGGATGCGGAAACGTGTTGGAAGTGGTTCAACGAAGTGTTTATTCTAGAAGTGAAAAAACGAACCGGACGTCAGGTTCTTTTGCTGTTGGACAATGCCCCTGGACACTTTCAGGCTTTTGAACGCGACAATGTTAGGATTGTCTTCTTTCCCCCAAATTGCACAAGTTGGAAACAACCCTGCGATATGGGCATAATCGCAACTCTGAAGAAGAGGTTCAAATATCTCTACCTCAAGGATGTTCTTGACTTCTATGAATTGGATGAGGAGGCGAAACTTCGAAAGAAAATGCAAGGGCAAAGATTACGACGCGATGCTGCTGGAGTTGCATATGGAAATCCAGCTCACCTGCTCGATGCTACGAATTATGTCAAAGAAGCTTGGCAATCCGTGTCACCAAACTCTATCAAAAATGCATTTATCAAGGCGAAAATAATGACATTAGAAGCCGATCAGGAAACAGTGAACGAGATCGAGGATTTTGTGACTAAAGTTACACAAGCTATCGCAGCTTTAAATCTTTCTGTTGGGCAAGACGAGCTTGAAGAATTTGTTCATGTCGACGATGAAAATAGTGAAGAATTCGCAACTGCAGTTTTGGAAGACGTTGAAGAGCTTTTGGGGACGATGAAGATTGCTGAAGAAAATTTGGACAATGACAATGATGATGATATTCTTACCTCTCAAGCATCAAGTTCGGGTTTAGGAAACACCGTTGTATTTAAGGGATTCGAGTCACTTTACAAGCAAGTTGTTGATATAGAGGATCAATTGCTCTGCTCTGAAGTTCAAGAAGAGGCTGAGGAAACATTCGATGATCTTAGAAAGTTGTTTGAATCGTTTCAAAGTAAGGTCCGGGCTATCACCTTGAAAGCCAAACGTAAGAGTCTTCAAAACTTGCGCCAAATGACAATCCATGACATGTTGAACTAAATAAATTTGAACCCTATTTTTTCGGGAAAATAATGCATACTTTACCGGGATGCGTACTTAAACGGGTGCGTACTTAGGCGGGAGGCTACTGTACTTAACTCTGAAATGTCTATTGGAACTAACAGAATGGCTAACTTAAGGTGTTATCATGAGTTTTCTGTACAATTTCATAGAGACATACATATGTCGTCTTTTCATTTGTGTAAGGTAAATTCTAAAAAGTTATACATTTCATTAACAAAAAATGGGTATGTTGCAAGAATAGAGTAGTTGCCATTGATCCTGACTTAATGTTATTGTGTGAATGAGGACAACATTTGAAGTTAGGTTGGAATGGAATCTCAAAGCTTCAATGCAAGATCATGGAGGACTAACCACAAATGTACAATAATTGAAAAGAGAGGCATAATTGTGTATTCCCTTTAGTTTCTTAATAAACAATATCAACACCTATTTGTCATTCTGAAATAACTTAAGGTGCCTAAAACAAATTTTTAAAAATTAAGCTTTAATAGTTTTGAAACTAAGTATGCAACCATTTTTCACCATAAAATTTGGCATTGACAAGAATCAGGTTATGATCTCAATGATTACTCTAGCAGTTGACATCCCTAAAGAATAACCTATTCCTTCTAGGTATTTTATTTGTTTCAGGATTTGATGTTATGTTAATGAATTTGCCAATTCAAAAATTTGTAGTGGCATTCATTCCAAATTTATTATGAATTTTTTATTTTTGGGTTCTTTTATGTTGGATGTGGCATATTTTAGAGAAATGTTTTGATCATAAAAAATAATGTGTGGCGTTAATGTGGTATTAAGGAATTTGTTTATTTCAAAAATTTGTGTGTGTATATTTTTAAATACTAATTATTGATTTTTTTTTTGGGGATTTTAACCCTAATCCCTGGTGGCCACTAGGCATCTACTTTTCTCTTTCAAGGTATGAGTAATAACTTTGGATCCATAGACATTATTGCAATTGATGAATTGGCACATGTTGTGCCTAATTTTTTAATTTAGCAAATACAATTAAATTTGTTTCTTATGAATAAAAGTACAATGTGACTTCCAACCTTGATAATGAATAACCTATAATTTTCACTTGGTGGGCACCATGCAGTTTAATACTCTTTTCATCATATGAATATATTCATTTTGAAACTAACATATTATATTTGTTATTTGCTTCATTTCCTTTAATGTATTAAAAACAATGATTGAAAATGTTGTAAAAAAAAATTGGTATGAATTCTTTTGAGACTCAATGTATACATGGATGCAAGATTGGTGTTTTTATTTGAATGTAGAGTTACATTTCTCAAATATGGTGGCCACCAAGTGGACTTCATACCATCCACCAAGTGGACTTCATACCATCCACCAAGTTGGGTAAAGTCCTAAATTAATTAAATATGTATTCTTTTTCGTTCTTCTAGCATTTCAAAAATATGTTTTGCATAATTTTTGGAGTTGTAAAAGTAACAAAAAGTATCCCCAACATATTTATCAATTTTATTGTCTTGATTCACTTTTAATAATCAAAGCACACTTCATGGGGATGAAAAGCTCTATAAAACATTTAACATCTCAATATTGATGGCACCACATCAAATGTTTGGTACTTTTAAAGCAACTTTGAATACTTTGAATGTCTACTTTTCAAAAGTCCACATCAACAAAGGTCCAAATTCATTGGCATCTAAGTACCTTTTTAAAACATAAATTTTAAACTTTAAATTTGGGAATTAATGTTAATGATAGTCTAGAAAGAATGTACCCAAAAAAATCATATTATCAACTAGTATCAATGTATTTTTTACTCATTTTGTGACAAGACCAAGTTATTTCTACACTAAAACATTCACTTTATTGGTATAATTTATCTTGCCTTCAGCTTGTAGCCAAATCTAGCTAAATCCTCTTATGGTTAATTGCCTTTTTAGGTGCAAAATCAAAAAATTGAAAAAAAAATAGTATTATTAATGTTGGTTCATAATTGCAAGGTACATTTTCTTATAAAATCAACTGGTGTTAGTTAGGTTATTAATATCAATATCAATATCATAAAAATTGGGTGCCAAATAAGTCATTAGTATTTGTTGGGTAGTAACAACCAATTATTCATAAAAGGTAGATTATCAATAATTGATTCATAATCATTGATATTTTGCCCATTACTTCTTAATTATATATTTTTTGAATATTTATTTATTTAATCATAGATCAAAAATATGTTCAACCCTTTAGGATTGATAACCTACTTAAATGATAACTAGGCCATTCAAGTAAGTTATTAAAATTCAAATTTTCAATATCAAATGATGAGGGCATTAACTAGTTATCAAAAAATCAATAATCACTTAGTAGGTTATCAACCAACACTACTACATATGGCCAATGTGGAAAAACGGTCAAAAAGTTGGCAATACATTGTTTAAAAATGAATGATGTTTAATGATCACCAACAATTTTTTAAATATTTGAATTTAACCAATCCCCTATGGGTGCAAGTAAAGTAAAATAGACAACTCATGGCTCCTTGTTTAAAAAATTACATGTAGCCATGAAAAAAATTTAATGTATTGAAAGTAGAACTAAGTAGAATTTTTAAAAATGTTTCTACTTGCACAAAATGTCCAATCTTACAAAATGGGCTACATGTAGATGAAATATTAATTTTTAAAAAATTTCAAATAGTGGAGCTCTAAAAGATACTTATGTATTATCAAATTATGGATGTTATAATTATAATATATCAAATTATTAATATGAAGTAGGTTTGAACACCATTTTGACCTAGTTAGTTTCAAATGTACTTTCAACCTACTTTTACGATACCAATGTTATTCAAACTTTGTATTCAAGTTCCAATAAACTAAATGCAAAGACATATTGTTTTATAATTCTACTTCAAAATATTTTTGAATCTACTTTTGCGTCCATATCAAAAATTGTTTCATTTTTTGATTTTGAAAAGACTACTTTTCTTATCTATTTTACCTTATTTACACCCCTACCTTAAGACTTAAACTCCTATTTGAAAGTTTGATAAAAATGGGATTTTCTACATAATTCATCCAATTATGAGTTTAACAATTAAGGTTTCACATAGGAAGGTGTCAAAAGCCACACATGTTGTCATAGATTAGCTCTTAGATCCAAATTGGATATGCCAAATTGTTCCACCTTAAGGTTTAAGGTTTTCCTATTTGGCCGATTTCCATTGTTGGTTTTATTGGATCTTCAATGTTAACTAGGAAGAGCTCACCATCAATTTTGTTTATCTATGTGCCCCTTTCATTATCTCTTTCTAATATGTACTTTGGCAAGTTGTTGCCATCAAGTTTTGTTGCTTCTATTCATGATGCCCAAGGGGGGAGTTACTACTAGTAATGAGCTACAATAAACACCATTCCAAAAATGCTGCAACTTTTGATCTTTTTGGTGGGTGAAAGCATGTTAAAGTAGAGAATTAAATGTTCTTGATTGACAATGGAATAAAAAATGAGATAATTTTTTACCAAAACATTAGAAAATGGATTCAAATTTTATTTAAATTGTATTTTGAAACCGTGATGCTTTCCATTGGGTTTATATTAATTGAATACAAAATTTCAAAAACTTTGGAAAAATAAAAGTAGGGAACATGTACTTTTGAATTTGACTGGTCAATATGGCATTTAAAATTATTTTTTCATTAGAAAATTTAATGAAATAGATTTGTGTGAAGTTATAACATAAAGATCATTGTATATTCAAAGGAAGGAAAATAAATAAATTTTATTTTCTCCTTCATAGAATATATTTGATACATACTTGAAACAAATGTTACATTGCAAAAAGTAGGCTTCAAAAGCTACTTACCTATACAAAAGTCTACTTGGAACCTACTTTTACAATGTGAAATTTAAAAATTAATTCATGATAGTGGAGAAATATCTTGTTTTTTATCATCTAAGTAAAAATATCAAATGTATAATATTTTAAAAATGGGTTTTGGCTTACTTATTATTACCTTGATAAGTAAACTACTAAGGTAATTGAATTGTACACTTTACTATGCTTTCACCAAGGTTTTTTAACTTCTCTAATGTTGAGTCCTTGTATATTGTTGCATAACGAACATGTGATTAAGTTTTATAATTGAATGTCAATTATCGTTGAACATTGAAGCATTGTGTAACTCACAAGTTGTAACAACATTTTGGTTGTTTTGATATTGGTGGTAATCCCACCTTCAACCAATTACAACTTGACAAAGGGAATTGGGATTTTGTTTTGGAGAACAAAAGTTGGATTGTGATATTTCAAGTTGAAGTCTTGATTTGATACTTGATTTGGACCTTAGTACTAACTTGCAACATCTTTGGATGTTGGGTTTATTGTGTATGAAAATTTGGATTATCTTTGGTTCTGGAAGCCCACCATGGCATTGCCCACTTTGAAAAGCAAGCTCTAGAGTCTAGAACATGGAATTGAAACTTAGTTTTGGCCCTTTAGGATGCTCAACTTTGGAGTCACAACTGTTTCATTTAGGTTTTAATGGTCTATAATTACTATGGATAAAGTAAGCACACAAAACTTAAAAGGGCCTCTTGTTTGAACACTTCATGATGTGTTGATTTCAAGCATTTCACGACTCACATTGATTTTGTGCATTTCGTGATTGTCATTGATTTTTGATTTGCGCATCTCAAGTTTTTGGTATAATTGGTTGTGATTTCCTCTCACTAATAGTGATGAAATGTTGATGATTTTGGCTATTGGTAATTCATGATCTTCTTTGTTGATTGCATAACCTTTACTCTTGAGTTTAAAGAAGTTGGCTTTGTCACCTATCCTCACCATGTCACCATTAAATTTGTCAAAAAAATTCAAGGATAATTGTTTCAAAATATTTTATCTTAGTTCATGTCTTCACCCCTGGTCCTAGCTCTAACCAAAGTCATAAAGATGATCTTGATTGTGTCAATGTTGATATAATCCACGTAGAAGTTGAATTAGAAAACAACAATTAATAAAAGAAATTGTATGAAATTAATTATTGCTTCAAAAATGCATGGGCTACAAAGTTACTTTAGGTAGAATCAACGGTGGGTGTTGATGGGAAGTTGCATAAGATGAAATGCAAAGTGTGCAACAAGATTGAAGTGCATATCATTAAGCTTTTGGCATTGAAATTAGAACTTTTGTGGAAGTATGCTAGCCAAATAAAGGTAGCTATTGTAATTCTTAGTGTGGTAGTAATAGGGGACTACTATTTTTTGAAAACAAACCCACAAGTATTTAATGATTGCTTGTATGTGTCAAGGGCTAGGGATTATGTGGTGCAATAGATAATTACAATATTCTTAATGTGGTAGTAATATGTATAGGTAGGTAAGTAAGTAGGTAAATAGGCAAGTAGGTTGGCTAGGTGTTATGGTAGGTTTGTAAAGTAAATAGTTATGTTTTAGGTAAATAGGGTGGGTGAATGGGTAGGTAGGTAGGATGATAGGGTAGGTATATTAAACCTACCTAACTAATTTAGAACTAGGCCTTCAAGCAATTATTTATAACTTGTTAAACTTAACTTGGTGACTTAACTTAACCTATTAAAGGTCCAAGCATGGTAAAGTATGCCAAAAAAGTAGTTCTAAGAAAATTTCATTTAAAAAACAATCTCTTTTCAACATTAACATTAAAAAAGATATGAAAAACCTATTTAAATTGCATTTTGAAATCATAGAGCACTTCATTGAGTTTATTATAAAATTTACATAAAGTTTGAAGAATTTTTATATAAGAAAAATGGATGAAAAATATGTTTTAAATTGGTTGGTTTTTCAAAATTTTCAAAATTATTTTAAAACTTTGATAGATTATGACTAAATAATGAAAAGTTGAAACCATATCCATATACACTAAGTCTTCATCAACTTGAAAGTATAATAATTCTAATTGACATTGTACTTTCATGTACTTGTAACTCAATTTTGCAGAATTGTGACATGTACTTTCTATATTTGCATTTCAAAAAAATGTACTTAAATGCATATTAAAACATTTGTTTTTTCAATATTATGCAATGAAGTCAAAGAACTTATAATTGTTGATCATTGACTTAAATAATATTTATGGATTCAATAAATTAAAATATACTTTATGGATACTTTCTAAAAACACAACAAGTGTTTCTGGCTAACATACTTTACAATGCTATGCCCTTAACCCAACTATTTTTTTAGGCTAGTTATGTTATTTATAACCTAATTTGAAAAGCTTTGGCCAAAGCTACTTACTTAAATTAACGCTATTTATTTAGCCTATTGCACCCAAGCCAATGTGACTTGTTCTGAAACCTAAGCTACCCATTTAGTTTTACCTAGATTAATTAGGTTTTGTTAAGTAGATAATATGAACATAAACTAGCCTAATGACCATGTTAAACTTTCATTAAATAATTTAAGCTTAAAAAGTAAGCTAAGTGGCAAAATCAATATGACCAATTTGATTAAGTGTCAAATCAATATGGATGCAATCACACAAACATGAATCACAACAAGTGTAACTTTGCTTAATTTTTCACATTTAGAAGTGATATTTTAATTTGGTGTTGAAAATGTAAGATTTTTTAAAATTTTGAAGTTCCTAATATATCTTTGAAACATGTGAATTAATTTGAAAAATATTTAATGAATAAAAAGTTCCCAAAAACATTCATTAATCATTATAACACTTGTTTTTAAACACAAAAAGGACTTGTAAATGGGTTTCAAAATTTTTGAAAATATTTATTGGAATATTTTATATAAACCTTGATTTAATAATATAAAAAAACATTTCAAGATTTTTAGAGATTATTTTGAAGACTCTTGTGAAAATATTCTAAAAAATATTCTCCCAAAAATAATCCCCTAAGTAGGCAAGTGTGGCTATTATTCATTGGCACCTATATGGCCAATTTGATTAAGCCTTAGCCATTCAATATGGCTTATTTAATTAAGCCATGGTCATTTTGATGACATTTGTCCTTTTTTATTAAATGTATGTAATAAAAAAAATCACATTAGTTAAAAAAACCAACCAAAAGAACCATGTGTTTTTCATGCCCCATGCTTCTAGTCAAAATAAATAACCTTTCTAATTAATGTAAACACTTTCATCAAGTTGGATTTTTTGAAAAATTGGGATTTTTTATAATGCATTTAAACATTATAATGATTGTGCTAATTGGGATATTATTGAAAACATGCATCATGTTGTATTGATTGCCACTAAGAATTAAATTTTGGCTTCAAGTTTTCTTTCATTTTTTTCATATGAAACAACTACAATCCATTTATATTTGGTGGTAGCTTGGCAACATGTGCTTATATTATTCACATTTGAGCAATTAGTTGAAGGTGGGATTGCCATTAATATCAAAGCTATGATTTTTTTTGCTTTAATGAAGTTTTGTGGTTTGTTTGAAAATTAGATTTTAAAACATTTGATGTTTCTAAAAACTAATGGTGCTTCAAGATTTCAAGGAGTCAAATATGGAAATATTGTTGTAATGAAGACTATACAAACACCTTACCCCATTGAGATCCATTATATGCCACACAAAACTAACCTTGTAATTCAAAATTGTTCCATAAATCCTATGGTTTCCAAATTAAAGGATCTCCTTCAAACATTATATGAGCATTTTTCTAGTTCCCCAAAATACCATTTTGAATTCACCAAGCTTGCTAAGATTGTAAAAATTAAATGAATTTAAAGATTTTTCAAAATGTGAATACAAGATGGATCAACATGTTTCAACCTTGAAGCATGTTGGGAAAAAATACAAGACTTCAATTGCTAAGATGTAGATGATTATAATTCAATGGAGTTAACCAAGGACAATTTATTAATTTTATGTGACATTGATATAGTCTTGGACTTGTCATGTATTTTTCCCATGCCATAATTTTTCAACGCCTTAATGACATTTGCTCAAATCAGAGATGTGTTTGTTTGCGACTACATTACTACTTGTTAAAATCTACTAGGTAGACCTATACAAAATGTATGGAGATTTAAACACTTCTTTCTAAGTTACAAATTTTTCAGAGTTTATTGACGTGGTTACAAACACATCTTGTAGGCTAGTTCAAATGGAATTTGATGAGCCAATGTGTTTACTTTGAATTAAATACTATTGTCCTTTTGAAGTCCTTTTGTCAAAAAAACATTTTTTTCCTTAAAAGTAATTTTTGAATGAAATTTTTTGCAACTTGTTATTTATCATATTGGGAATTGCCCCAATATGTCATATGTTTTGTGTTAATCATTTTTGAATAAATATGAATTTTGTTAAATTTTGCATTTTATTTAAAAACATGATTAGAATTTCAAATCACACACACCCAAATTTAGTCATTTTAAGATTTAATTTCTTGTTTTATAAACTATAATTTTTTAAAACACCACATACATTGCACCACATTTGCATGTCACAAAGGATTGATGAACTTTAAATAGACCTTCAATTTTGGAAAACAAAAAAATTGATTTTTTCGAAACCTTTTAATGCTTTTAAAACATGTCTCATAATCCCCCAATATTAATTTTTTGAAAATTAAAGAATTTTTACTATGAAAATTAAAGGTCCTTTTATGGAAGTAGTGGTGTTGAATGAAATTACTACTTGAGTCCTTTGCTCAAACCAAAATCAAAATTCAAACATGTAATGATTATATTTAGACTTCATAACATCCATTTTAGTGGGTGAAAACACACTTACGGAAGACCAAAATTGTTGTCAAATTTTTCTATTTTTTAAGGGTCCCATGTTTGAATTTCAACCATGTCATTATTATGAAGGATTTTCACAATATTTTCACATCTTATGGTAGGTCAAAACCCAAATAAGTCAAATTCCAAACAAACTACATTTTTTAATCTAATATGATGTGATGTTAGAAGATATTTGTTAAAAAAAAAACATCACATCGTACAAAAAAATGCATATATTTTTTTTAAATGATTAAAGTGATTTTTAGTCTCTATGAAATTTGTAATATATATTAAACATTGTGATTCCATATGATTGGAATAAGTTTGTGAACTATGGAAAAAGTTTGATAATTATCATATCACAAATGCGTGATTTTGGAGGTGATGACCATAAGTATGTGGTAAATTAACATTCTAGCAAAATATCATTTTAAAATGGAAGATGACAAGATATGTGAGGTGGGCCATTTTTAAAATTTTCATTTCAAACATTTTTTGGTTGACTAATTCAAACTCAAACCTAATGTAATCCAAAAACAAAAACATGTTTTATTATATTGTATATGCCATAAATATATCCATTATTCCTTGAATTTAATCTTTTCAAATTTATTTCCTTTTTTCAAATAGTATTGGATGTCATTAAATTTATGAAAATCAAAATATCAAGCCCAAACATCAAAAATGAAACCCAAAATTAAATGCAACACGTTTTGCAAAAATATACTTTTCATACATGTCATGAAAGTGCACAAAGTGACCCCCCGTAATGTGTTTTCACCTTAGTAATCAAACACAACTTTCTATGATCAACATGTTATTAAAATGGCAACACATAAACATATATAAAAATAAATTGCAAAAGACTGACCTTTTGACATAGATTTTGACTCATTTGAATTCATTTCAACCTTGTAGGATTATGCTAAATTGGATAGCTAACTTAAATGATGGCATAAAACATTTGGCTTTTTGAATTATGTTAAATCCCACATGGTTCATTATGTTGATCCTTTGACTATCATCAATTCTCGACTTATTCATGAGGGTTGGAAGCACCTATTTTAATTATGAAGGTCCAATGCATTACTGCATGTGATCATTGGTTAAAGTTTCAAGACCATGAATAGATGAATGTTCTTAAGGTCATTTACTTGCAATACTAGTTACAACTTGATTGTGAATCCACTTTTACAACTCATTTGAACTTGTCAAATGACATTATTATACATTAGAAGAAATCAAGGTTTTTACAACTAATTTTTAGTCATAGACGACATTTGTAACTATATTTCCTTTAGTTGTGTTAAAAAAGTTGCAAACAACATTAATTGCAAACAACAACCATTCATAGATGGAAATAATAGTCAACAAAATACATGTTCATTTGTTGACCCATCGTATATGTAATATCATTTCAAACTAGTTTGCAACTAATTTAGTCAATCTTGTGCTCTTATGATATGTCGCCACATGTCACTAATTTAATATATTTTGAAATCATTATTTTTTTTATGAAATTTTAAAAAATCTAAAATGTCCAATTTTTATGTTGGGATTATTTTAGATTATGACATGTGGCATAAGCAAAATATGCCACATGGCATATTAATTAGAATTTTCCATAATAAATTTAAGTAGGTAGGTATGTAAGTAGGTTGAACTAGGTAGGTATGTAGGTAAGTAGGTCGAACTAGGTAGGTATGTAGGTAAGTAGGTCGAACTAGGTAGGTAAGTAGGACCTACCTACCTATCTACTTAATCTAAACACCTACCTACCTACTTAAGCTAAAAATCTATTTAAATAGGTAGATAGGTAAATAGCCAGGTGGATAAGGTGTTTAAGGAAGTAGGGTAGTTAAAGGGTAGGTACATAATTTTTATTTTTTTTGAATTTTGGGTTAAGCCTTTTAATTGGTTCATCCTGTATGGACCATATTTTGAACATGAAAATGTGAAGCAAAGACCTTCCTTATATACTTCTCGAAATGAGAATGGAAGAAAAACCTTAATATGGGATAAATTTTGAACATGGAGTTTAGTTGCAATTTTTTTTGTGACTAGAGAGTTTAGATGCAAACTACTTATAACTAGAAGGTTCATTCCATATCTTTTATCTTTATTTTTATTTTTAAAAATTATACAATTCAATAGGTAAGTGATTAACTAACTAACTAGTTTTTTAACTAATGGAAAACTAATTAACTATTAATATAACTAATCAATAATTAACCAATTAATTAAAATACTATTAAATACCAATATCAAATATTTAGAATAATTATATATGTGTTATTAATTAATTAAATATTTAATAATGAATAATTAATATTAAAAAAATTTTAATGTAATTAGTAACCACCTTAGAGTAGCTACTTTATTATAGTTATTTCAATTATTTTTTCATTTGGTACAGGGAATATTAAATAAAATAATAAATAACTAAAAATAATTTTACATTTCGTTCATGGGTTTCTTAGCCATTTTTAAGGGATATTATGGGTCTATAGGCATTTCTTTTCAAGTTGACCATGGAAATTCAAGCTCCTAAGGTCATGGAAGAGCCTAGAGATGAGAATCCAATTAGTAAATTGTGGTGACAACTTGTCACAAACAATTTGATGTTGGATTGACATCTTTTTGAGTTCATGAAGCTTGTTCAATTAGCAATTGTCCAAGTCATTGGTAGTGTTGAAGATGAGATAACCTTTTCCACATTGCCCTCTATGAAGTCCAAGCTTTGGAATTGGTCGATAGAACATCTAAACATTGCTATCAGTAAGTTTATTCAAGGTTTTTTTTTGCTAAAGAGATTTTTGCTCTCAAAATTGCTATTGCAACTTGGAATGATAGCACCGAGGTTAAAATTGGAATGAATGCATAATTGTTGAAAGTTGTAGTTGTAATTTGTTTTTTGTTTGTTGAAGTTGGTTCTTTTGTTTTAACTTGTGCATGTTGGTGCTAGGTGTGTTCCATTTTTGTTATGACAAATGGAGGTTTTTTCAATGTATATTGAACACGATTAGCTATGCTTTTATAAGGTGCAAGTTTTTTTTTCATAGTATCTACTATCATAGGCATATTGTGTTTGAATTTTGATATATGCTTTTAGTAATTAGTATTATGTAAACTATTTCTATGATATTAACTTATCAATTGCTATAGATACCTTGTGCTACAATGGCTAGGGTCCTTGTGATTGAGGTTCAAATCCCCCACAATGTAGTTAAAATTTAGTAATTATATTCAAAATTTTCCCTATTTGCAAATGTTGCATGTTGGAAGCCTGAACAAATGTATAAGCCTGGAACCTACTTTCATCCACTAAAATGTGTATTTAAGAGCTACAAGTTGCCTCTATCAATTCAAAACTCTTCGCCAAATTTTTTATTTTTTCTATTGCAGCATAGCCACATGCATCACATTGTTTTTCCAGCAAATAACCATGTGCACTTTGCCTCCACACCTACCCTTGCCACTTGTGCTACAATTTAAAAATATAAAAAGAAATCATGCTAATCACAAGTAGACGGTCCTTAGAATCGAAATCCAAGAGGCATTGGCTAGGGAATAATCAAAATTTAGTGTACAGTAAAAGCCCCATGGTGGGGACATTCCCAAAATAGGGGCTTACGATGAGGTGATATTAAAGTCTGGCTCAGCGTTTTTTTTACTGGCTAAATTTCGGTAGTTGGTGGCAAGAAAAATGGGGTGCAAATTGCCATTTAAAAACTAAAGGTTCTTGCAACACACTACAACATATGGGGATTCAATAAACTTTTACTTTTCTCCATAACATCTAGCCAGATTTGGCAGAGGCCTCTTGTGGAGGGTCACAAGTTCACCTACCCAGTGTTTCTTTTCGACCAGAAAAATATGATTCCAATCTATAAAAAGGGTTTCTTATGGGGGGAAAAAAACCCTAAATCGCCATTTTTTAAAGGAAAAAAATTCTGAATAGCCAGATTTTTATGATAAGTTCCAGTTTAGTCAAGAATATAGAAAGGTGCTTTTTTTCCTACTTTCAGATATAGTCTGTAGCCCAATTTGGCTAATTTTCTTTCTGGATGTGCGCCACTTTAACTACAGCACAAAATCCTTAAAAGAAACAGTGCACTGACCTCATGCAATTAAAAAAAACAAACCACCCTGGTCTGCCTGTTATGTGGTCCCACAAGTTGGGAATGTACACGGCACACGTGGGCTTTACCCATCATAAAGCACCAAGAGAACATACTAGGAAACAGCCGTGTTCTATGTAGATAAATACATTAGGAAATTTGTTGGAGTGCTTGACGTAACACAAGGGTCATTTGATATATCCACAAGTCATCATCACACATGAGCCGCTAAGGATAAACTCTTGTGCTATTTCCGTACAGCACCTTGACAAGTCATCGTCACATATGGGCGGCTAAGGATAAACTCTTGTACTATTACCGTACAGCTCCTTGACCTGATCCGCAAAAATTATATTATGTGAAAAATGCTGAAATTTTCTAAAACATACTTCTCTCAAAGAGCAAATTTCGGGGAAGGAAAATAAAGAATCTCTTGGAACTTTCGAAGGGCATGGGCAAAGGATCGTCACTTGACCCTTTGTCAGCCACTATATTATCCCTGAGCCTTGTTGGCAAGGAGTTGGATTGTAATTAGGTTATGACACTCTGGAAGACATTATATGTATATGGTGTGTAATTTTTTACTATTGATTCAAATTTTGCTATTCCATTTGATGGTTGTTGGGCTTTACTCTAGGTAAGGCCCTCAAAATGGGGCATTACTGAAATTCAAGCTTGTTCCAAGCTGTCACTTTGGGTGACGGGCGGAATTTTGTTCTCAGAGGGCTTTCCTACTTGTGAGTGTGGTCTTGGTCTGAATATTGGTTTGGTATTTTGAAAAAATTCATATAAGCTTCATGCTGGTATTGGGTCCTTTTAAAAGTTGAATATGACTTCTTTTGTTTTATCCGGGAACATACCAGATGACCTAATTAGCAAGCTGTTGATAATATCCCCAAGTCATGCCCAATAATAAGAGATACAACAGCAATTTCACCTACTCTCCAATGGGTCTGAACCCGAGACCTTTGTGGTACCAAACAAAGCATCACAGACACGCTGGCCCTGCCAATAGATATAAGATGTCCATTTACCTACTGTGTCCACACTCTGAACACCAAAACAATCCGTTCCAACCTTAACAGTCTAAACACTTTCACCAAAGAAACTGCTTCAGCTAATGTGAAGCTGATTCTAATGAGGTAAAACTTTCAAAAGTTGGATCCAATGTGATAGTCCCTGTCCATGGGGGCAGGGCCCAAAAAAGATAATACAATTGAACCATCATCACCCTTGACAACATTCTGATTTTGACAGGATTCCTAGGCAGAACTGGACCTTGTCAACCCATTCCTTAGTCCAAATATAAAATGTTATCTTCTCCCCCCCTCCCCCCATTCATAACCAAATTACAATCCCACTCCTTGCCAACAAGGCTGTAGGATTTAATGGCTGACAAAGGAATCAAGTAATGATCACTTTATTTTCTTTCCCTTTCTCAGCCCTGATCTCAGTTTTTGTTTTGGAATTTTTTTTTCTCTCCGCCCCACATCCAGTTTTTTTTTCATTTTGAAACTTACCCCCCACCCACATACTCTCACCTACAAACCCTTCACCTTCCTACATACTAGCCCTCTAGGTACGTACTTATCTGGCCTCACCTATTTGGTTGCACCTACCTACATGGCTGCTGCTCCAATAGACCTTGCAACTGCCAAAAAAGAAGAAATAAAAATGAAGGTAGTGCATAGAGCTTCTACTTATCACTTATGCAATAGTTAAAGGCATGATTAAAATATTTGTCATTACTCATACAAGGGTATTGCAAATACGAATTGGCTTGAGCAAATATAAATTGGCTTGAACAAATATGTTTTGAGATGTTTTGAAGGTATTGCACGAAATTATAAAAATTTAAATCACGTGAAATACCCCATAAGGGTATTGCATTAAGTTGTCAAAGGATGTTAATTTTTACTATAAGAGGGGTATTGCACACCCGGCTCTGATGTCGAAAGAATATGGAACTTTGCTTCAGCTCTGGTGCAATTAATGCATGTGTATTCAATTTAATTAAATAATTAGGTCTAGATTTAGTAATTTAATTTTTAAATTTTAATAATATACTTTAAACAATGTGGATTTGATTCATAAATATTATGTTCATATAATTATTTATGTTATTTAATACTATGGTCAACATGAGAGTATTACACACAATGATAAAGGTTGGGAGGATTAAAATAAAAATATTTTTTATACACCATGGTTAGAAACATTGGTGTATGAAGGTATTGTTAACTAAGAAATTCAAATTCAAATCCCAAACAAGTAGGTTCTTGCACAAAATGTTTTTTGGAAAAAACCTCATCAACCCTCTTGGGAACATGGGGAAAGTTTGAAAAAGAAATAGTTAAATTGATCAACTTGAGAAGGAACAAAAAATACAACTAATTGTAATTGCTCATTTATAGTGTTTGGCTTGAAACATTTTTTCATGAATCAAATTTCCAAATTTCATCCATCGTCCCACTTCTGTCAAGAAGTTGTTGACACTGTTTTTCTCCTTAAGTTCATCCATTGTCTCATTTCCCCCAGAAACAGAAATGAAAACAATTTCTTTCTTTGAGTTCATCCATCAAGCCATTTCTCTAGATGTTTATTCATTGTCCAACTTTCCAAAAAATATAAAAGTATTATACACAAGTTGGAAACTAAATAAAATTCCAAGTGAAGATGAATAAGTGATAAAATGGTTTTTTTCTTATTTGAATTTCAATCCTTTGATTTAGGGGATTAATCTTAAAGGAGTATATTGCAATAATGGATTTGTTTTAATTACTATTTTTTTGGTGTGGCCAATTTTTTCATCCTAGTGACCTCAAAAATTAAAAGAAGAAGATTGTCACAAAATCCATGTAGTTGCAATCTTCACCATATTTCAACTACATTTATAGTTTGGGGCAATTTTTTTCTAGTTTTCTACTATTTAGACACTTTTTAAAAACCTATCATCAATTAATGCTAAATCTTTCTTGGGATGCTCACTAATGGTGCTACCTCATAAAAAGTGAAAAAGAAAAAACAATTAGATTACACAATCTTCAACAAAATGTATTCCATTTTACAAACATCATAATACCTTGGCAGCTTTGACACAAATTATATATATATTACAAATGTTGAAATTCTCAAAAATTATGTTTTTCAAAGAACAAATTTGTGAGATTCAAGTTGATCCTCTAAACATAGATGCCATTGGTTCATTTGTTGCATAATGCACTAATCAAACAATTGTCACCGAAACTATCCCATCCATGATTAGTGGAGGTTGAGTATTTTTCAACCTTGTGCAAGGTGCGATTCTAATTAATTTAATAACAACCAACAAATTCAACAACCATAACAAAAAAAAACTATCCATCACAATCCTAAACACAATAAAGTGTAAGGTTTAGTTGTCCAATTTAGGGTTTATAATTGAGAAAGACAATATAAGTAGAGGAGAAGGTTGAAAAACAAAATAAACACAAAAAATCAACAAAATAAGACACAACAAAAAACCAAAATAATAAAACCACAAACAAAAATAAAAACAGAATATTTAATTAAAAAAATTCATATATAACCTAAAAGCACACACAAAAGAAAGAAAAAACACAAAAAATGAAAAAAAATAGAAAATCCGAAAAAAAGGAAAAAACCCAGAAAATAATAATGAAAAAAAACCAAATAAAAAAAGAAGAAAAAAATGAAAAAGAAACCAAAGGTTTAGTGTGGAGGTAATAACTTCATCATGTTGACATTGATTTCCTCTCTACTACTTGCCAAGTCCACACATATTTGCTTGCTTCTCCCCACTATCCCTCACCCATACAATTCACGCTTTTATAAATTAAGAACCTTTGTTGTTTGAGCTCTTCTTCCTTCACAACCTACCAACATTAAATAAACACTATGCAACCTAACAAGGTCTTGTTGTGGTAGAGCTTCTCCTCCTTCACACATACACATGCAGAGCAAACGTAAACAAACAAACAAAGAAAACATATAAAAAGAGAAATAGGAAAAAGTAAACTAAAATAATGATAACACATGAAAATGAAAAAAATGAAAAAAAAAAAAAAAATAGAGAAAGGAAGAAAACAAGAAAGTGAGAAAGAAAATGACGAGTGTGAAAGGGGAAGCAGGAAGAACGAGGGAGGTAGGGGGTGTGGGAAAAGAAAAAAACTAATTGTTGGGGTCAGGGGGCACAGGGAAAAAAACGCAACTTCAGGGGGGACTTGTCCCGAGGTTAGGTAGGGTTTCATCCCGTCCAAAAAATCTCTACACAGGATTTTTTGGATGGTGCGCTGGGTCACTCAGGCCAATCAGTTGCCCATGCAGGTCAAAAGATTCTTCATTTTCCTTCACCAAAACTCGTTCTTTGAGAAAAGTGTTTTTTTGAGAATTTCAGCATTATATTAATAATAATATAATTTGTGAAGAAGCTGCCAAGCTACTTCTGTCATGCATGGAGCACAACAGTTTATCTGTAGCCGCCCATATGTCATGATGATTTGTGGATAACAAAGGACGCTCGTGCTCAGTGAAGCACTCCAAGAATTTTCTTAGAGTTTTGGTTTTGCTCTTGTGTTTACATTTGCTTGGACATGCCTTGTACTTATTGTGGATGGATTTTCATCCTTGTTTATATACAAGATTTTCATTGTTTCCTGGTGGTAAATTGTAATGTTCACTGCATATTTTATGATAGGTAATTTACCCCACGTGTTGGATACATCCCCTAATTGGGGGGCCAGATAGCAGCTAGCCAGAGTCTCCTATCACCTCATCCAGAGCCTATTACTAAATCTGGAGACTTGAGATTTTTTTCCTTCAAAATCTGGGGAATTTGGGCCATTTTCTTCATGCAAATAATCCTTGTACAGCTCAAAATCATATTTTTCAGGTTGAAATTTTTGCAATAAAAACTTGTTGGTCAAAAAGTAAACCATTTGTCCAAAATGGAGAAAACCTGTGAAAAACTGCAGCAAAATCGAAACCTGTGTTAATATGTGGTTAGTTCTATTTTTTATAAAAAATCTAGAAAATATTTCGAAAATCTGTAGAAAAGGAAGGAAAAATTGAGACAGAATAATCCATTAAAATTTTGGAGAAAGAAATTTCACACAAATTTGCCCAAAATAAAAAGAAGTCACTGGGTCACATGAGCAGACAAAAATAGAGCTTTAGAACAGCCCATAAGCTGACAACGAAAACTAAAATATATATATATTTAAAAAATTATATGTTGCCAGATCGACATGGCAATGGCATGGCCTTTTTCGATACACTAATTTCCTTAATTTTGCACGTACGTGCAATGCTCTCAGTTTGCCTTGGCTACTAGGGTGGCTATATACGCGTACATGCCGCACAAATGCAGTACAGCTTGTGTACTTATTCTTGACTGTCAAAATTTTGAACTCTTCAAATTGGGGCTGCTGTGTGTGGGTCCTAGGACAGTGTTTTTTTTCCTCGAGAAAATTTTTATCGCCAAAATTTCTACTATTTTTAAAGACTGGCTACATTGACAAAGGGAAAAAAAGAGGGGGCCTTTCATTTGAAATCGCCTAAAAGAAAGAGAAATGTTTTTTTGGAGGGTGTCGCCACATTTATGGCTACTCGCTGCAGTTTTAAGAGTTCAGTGAAATAATGTCACCAACCAACCTGACGAAATCTGTCTGAACCTGCCTTGGGATGCTCACCAACTGGGCCCCGTCAAGAAATTGGAAAAAAAACACTAATGTGGGACCTCTAGTGTTAAAAACATTAAACATTTCGACAAAATCTGTTGACTGCTTCTAGAGATGGGTAGGTATAAAGCAACAGCCCACTCACTCACAACTCCATCTTCACTCCTCTGATCGCTCAAGAATTCGGCTCTCGTGGGTTCTCTTGCTCGCTCAGGCTAGATCTGGAGTTTGATTTTTGGATCTCCAGATCGTCTCAGGCCTGAACAGCTCGTGATTTTGTGCATCTAGTGTTGTTTTTGTGCGAATCTGCATATTGCAACTGGCGATGGGGAACACGAAGACTCAGATTGTGTTGATGGCTTTTGTTGTGCTCTCGAGTGCAGTAACGTTCGCTGTGGCAATTCAATGCAGTCGTAGCCAACCGTGTAGCGATGGCCTGTGTTGTAGCCAGTT
>Ga0209611_10005264_pt1 | contig 21755 bp, 7 predicted proteins | sample S1TSphgellanicum_3_FD_187693 | JGI IMG/M metagenome (GOLD analysis project Ga0209611, IMG submission 187693) | Host-associated microbial communities from peat moss isolated from Minnesota, USA - S1T2_Fc - Sphagnum magellanicum MG (SPAdes) (version 2) | ecosystem: Host-associated > Plants > Peat... | reverse complement strand
AACTAACCAGATATTTTGTCTGCACAAAAGCTTGATCATTGTCTAACTTTCGCAAGTAAAATTACATCCTATATGTTGCCTTTGCAATCTAGGGATCCGCAATTGCAATATGTACTTTCAAATGTCCATAATCTGGGCCCCTACACAATTTATGTATCCAAGTTGCCATGTCTTTCTTGTAGGAGTTGCTTTGTTTCCAATAAAAGAAGACCGTTACTACAAGTATTAATACTGTAGTACCTGGGCCAGTTTGACACTAAATTCTATTATTTTCAGAGATGTTGAAATTTTCAAAACTAATAATTTTTTCAGAAATAATTTTTTTCTGAAGGAAAATACAAGGTCTGATGGAATATTTGGGAATTTGTTTTTTTTTGAAATGGAATTGTCAAAATTAATTAATTATTTGACAAACATGTTAAAGAGGTGGGTTTGGAAAACATGGTGGGTATGGGGTGGGGGGAATCACTTGCCAACATGACTCCCCTCATTGGCTGCGAATTGCTTTGACCCATACTGCTAGGCTATAAATCCCTCATAGCTTCCAAGAGGAATAGGGACAATGATAAAACTTTTATAGTTTTTTATTTTCAATTTTGTCATATCAAAAATTTGGCAAATTTTCCCAAAAGAATAAATTAAAAATTAGTTAAATTTACAATATAATTTCATTTTCCCCAAAATTTAACAATTCTTTTTGTTGAAACAACATTTTTTTAAGAACACTGATTTACCATAGCTGTAACCTGTTGAGATAAATCATAATTTTCATCAATATATTTAATTTTCTTTACAGAAAAGGATCTGATAGCTTCAATGTGAATACTTCAAAATTTCCTGACCACTTACCATCCCATCCACTTTAACAGCAAACAGTTTTCTGTTGGGTTTTTATATTGTTGAAAATTTGCCAATAAGAAAAAAATAATAATTAAAAGTTGGAAAACTAAGTGATTTTGGAGGTCTTCAATTGCCAGATTTGTATATTTGGTTTTCAGTGTGTAGCCAAAAATATAGAAGCATGATTAAAGATTGTGTTCTTCATATTTGGTTTATAGCTGTATTTCAGTAAATCTTCTTAGGGATGATTGCCACTTTTTCTACATATTCCTATGGATGATCCAGACTTTGGCTACAAACAAAAATTCGTAAAAGAACCCCTGGGTCCAGTTTAGGGTTCGGTTGAGATCTTGCGCTAGGGTCTCTCTTTCAAGGTGAATAGTTCCTACCAGCCAGATTGGACGAGCACCCACCAGCACACCATCCACTGCATTCCCATTGTTACTCAGTTGTGGATGAATCTCACCTGAGTTAATATTTCATTTCACCTTAGTGACCTATTTGGAAGAAATAGGTCCTCCTATATGTAGGTAGATAGGTAGAAAAATATGTAAGTACTAAGCAAGTAGATGGTTTATACATAGGAAAATTTTGTTTTTACTGCCTACCTCCTAACAACCTGCTTGTGGGTTGTTACTAGGAATTTAGTAAAAACAAACTGGGCAAACAACCAGGGTTATTAGCTAGAGAACTAGAACCCAACAGAAAACTGTTTCCTGACCACTTACCATCCATCCTTCACGGTGTGCTATGGGTGCTGGTTCGCTCTGGCCATTCCTACCATGGTTGTTGGTTCACCAATTGTCCTTAATGTTCAAAGTTTGAATCCTATGTTAAGGCCTTCATAACCTTGCAATCAGGGTGTTTATTTTGTAATTAAATTATTGTCAATAAATGTCAATTCTTCTCAAAAATCAGCTGCTTGCAATGCAGAAATCTCTAGAAAATTTGTTTGATATTATTATTTGATTTCCTGCCCTAAAGCTTGGTAGTGCAGTGTGCCTAAATGGTACAAAATTACTTGGCATTTTTTTTCCCAATCTCAACTGTAGAAACCTTAACAAAATTCAATTCTTACTACCAAAGTAAATAAAAAATAAAAATAAAAATAAAAATTCATCAAGAAGATGCCAGAATGATAAAGGTGCTTACTTGGTATTGAGTGTTTGACTTCATTTTTCCATTTTTCGAATTTTTGAGATAATCGTAGACTTAAATAAATAAATAAATAAAAATACTGTTTGCAATGACTCTAATAGTTGGGTTTGGCTATTCTTAGTAACAGTCTGCAATGTGCATGGCATCTAGGGGAGGATTGATTCCATAGCCACTTGCATCATGGCCATGAATCCTAACCCCTTGAATATATGGTTGATGCTCGACACCATTATCATCATCATCATCAATTGGCATTAAAATAAGTAAAATAATTGGCATAAAATTTTACTTATTTCATACCAAAAATAATTTTAGTCCACATAATTGTAGAAAGTTTTTAAAACTTTAGAAATAGTTCATTTGGACTAGGAGGCTATCACACACTAAGGTTGAATTTAAATTTGAAGAATTAATTATTAGTGTCTCCAAAGAGTCCCCAAGAGGTATTTTGGTATAATTTCATGGATAATATGGTATCCATATTCAAGTGTCTTCATTCTTCTTAGGAATCATGATGACTAGCGACATGGGGGGGGGGACAATAACATTTAACAGATGAATTCACTTGTATATAAATGTTGTCCTTTTTTATTGGTCTATTTTGTGTGAATTCATGATTCCAACTCACAAGGTAAAGCTTTGAGATGTTGCCTCTTTTTTTTAATTAGTTTTTAAATTCAAAATTTAAAAAAAATTCCCTTGGTTTTAGAAACCAATTTCAAGTTCTTTAGGCTTTCATTTAAGTATTTTCCTTCTTCCCCTCTAAACTTTGTGGTTCCAAGGAAGCAAATGAGTTACTTAGTATCTTGGGAAAAAAGAGCTTCTTTGGAGGCTTTGGCATTGAACAGAATGTTATTGACAATGGACTCCTATTTAAAAATCAAAATCTACAACTATAGTACTTGAACGATTTCAGTAATAAACTGTCAAATAATTAATTAAATTTTAAATCTTAACTTCAGCACTGGGCTTTTTAATTTTGAAATTTTCAGCAGATAATAGGTATATCAAATAATAAACAATCTCTTTTCAAGGTTGTGGAACAGTCTAGAGTGTCCAGACTGTTTTTGTCTTAAGTCTCAATATTTTGAAGGATGAAAATTAATTTAATATATGCCGAATCCATTCAGGTGCTACAATAATTTGATGGAATCATTTCTTTCATCTCATCTGTGGGTCATTATTTTTTTTAGAAGTGGAACTTTGAATGATAAATGGTATCAAATTTGACTTTATCGATTTTTGTTTTCCACCCAATTGCATTACATGGGGGTCCAAAATGATTGGTGAGATCATTTTCATAATTTTAAAATAGTCAAAATTACAATATTAGCGAAAATAAAAAGTGAAAAAATGCCACGTAGATTCTGGATGGCAAAAGTTGCAGTAAAAACTAAAGTTGAAAATATGTAATAAATATTGGATAACATCTTAATTTATCATTATGTTGTGAAATAGGTGCACATACAAATTATGTAATTGACCTTTGGAATACATTTTTAATTTGCAAGAGTTAGTCTAAATGTGTTAAATTCACTTCTACTTTTAGGAGCCAAAACAAATGTGGGCCATATTAGAATAAAATCTCCAATTTTCCCTCGTCCCTAATATTGTGACATATAAAAGATACAATAGGTAAAATGTAGTAAATGGGTTCACAATTTCAGTCTTTACTATTTAGGCTATTTTAAAGCAGAATATTGCTTCAAAAATAATTGCAACATTATATTCTTGTAGAGCAATATACTAATTGATTTAAAAAAAGAACATATATTTTGTTGGAGGATTGGTTTTAGACCACTTTTTAAAGTCCCTCCCATTGTCACATCTACTAATTGGTTAGTTTTACTCATTAGGATGCACCCAAAAATGGGCCAAAGTTGGGTATCCCTACATTCTACTGTCATGTGGAGTCCACTATAGAAATATTTCACGGCGTAATTGAAGGATCCACTTGAGCTTCACCATGTGTTTCCAATTGAGTATGTTGAATATGATCTAGCTTAGTAGGTTGTTGGTCCACCACCCTCGAATATGACAAATTGTCCTTGCAAAAAAGCAACACGTGAGAATATAAACTTTGAGGTGGAGAAATAAGCAAACTTTGAATGTGTGGTTTTACATGTTCTTAGGCTCTGATACCATCTCGATCAATATCATCATCATACACAAAGTGGATGAGTGTAGAATGTATCATTTATGTTTGTTGGCCTTGCCTACCAAGGCAAGGACATTGTGTTTAAATTCATTATAGAGTATAGTAGCTTTTAATGGATTTTAGCCCCTAGGTAATAATAGGTCTATTTTTATACTGGGATTTTTGAAAGATGATATTTTTGCTTGTGTTGAAACTTGAGATTAGTTATAATATCTGGAAGGATTTTGGTTTCTTTTAGAGGATTTTTCGAAGATTATAGTTTTGCATGGTGATATATTTTAGTTTCCATAATTCTTCTTTTGCCTTATGTTGTGGATCCACCATCTTGAATAGTGCAATATTTTGGGTGGGAAGGGAGCAAGGGAGGAGGGGAGGGATGAGGTAGGTGGGTATGAGAGAATCTAAACTTGAAAGTCTTTTAACCTAGCTTGGGTTGGGTGGTGGTTCTTGACTTTTACAAAGAACCTCTGGTTTCACTTCTAAAAAGTAAATTAGAATGGTTTCGATGCTAGTTCCAAATTTTCAAATTTAAATTTGGGTTCTGGTTTCAATTTTGGAGCTTTTCAAAATAGTTAGTTAATTTTGGTTTCAATTTTGAAAATCAGAACCAGTTCTAGGTAACGCCAACTAGAACCTGTGGTAACTGTCAGAAGCTCTCACTTTTAGTTTTTTTTTCTCAATTTATTTTTTTAATACCAAATATCTCGATTTTGATCTGGTTTTGGTTTCATACTGAAAATCTGATTCTAGGTTCGGTTTTTCATTTTTTTAAAAAAATATTCTGATTATAAAACTGATTCCAAAATTAGACCCAATTTTGGTTCTCTTTTTATTAATCAAAACTAGGACCCATAGTTAACCCTCCAAACCAAGTACTTGCCCAATACTAGCTCTCTAACTTCAATGAGAGGGCTAGCTACCTAATAAGGCATTTGGACTTGGTACATGTCAAAGTATGAGTTTTCAACATCCAACACTCTTTTCAATCAACACCAAGATAGATGACGCGTCAAAAGCATATGGACCCTACTATTGCAATCTAAGGAGTTTCTATGATATTGTAGTTGATGGGGGGAAACAAATTGAGGACTGAAGTTTTGTAATTTAATTACAAGATATATAGGTTTATGGTCAGTCCAATAAGTTTCGGTTGATAAAAAAAATATTTTAGTGATGGTGAGTTAGCCAATATACGGTTTATTTGTGTGTTGTAAACTATGATTGATTCAGAAAGTAATTGTTGTAAATGTCATTGGTTCAAGAACATTTGTAATATTGTTGATTGTTTTTATTAGAATGTTCGCATTGAAATCTTGTACAATTGTTTTTGAATGGAAATAAAGTAATATATTTACATTTTAGGTGGTTTATAAATCATGATTATTATATGTAATGCTTCATGCGTATTTCCATTCAATGTTCCACAAATGAATTTTGCACCATGGTCTATTATTGAATGGCATTTTGAAATTGAAATAGTTTTGTCATAAAGCATCATCATGCCATGTTGCTCTTAAGAACATAAAATGCTGAATTTTTTAATAATGCATTGTGAATTTCTTTGTTTGCATAAATATTTTCAATTTTTGTTTCATTGATACAAAGAATTTGGGATGCTAATAGGGTTTGGTCAGCTAATATGTTTTTATAATGCAAGTCTAAAGATTGTATGATTGTAAATATTGATCCATAAGTTTTAAAGGATTAATTGATAATATATATTTGTTTTGAGATAATACATTTCTTCTTGAACAATAGGATCAATTTGGAAAATTTTATTTGATAATAGAGAAAGCATGTACAAATGGTTTGTAAAACATATTCTAAATAATGTGTGTATGTTAAACCATGTTTTGTTTTGTTTGTTGAATCAAACATTCATCAATCAAAGGTTAAACTTTGTGCATGATGTAAAATGTGTGTTATAATTAATTATATTGAGAAATATATTCTTGTAATGATATGAGAAGGATTGTCACCTATTTGTATTTTATTTTATTTTTAAAATTAATATTTAGTTTTTGTTAAGTTTAGGGTGAAAGCATTGTTAAGGTTGTAGAATGATTTCATTTTAGTGAATTACTGTAGGTCTATTGTAATAATTAGGATAACATGTAACTAGAAGCTTATTTAGGTAAGTTATTGGCCTACTACCAAGGTAGTGTAGGGACAATACAATAGCAATAAGGAGATGAAAAAATAAATAGAATATGATTGATGGCAACCACCATTGATTTAAAGTGGTGACTATTAAAAGAGTGAAAAATGGGATGTAGGGGTGTAGAAATAAAGTAAAGGTTTTAGGATTTTGGTTACATATATGATACCTTTACCAATTAAACGATAATATGGCAAATGATGTGGCACCTACATGACACACTTTTCATGTCAAAATGACATGGCACCTACATGGCAATTGGCCAGGGGAAGGGGGGGAGTTGCCCACAAAGGAACATGCATTCTCAATAAATGCCTATCACATAAGTTCCTAAATTTCCAAGAACATGAAGATGTAGATTAATGCACACAATACAACATGTTTGAAGAAATCTAGACCTTTTAGAATGGATCGATCTTTGCCATGTGCAAGCTCATATAATAAGTTTTTACTATAAAATTGAAAACTTTGAACATCAATGGAAGTGTGCCTTGAAATTGTGTGTCCTTCACCATTAATGGAAATATTATTTATAAATATTAAATGTTCCAAAAATTGTTTTTTTTTTGGTTATTTTTAATGATCCTATTAAAATTGTCCCCTTGTTGAATAACTATTTTTACAAAAATTCCTACCAATTTTTTCTAGGATAAATTATATATTTGTACATACATTTCAAGACACATGAACATGGGATTTGATGCATTCCCACATTTGGTGTAAATCAATAAAGTTTGCATGGAAAATGATATATTTTGGGAAGAAGATATCTATAGAAGTTGACTTGTCCATCCACATGCATTAGTGAGTGTGTGAAGTTAAAAACATATTCCACAATGTCAACATTTAATCCATGTCTTAAAAGGTATAGTCAATAAAATTGGCTTAACAACTTGTAAGTGATGTTTTAACTTTGGTTAATATATTTGTTTGGGGTGGTGAAACTTGGTGAATTTTAAACATGTTGGAGCTTTTTTCATGTGACATGTTCCTAGATTTCAAAAACTTTAAATAATTATAGGAATGTTTTTGTTATTATAAAGCATTGTTTTATTGATGATTCCAAAACATTTATAATATTTGGGTCGATGAAATTTTAATTGGACTTTCAAATCATTGTTAAATTTGGCATGTCTTTTTCAACAACCCCATTTAAAAGACATGGCACCTAAGACTGTGTAGATAGCTATGAGATTTCACTAATTATTTTGACCCATACCAACACACACTTTACATTTCTATTTGATCATATACCTTGATTTTATGAGATGTGTATGTATGTGTCCATTGTACATTACATTTTGGCTTGATGTTTCAACATCACACACTAGTCATGGCCTTTAACACCTATCTACAAACATATTACCAACCCAATCAAATAATTGTTATTTTCAATGTTTTGGATTGCAAAAACATTGTAATAAAACATTTTATGCCACAATGGCCTCTATACTGACCAACAAAAAGTGTCATGCCATCTTGAACTATTATCTTGGATTAAAAATTCAACTTGAAAAGTATGATGAAACAATGTTGCCATTATTATGATTGAATAAATGTGTCAATTTAATAAGTTTTGTAGAAACCTCAACATACATAAATATAACCTCAAGGCCAGGATTCTTCCAATGTCTTTTGTTTCTTTGTTCCTCCAAATGCAACCTTAGCCTTAACTATTAAGGCTACTCCTACTTGTGTATCCCTTATGTTTCTTTTAGTGTCATGGTACATTTTGCTAGAAAATAGACCTAGGATAGTCTCATGTTCTAACATGAAAAACACCCTATACTCAAGAAAAATTAATTTTTGCCTATTTGAATATCATGTTTTGCAATAGTTGTTCCTACCACACAAGATTTATAATTTTTAGGAATGTAATAATGATAAAGGTATAGGTAAATTACTAACATTTTACACAAAGGTTTGAAAATTCACCCAAAAGAAATCAAAAAATGTAGGATAATGTTTTGTAATCCCCGTTGTGGTGCATGGGATGTCCCCAATTTGACCAAACCCTTCACTAAAATTATGAATTATTTTCAACTCTACAACACATTATGGGAACAAATTTTGAATGAACATATGTAGCTCGAAAGTCAAGTTGGTACCAAAGTTTTTAAGTTCAATGCATGTTGCCATTAGTCCTTGGGTCCCATTGTGACCAACTTGCACTACAAGGAATTTTGTCCATATCAACCCACACATTTGCAACTTGTGTCCAAATCAACCATTTTTTCGACTATTGATGCGACTATCTTCCATGGCACCATGGTAAAAACGACTTGTAGTCGTAAAAACAACTAAAAAGTGGTTTGTAGTTGCATATGCAACTATGACTTGCAATTAATGTCGGTTTGAATGAAAATGATGATGAAAAGTGGATGTATATCATCTATTTTTAGTGGTATTTCAAAATAGATGAAAACATAATTGTTTTTCTGACTTGGGATGTGGCTCATAGGCCATTAGACAGCACGTGGCATCTTATTCAACTTCAATTGTGAAGGTAAATCCTAGTTACAAATGTACATGAAATTAAATGTAACAAAAATGAGTTGGCCAATGAAATTGTTGGATTTTGTGGTTTAATTTTTTTTCCTTAGCTAATGAACTAACCATTAAATGTGTAGTAGGGTTTAGGAGTTTTGTGAAACTTTAGAGGATCCATGGCAATGGTAAATATGGACAATTATTTGCAACTTCCAACATTAAATTTTATCATGTTGATATGTCATAGTGTTTTTTAATTAGTTAATTTATTAGGTAAGCTAGGTAATAGGTTGTAGGTATTGGGTACTAGTATATAAGCAAGTTAATTATTAGTAGGTGTTTTATTGTGTTGAATGAAAAAACATTATGTTTAATTAATTAATTAGGTAGGTTATGCAATTAATTAATTTATAAATTAAGCTAGATAATAAGTAGTAATTAAGTAGGATATATTGTAGGAAGTATGTACATGGGTTAAGTAATAAATAGTAAGGGTAATTAATATGTGATAACATTTTTGTATAAATTAATCACTTAATTAAGTAGACCATGTAATTAATCTAGCTATTAGGCTAGGTAGTAGGGTTAATTTATGATCCATTTATAAACCTTATATGTGAATAAGTCATATATCATATATCTAAATTAATTTTTGTTGGTAAAATTACAATATATTATAAAAAAGACTATAATATAACTTTAAAAATCAAATAAAGCTTTGAAATGTGAAATATATATTTTATATTTTTATATTTTTTAATCATAATTTTACTTTAAATCTTAATATATTATAAATGTAAAAGTAAAAAATATATAGTTCCATAAAATCAACTAATTATATGGCATTAATTAATATTTAAAAATTAAAATCGAATTTTTAAATTAATCTTTTGCATCAGAAATAATATAATTAATAGAATGTATTCTATTATATTTATATTATAATTTATTTATATCCATTTATAAATATAATATGTGAATAAACTATATATCTTACATTTAAATTATATTATATTATTAAAAATATGATATGCACAAAAATAATTGTATAATGTAATTTTTAGAATCAAATGAAAGTTTAAGATACGAAATATATAATTTTATTTGTTATTAGATTATCCACAAAGTTTTTTTCCATTCATAAATCATGTGCTTGAATTCATTTTTTCCAAGAAATGGTCATTGAAATGGTATTCAATAACAAAATTCAAGTATTTTTCTTTTCAAATTACTTTACATTTTTGAAAAAAAAATACATAGTTGTGTACATTATTGAAAAACTTTAAGATTAAACCTTGAATCTTGCCATTTGGACAATTTATTAGTAAGATATCAAACATCAAAAATGATGTTTTATGTAATGTTTTGAATCAAGTAAGGTAAATAGAATGCACATTGCCATATTGTCACCATAAGTGAGGTGGTTTGGTGGTAAAGGAGTTGAATTCCATCATTATGGTCCAAGCATCAATTCCCACAGATGACATGGGTTGTGGTCAATAGTGGTAAGTTGATTGAATATTTGTTATTTACAAAGTCTACTAGGTAGATTAAGTGGTCTTCTTAATAACCTAAATTAAGCTTTTAGTTGAACTTAGGTAATGACACATGTCAAAATTTTATAAGTTTAAATTAATGAAATTATCAACAATTTAATAATAATAATATATTATTATTATTATTATTTAAATATTAAATATTTTAAAATATCTATATAATTAATGTGACTACATTGTTTAGTCGTAAAAGCAATTGCAAAATGATAGTGCCACATAAGCTAATTTGGATGGATGAAATGTTCATGTAAGTTACATCTTCATGTGAATGTCATTGTGATTTGGTGCCACATATTGTTCCATGTATTATCTTTTGCAACTGAAATTTTATGCAACTTGTTTAAGGTGACTAGAGCAAATTGTACTCACATGTGGCATTTACAATGGAAATTTAATTGAAAGAACCAGTCGTTAATATGCAAATTCCTTGTAGTGTTGAATAGGATGTGTGTACTTGAACAAAAACAACACATCCAACAATTATTTTTTAAAATAGAAATTAATTGTGTATCATACAAGAAAAGGTTAAATGATTTCACCTTCCAATTCTTTAGCCCAATGTTAGTCTAACATTACCATTGGGCCAAACCCTTTGCATTTGGATCTTTCAATGTGCCCCCCCCCCAAAAGTCACTAAACTTTCTCTCCATATTTAGTTGTTTGGTCTAACAAAATGGTTTTGTGGCATATGACAACCACAACCTCATCACCATCCATCATGAAAAAGGATCCGTAAAGTTACAAGCTTAAGCTAAGTTCTATATCTTGATCAAAAAATTTCCTCACACTTTCAAAATCCAAGACTTTCTGAACATTGACAATGGCTCTCACACATGATCTGGAATATCAATGCACATTTTCCTTTGTCATTGTATCACTAATGTTGTTTCATCAGGTGGCAAAAAAACAACAAATCAACTCATATGTAAACAAACAAATAGTAAAAATCAAGAAAAATGGAAAAATTAGATGCAAGTAATGTACATCCATTCAAACAATCTTCAAATAAATTCAAATAATTGATGTACCATCAAGAGAATGCACAAAATAGTCATATTCTTTTATAATTAATTTCATTTTATCATTGCTTTGTACCAAACCTTGATGCCTCATAATATTGATGTGTCTTGTAGAATCGTTGTGATTTTGCATTTGAGTATGCCCATTTGTAGTATACATCACATAAACAACAGTTATGTCTGATTACCTTTGGTTCATTGTCAAACAACCAATGAATCATGTATTAGTCAAATGGATAATCATAAAGAATCAAAACAATTCAAGCTTTTCCAATGCAAGGAAACAAGATTTTTTGATATTTCAATGCATTAATCATATTTTAACCATGGAACATTTAACACATTATAACTACCAAAGCAATGGTGTTACAACCATCCTTTTACAAACGATATAACATGATTAAATGTTACTACACATTTGATGTTCATATGGGATAGCCTAATAATGATTGGAACTAAGATATTTACCACATAGTGAGGTGTTGGTCATGAATCACCTTTTTAGATGGCAAAGAGAGTGTGAATGGAATCACATTTAAAGATGTGAAAAAAAAACATGTTAAGCAAATTTTTATAAATTCCCATTGTAAATAAAGGCACAACAAATCAAACAATCTAACTATAATTAAAACAATAAATGTTTTTACATACCAATGGATTGCACATAATAATGATATTCTTCCACAATAAATTTCGTTTTATCTTCATTCAACATCAAACCCTTGTGCTTCATAATATTTTTGTGTCATTTTGAATTGTTGTGGTCTTCAACTTAAGTAAGTCCATTGCAACAAATGTTGCATAAAATGCATTTGTACTTGATTACCTTAAGCTCACTACAAACAACCAAAGACATAAATCATTTGAAAATTGCAAAACATGTTTGTTAATTTAACCACATGACCAATTTGAAGCTGATATTTGAACTACACAAATCATGTATTAGTTGAATGGACAATGATTGAAAGTCAAAGAAAATTGTACTCTTCCACTACAACAAATTGCATGTTATTCCACTCCACATTCTGCACATGTTTGAATGGAATGTGCCAATTCCACTACAATGGAAAGTCCAAAGTGGAATGAAGCATTTTGAGTGAAATGTGTGAATGGAATAAGTCACATTGCCCCCAAATGCAATGTTTTTGATGGAATGTGCCACAAATTTTACCAAATTATTTAATATTAAAATTTTTTTAAATCATAATTTAAATTAAGTGCAACCATTGCAAAGTGGAATTTATTTATTTAAAGCGGATTTTTCAAACAAGTTTCATTAGTGGAATTAATGCCACCACTTTATTCTAATGGAATAGGCATTTGTGGAAATTTTAAAAGGAATATGATATTTGGCAATTAAAAAAACTTAGGTTAGTTTTTAGTGTATGCCTATAATATTGCCTATGCATTTTGCAAGTGGAGTTCATCATTGTGTTTTGTATCATTATACCACCAATCAAATTAATGGTCCTTTCTACTTAATGTCATGCATCTTATACTCAAACAAGTGAAGGAAAGTTTCTAAAAATTTTATACCTCAAAAGTCCATTTACATTGCACACAAAAAATGAAAGCATGGTCATGTAGCCCAAAACTATAAAATTATGCTACACGAGAAAATGGAAACATGGTCATGTAGTCCAAAAATTTGCAAAAGTCAACATAATGCAAATTGTCCATGTCAAGCTATACCATGCTAACTAATGTTGCCTATTGGTATATGCCTAATTGCTAGAATTCTTTAACAACCACTTGCATTCCCGTAGGATGTAGGTCTTTTTGGTTGCTAAAGAAACACATGTTTCATCCAAAGTCTGGACATTTGGGTTTTGCTTAAACTCCATAACCATGAGCTTGATGTTGGGCTTGTAGACCTTGGTCACCATGACCATTTGCCTACCTAGCCCACACAATTAGGCAAGAGAGTTGTTTTTAGATCCCTTGGATGCATGGTTGACACCTACAATGCCTTTTCCAACCACCTTCCTCTTAAACTTGGGGTGGAAGATGTTGCATTTTGTGCCAACTTTCAATGGACCCTACCACCACACACCCAAGAAAAAGAACACATGCAAATTATGTCATGAACACAACATTCTAACACCACATACATCATCACACCTAGCCCCAACTAATTAAATTGGAAAATAAATGGTCCAAGTACTCACATCATCAATTTAATTGTGGCACATATTGGCTAGACATAAGAACATTAGTATTGGTCAAGGGTTTTCCCTTGGGCAATTTTTCATAAACATTCCAACTCAACTTGAACATCCCTTTGTTGTTTCCCTAACGGGTTGAAATATTGGCAAGGGTGTTTGACACCCAACTATTTACATGTGTACAATTTGCTCCAATTGGTTCCTTGCCCTTTTCCACATTAGCCTTGAGTGCTAGTGGCTTCTTTCCTATAAGTGGGACATGCCCACTATCAATTCAATTTTTGTACAACTAATGGGATAAACCTAAAGACCCACCAAAAATTAATTGATTTGTCTTCTATTTGGATTAAATTACTAATTAATGTTAGTCTACTTTTTGGTAATGGGGCCGGAATGTCACTAACCAAGAAAGCTTGATGTTGATTTGGTCTTGGTTATTAACCCAATCTTCTTTTGTCATAAATTGGGTTGAGGTTGACCATCAAGCACAATATCCTTGACATCAATAGTGGTATATCCCACCAATTGGGTATTTAAGTTTTAGCTATCACATGGATGTGTGGGCCCATTCATGGTTGGGGTTACAAACCAAAAAAAAAAAACTTGAAGACTTTTTAGAACTACTTTTTACAAATGACATTTACATGAATTAAACTTAAATGAGAAAATATGAATAGTCCAATATAAGATAATTCATGTGTTAATGGTGATTTTTCACAATCATACATAATTGGGTATGAATATTTTAGTTTAATGCTAGAAATGCAAAAAATCCTAGAAAATCCCAATATGAGTTTCAATGGACAACTAAACATGTTTTTTGGCATGTTTATTTCCTTCACATGTGACCTACATATAAAGCTAGACATTTTGAACCCATTGAACATTTTTTTTTTAATCAAATAGTTTTAAAAATGAATCCATTGCCTTGTAGCCCTTTTGTTCAAAATTTCAAAATTTTGAAATTTTTGAATGATTTGGTTTTTCATCGAATTCATCCAATGAACATGTACTTTCATAAAAGGGGGCATGGTTTTGTTGTACAAAAACTTTGAAATCAATTGTATGATTTTATGCCTTCCTTTTGATTACTTGAAAGAAAAATGTACTTTAGACACTTGATTCCTTTAGTTTATAAGACTCAAAAGGACATTAACATAGTATCCAATTTTTTTTTTTTAAATTACTAATTTAAAAAAACATCATTTTATCTATTGGCATACAACAATATACTACAGTCATAATAATGTAAGATAATGAAAAATCTAAAGTTATCATTTGTAATCCTTTTTCAATTAAACATTCCTTTTTCATACCCCAATCGTGAATGAACCCATGTAACATATGTAAATAGTACCTCCATGTTTCCAAGTATCCTTGAATCACTCCTACTATCATATTGAGCCCTTGATATGGATAGGTATTTTTTGTGTTATGGTCTTGTCTTTTTTGTATGCTGATGTTTATACCTTTCCACATCAATTTTGGATTTAGGTGGCAATTCTCCTGAAAAAAAAACATACACAAGCCATTGATATGCCTAAAGCATCCAACATAAGGACCCACCAATTCATCAACATTATTATAACAACTAAATGTCCTTACCGTCTTGGCGACATTGCCTATCAAATGCAACACATTGATTTTGCTCCAAACCCACCTACAATCTATTTCGGTGAACCTTACAACCCACTTATATTTTACTTTGGATCAACTTACATCCCACTTTGGACCACTCAAGGTTCACATATAACCCACCCAAACTTCATTGAAATGACACAAATTTTAAGCATTTCAACAATGTCAAAGTAAATTAAAGTCAATGAGGATAATTTTAGCTTGGTCCCAACTAGACCTATCAACATATCAACCATGAAGTGATCAATCAACAAACACACACACCAATTAATGCATGAAGATGGAAACTACTTAAATATTGCCTTGCTTAGCCATAACAATTGCCCTATTAAAGAAATATTGCTTCCATTTATAGCCCCACTTAATTTCCATTAGGTTTTCGTTGTTGTTCCACCTATGTTTCACTTTGGTTCCACCTACATCACACCTTGGATCCACTTTCATTCCATCCAAAATCCATATAAATTCCAACATTAACTAAGAGCCTTTAACTTTGGTTCCACTTACACATCATTTACAATGTACAACCCATTTTCACTCCATATGCATTACAGTTTCCAACCACCCTATGTCCACCCACAATCCATCTAAATTCATTAAACTTCCAAACTTGGATCATGACATTTCAAAAATCTCCATGCTAAAAAAACGCTTGTTGATTATTTTAAGTTAGTCGAAACTAAAGGGATATACAAATTGAAAACTAACCATACGATATCAACACATGCCAAATATTACATCATGATACCAACTAAATGGCCTACTTTCTTAACGACAACTGCGCCACAAGGTGTCAAACATTGGCACCATGACTTACACCATGTGGAACTACATTATTCCAATGTCATTTTACAAGTGTATCCCACCTAGTTTGACTTGGCACCATTTGCATTACACTAATATGGATCCATTATGAATTCCCATACATTCCACCCATACTAGCCCATTTGAATTCCCTACATTCTCCATGACATTTTATTTCAACTTTGGCTCCACATACATTCCACTTTAGCTCCAACCAAATATTAAACTTTGAATCCACTTTGGCTAGGTGGTAGGCCTACATTCTATATATAAGGCTCGTTGAACTTCCAAACTTGGTGCATGAAAATTCAAGTACTATCTAGGTTAAATAGAAACCCATGTTGAATATCCTACCTTATTGCCACATGCTAGAAAGGCAAATCAATATTTATAACTAATCAATGGACATGCATGACACCACCAACTATTATTCTAAGATATAACACCTAAACATGTCATGTTTTAATGACGATTGCTTCAAGTGTGACCAAGGTTGGTGGCACTTACACCCCACTTACAATCCACTTTGGCACCACCTTCATCTCATTATGGCTTCATGTCGTTCCTAAACACATTCCAACTAAACCTCATAAAAAACATATTTTAATAGGCTACAAAATACTTCAACATTGGTGCCACTCATACCCTACAAATGTATCCCACACTTAAATTCACAACTAACACCACATGCATTGCACTTTGGCTCCACTACATGGGTTCACTTACATTCTAGTGAATTGCTTCCAATTTGTCATTGTTATAGCCTACCATGACCACTTGATAGTGGAATGCTTTGATTACATTCCATTCTATCACCACCCACCACCAATCCCCCTTGACTAGGCCTCAAGCACGTAATTTGACAATGAGTGCACTATTGGTTCCACCACAATATCACTTGTGTTATAACCTACCTTGCCCACTTCATAATGGAATGTAGATCAAGGATACATTCCACTCTTGCACTACCCACCACCTTGATGCATTTGACCATGCATGGACCATTGACACTTCAAGGTCAATCTACCATAAGCTTCCACAACAATATCATGCCAAACCTGTGATCACTCCCACATGCCACTTGCATTCCATTCCAAACTCCATGGGCACACTTGATTTTCATTCTAGCCCCAACTAATGGACACCCATGTTAATCAAGTTTATTTCCCACTCTAAAACTTGGTCCACTTGTATAATACAACCCCTACAACCTACCAAGCCCACTTTCACATTCCACTTGCCTAACTAAACATTACTTTGTGCACTGATATAGGATACTTGTAAATTGGCACATTCCCTTTCAATTTCATTTTTAGTACAAGTAGCCCATCACTAGACACCATTAGGTTCCACCATAATATCATTCCAAACTTGTGACCACTTCCACATCATTAGTTCACACATCCAAATTCCACTAAATGGACCATTTGATCCCTTTATGTTCTACCAACATTGCCATGTCAAATTACAAATCATCATCATTATTGAACTACCTAATTATCAAATATGTCAATCCGATTTAAGAAGCACATGATGTCAATTATACTTACTTGAATCAAGCAAATTATGTATGCAAAACTCATTCATGTTCACTAGAAGAGAGATTCCCAAGCTAGATCTCTTATTTTTTAATCTTTTAGCATTTCATGAACTTTTTTTCTTTATTCATTTTATCTTCTTCATGATATATGCAAGTAATCAAATATTTATATTGTATTTGGTAATGTATATTATAAACAAATAGTGTTTGAAACTTATTAAAACAACACTAGTGAAGAACATGAGTTTAGAAGGAAAAAAACATACATTGTTGTTGTCGAAGAGTTGTTGGAGAGTCATAGTGTTTCTAAATAATAGTTGTAAACCTTTGAAAAAAAATCAACATTCATCCTTTGATAGCTAATTAACCTTGCTAGAACCAAAAAACCATGCATTTGTAAAATCAATCAAACTTGATTTGTTAACAATGTCAATCAAACTTTCAAATTAGGCTAATAATTGTATTTACTATAATTTGAAATGTAAATCATTTTTTTAAAACATTCAAAACTTGTTAGAACAACATTAATGAAAAACATGAGTGGAAGGAAAAACTTACATTCTTGTGGTTGTTCAACAACCTCCACCAAGATGCCTTTGACTAAGTTTCAACCACTTATAGTTGAAGGCCATTCCACCATTAGTTCCACCACAATATCACTCCAAACTTGTCAAATTGCTATAACCTACCTTGCCCACTTGATAATGGAATACATAGATCAAAAATACATTCCACTCTTGCACTACCCAACACCAATATGCATTTAACCATGCATGGACCACTAACACTTCAAGGTCAATCCACCATGTAAGCTTCTACCATGATATCATTCCAAACTTATGATCAATCCCCCATGTTGCTTGCATTTCATTCCAACCACCATGGGCACAACTGACTTTCATTTTGGCCCCAACCAATGGACACCCATGTTAATCAAATTTCATTCCCCATTCTCCCTTTAAATTTGGTCCACTTATATAATTAATGCAATCCCTACAACCTACCAAGCCCACTTTCACATTCCAATTACATGACCAAACTTTGCTTCATGCATTGATATAGGATACTTGTAAATTGGCATGTTCCACCTCAATGTCATTTTGGAAGCTTGCACAACCACTTCCACATCATTAATTCATAGATCCAAATTCCACTATATGGATTATTTAATCCCTTTGCATTCTACCAACATGACATGTTGAGTTATCACCACTATTACACTACCTAATTGAATATGTCAATAAGGCTTAAGAATTAAGCAAATTGTATCCCCATGGACAGAAGGAATTTGCACCTTATGGGCAAAGCTTAATTTCTCTTAATTCATTCCATTTGTATTTGTTGTATTTTGATTCTTATCACAATTTAAATGGATGTTTTCCTATTTTATTTTTTATGCATTGCACATTTGTAATTCAATTTTGGATTGAGGTGTTTAATGATATTGTAAAAATGACAAGTTCCAAAGTTGATGTTATATTTACAAAGTTCATTAGTTTAACTGATGCATCAAAAGGAAACTTTGCATGTTTGTACTTTGAATTGTAACACCCTCTATAAGGTCATTTAAGGTACCATGAACTTTGTTAGGTCAAAAGGCAAACAAATGGGCATGGTTTCCATACTCATTGTTCATATGTGGTCATTCCATGGTTGAAATTACCTCACTTTCTAAATGACAAGTGTAATTGACTTAGTGAATAAATGCAATTTGTTTTTTAAAAATGTACATAAATTCCACTTGGTTCATTTGAAGTATCTAGAATCAATAATTGTCATCAATGTCGGCATATCATTGTGCATTTTGGCTTAAGGACTAATGGGTGGAAAATCTTATAGTGGATTAATTGAGAAATTAGCCCAATAGATTAGTTGAAAAATTAACCTTAAAAAAAAAAAGTGACATTATGAAAAAAAGGGTGTTTTGCAATTGGCCTTGTAACTCAATTTTTGAGTTACAAAAGACACTTGCAACTCACTATATTTATGCACCATGAATGCTAATGGACAAGTCGCATGAATTACAAAGTTACAATTCACCGTATATATAATGCAATTCATTGCAACTCTATCAAAATAACTAATTTTCAAGTACATGCAACTCCATTGTAATTGCACCCATGATGTTATGTTAATGTCATTAATTGTCATCCATCTATTAAAATCTAACACATGGCACTATGAAGATTTTTGGACAAATTTGTTTTTTCAAAATATTGATCTCCATCGTTCATTATAATTATCAATGATGGTTTTAAATTATGACACGTGGCACAATAAAATTTCCCACATGGCATATTAATTTTATTTTGGAAAAAATGAATAAATATAAATATCTATTTTAGTAATTAAGTAGGTTGGTAGGTTTTAAAACCTACATACTTACGTATTTACCTAGGTAAGTAAATAGGTAGGAATTCACAAGACTAAGTGAACTAAAGAATAGCCATGAATTTTTTTTTAATTTTATGTTTTGCCTTTAGGTTAAGCTTTTTTGAGTTCATCCCGAAATGGCACTTGTATTTTAATGTGAAAATATAAGAGAACAAGCCTTCTTTATATAGCTTGTAACATGGGATTTGAAGTCAAAGCATATGGGTTTAGTTGCAAATTGAGTTACAATTGAATTGCAATTATAACACTTAAGCACTCAGGGTAGGCCAAATCCAAGGTGAGGGTCCCATTGTTTCTAGTGTCCAAACAAAACTTGAACCCCTCCCACTAGCGCATCTAGCACATTAAAAATCATTGAAAATAGAATAAAATTGAAAAAGTTATGACCCCCCAAAGTAGAGGGGGTCAAGAACTTTAAAAAAAAACAAACCACCCAATGCTACAAAGGCCAATTCCCATACACCCAAAAAAATTTATTCGTTGTTTTGTTGTTATTGAAGTTCAAAGATGATTTGTAGAACTTTAGGTGGTTTTTTTATAACATTTTGAATCACTTAAAATGAATAACAAATAAGAAAGTTATGAGGTTTGAAAGTAGGAGGGATCCAAAGAGAGAGAAAAGGAAAAAAACATGTTTTGTAAGTTGGAAAGTTCATTTCTCTTCTTGTTACTTTTTCATTAGTCCTTTTGGTTTGCACTTCAAAGATGATTTCTAAAGTTTGAAGTAGCACTCCCATAACATTTTAAATCATTCAAAATGAAACACATATGATGAAGATATAAATAATTGATGAATATGTATCCTTATTAAGTTATAAGTGGTTGTATTATAATTATAACATAGTTGAACAATAATAGTGGCACACTAGTGGCCCTATTAATTGTATAAATGGGAATCACAATTGAAAACTAGTTGTAAATGTATCCCATGATGGGTGGTGGAAATGTGGACATGTGGCATGATCGCATGTATATACATTGTGCATTAGTTGCAACATAGTTGTTTTAATGGCACATTTACAATAATTCTAAAGTAGTTGCCACGTGCAACTACAATGTAACTCCTGAAAAAATCAAATTACATATGTATGTATGATGTGTATAAATTATTGTATAGAAGACCCATTTTCAATTCACTTGCAACTATAATACAACTAACTAATTTTCTAATGTGGCAATTCATTTATTAATACACTGTATTTCTAGGGGGCAAATTGCACATTAGTTGTAATACCCAAGGGATAGTTGCATAATAGTTGTATATGAATTATTTTTTGAATCTTAATTGTAGGGTAATGTGGTTTCAATGGATGCAATTTCTCATAATGCAAGTGTACAAATAATCCATCAAGACTAGTTGTCAATGTGGCTTGAGGGTTGGACGAAGTTATATCACACTTGACCTTAAACTTCTACATTATTATTGCATGGAAAATGTTGACTTAAACAAAGTGCTCCTTGTCACATGCATCGGGCCACAATGTTTATGGGTACATGTTTGGAATATGTGGCATGATTGGGGCACACCATGGAAGATTGGATCATCGACAATGTTAGGGTATAAAAACCACAAGGATGTTGCAATTACCATCAATGTTTGGGTGGATGCAAATTTTGTAAACTTTCTTTCTTTTGGCCAATAACCACTTGGTTCAAAATCATTTGGCCTCAAATTTATTATCGACATTCAAATTCCATATTTAAAAAATAATAATGTTGGATTTAAGGCATGAAAAGGCTGTTGCTTGTGATGCAACTTTTGGAATAAATGATAAGAAGATATTGTTACCAGTTTCCCCTCAATGCATTGTCTTTACAAGATCAACGTGATCTCA
>Ga0209611_10005262_pt1 | contig 21760 bp, 16 predicted proteins | sample S1TSphgellanicum_3_FD_187693 | JGI IMG/M metagenome (GOLD analysis project Ga0209611, IMG submission 187693) | Host-associated microbial communities from peat moss isolated from Minnesota, USA - S1T2_Fc - Sphagnum magellanicum MG (SPAdes) (version 2) | ecosystem: Host-associated > Plants > Peat... | reverse complement strand
GCTCTGTTTTTCACTATCCTTTTACCAACCTTTGAAATATTGCCTCTCATAATCACTGCAACTTGTTGAGGATGAGTTTACCTCTGTTCTGTGCAGGCACTAGACATGTTATCAGATCGAGTGAAGGGGCTAGAGACTGTTGTTGGGTCCACCAATTGGCCCTCTCTTCACGTGAAGCATTCTAAGAAAATTCCCAGGGATGAAACCATAGACAGCAATGAGCATTCTGTGAGGAGCTTGAACCAAGTGGTTCAGGTGTTGCAAAGGTCCAGAAAGCTCAACCATCCCTTAAGATGCTAAACTTCTAAGAGTGTGATGAAACTCATTTCTCATACCTGTGTGGTTAGCATTTTATCAGTTTCCTACTGCAACAAGAAGTGAGTAACAAGTGAGTGGATAAACTGTAGACGAGTAGAATTACTGGCATTGGATCACAATGGTGTGTTGGTGGCACACCCAGAGCTGACAATGCATTATATGGACTATAAGGTGTATATGTGCCATGAGACACTCACTTGTACTGGATAATTGTTGGAATAAAATAGATTATTTAAACCCTCAAACCCACATATTGTAATCTTGAGGGGATTAATTGGACCTTATTGTTGAATACACATATACATTGTTTTGCTTCATCAAGTGATAAACTGTTGTAAGTAAAATTGATATCTTCCATTGTCAATTGTCTTCTAAATGTTTGTGGAGCAAGCTACTAAAAGTTGGGGATAGCTACATTATTTTAGGTAGGTGGCAAAATAGATTAGGTTATTTTTCACATATATCCTAAACCTTATCAATGGGATTATCATTTGTAGGCAACCCTAATCTTAGACATGCCTACAAAAAATGTGTACCTAGCTTACCAAAAGACCATAGTTGGCATATTTTGGTTGCACATGCAACTATGAGTATATGCATATCAAATATATACGATGATATATCACAGAAATCATCCAAAGGTTGGGATGAAGGTGATCATAGTTGCACCATAGTTGCATACACACCCAAAAAGGGGGCAAAAATCCATTGTAGTTGCATAAAAAACCAAGGATAGTTGCATGTGATAGGTAGTTGCATCCCAGTTGCAAACATGGTGGTTGCATATGACAGAATTTCTAGTAGTGACATAATTTATTGCAAAAATAAATAAAAACAAAATAAGGTTATGACAAGAAACATACCTAAAACTAGTGTTGAACATATTAAAGGTAATGGGGAATTTTACCTCTATTTATACCTCTTGGGCATTTAATTCAAAAAAAATCTTAAGAAGTTTCCAATTTACATGTGAACCATAAATAAACTAAAATTCAATTAAGAGTGAACTTATACTTAATTAAAAGTGAATTAACAATTAATTAAGAATGGATTAAGAATTAACTAAAGATGAACTAAAGGCTAACTAAAAGTGAACTATGAGTTAACTAAAAATGAATTAAAACTTAACTAATTAAAAGTGAACTAAGAATTAATGAAAAGTGAATTAGGACTTAACTAAGAGTCACATGGAAATGAACTAATAATCAAGTGGAGATGAACTAAAACTTAACTATAATTAACTAAAAGGGAACTATAACTAAACTAAAAGTTAGATACAAGTTTTTTACAAATGATGGATGAACATTCAAATAAATGAACCCCATGGCATTGACATTTATGACATCACCTCCCCTTCCAATGATGAGTTCCATGAAGAGTAGATTTGGGCTTGCTTGGATATTGTTAATAAAATTCATGAAACTTCTCCATGGCATTAAATAGGTTTTTGATTGGTTCCCAAGTGTGCTCACTCGCATCATACCCATGCCAATGAACAAGATATTAAAGTTGATGATTATAAATCTTTGAATCCAAAATGTCCTCCATTTCATATTTTTGTTCAACATCAATTTCAATAGGTGGAAGGGGATCATGGATTATTCATGGAATGGTAGACGCATGGTAAGGCTCCAACAAAGAAACATGAAACACCTTATGGATTCTCATAGAACCTGGAAGCTTGAGTTGGAAAGCCACAACATTGATTTGTTTCATAATGAATAATGGATTTAACCTCTAATGATCAAACTTTTCTAATGGTCTTATTGTTTTGATATTTTATCATTGAAATCAAACTTGGTCCCTAACCTTGAAACTAAGTTATTCCTTTTAATGTTCATCAACATTGTTTTTATATCGTTTTTGTGTTTTTCAAGGTTAGATACAAATTGAGCTTGAACGAACATTCACTAACCACATAGCTCTATCCTTAGCTACCGGATTCATGACTTTGTGCACACCTTGAATATCAAACTTGGGGTGCAAACCATGTTTTGCAAATAAAGGTGTTTGCTAGGTTAATGAATGCATTGTGTTGTTGTAAGGAAATTCTACCATGGCCAAAAGTTTTGACCAATTATCTTGATGATAATTAATTGTGCACCATAAATACTGCTCCAAAATTTGATTGACCCATTTTGTTTGCCCATTCATTTGGGGGTGGAAAACTAATGACAAGTTCACCTTCACACCTAAAAGCTCAAAGAGTTGCTTCCAAAACTTGGATGCAAATTAAGGCCCATGATCAAAAATGATATTTTAAAGAAGATAATGATACTAAAAAACATAATCAAATAATAACTTGGTTATTCTTTCGCCAATTATTATTTTGGTATGTAGAATGAAAGGAACCATTTTCATCAAACGGTCCACCACCACCAAGATGGAATCATAAGAACTAAAAAATGGAAAGCTTGTGACAAAGTCCATGGAAATTGAATATCATGGGGATACATGGATTAGTAATGGTTGAAGGAGACCATGAAAGCGATGAAGAATATTTTTTAATTGAACACAAACATAAAAAAATCCAACAAACTCCTTCACATACTTCCAAAACTATGGCCACCAATAATACCGAGACACTAACTTCATGGTCTTGTTGAATCCAAAATGGTTTACAACCAAAACATCATGCTTAGTTTGGAGAATTTTAAGATGTGCAGGGCCATTAGGAACATACAAAAGACCGTCACAATAAAAAAGACCATTTTGAAACTTGAACTTGGCATGATCACCGAAAAAATCCTAGACTTGATGATGACACCTTATTTGGCCTTGAATGCTGATAATAAGAGGGTCCTTCTTCAAATCTTCATGAATTTGATAAAAAAAGGTTGTGTCATCAAGAATTACTGATAACACCTGCAATCAAAGATGTTTGGGCTTGAAAATAACATCACATTGTTGCTTGTAGGTTATATCTTCCTCCTTAGGCGTGAAGCATGAACAATAGGACAACACATCAAATTTCCCTTGCCGGTGCCTAGGGTGATATGTGATGACAAATCGAAATTGAAATAAAGATAATGCCCACTAAACTTGGCTTCATTTCAAAACACAAGTTGTCGTGAAATATTACAAGTCCTTATGGTCTGAATACACATTGATTTCATGTTGAGGTCCTTCAAACAAATGATGCCACTCTTCAAAGGCATCCACGATGGTTAGAATTTCTTTATCATGAATCTCATAATTAATCCATGCAAGAGAAAACTTATGAAAATGGAAGGTGATAAGATTGCCTTCTCCAAGTTGTGAAAGTATGATGCCTCATACAAAGTTGGAAGCATCTATTTCCATGAAAAAAAGTTTGGAAGGGTTTGCATGAATCAAAAGTGGGGCGAATGTGAAAGAAGCTTCAAAAATTGAAAAACATTATCAACTTCAACTCCCCAAAAAAAAGGTTGATCTTTTCTAGTCAACTGAATAAAAGGGCCATTATTGAAAAATAATGGGGAATGAAGTGTTGATAAAAGTTAACAAATCTAAGAAAACATTAGACATCTTGAACAAAAGTTGGAGTAACCCAATCAATAATTGTTTGAACCTTATCCTTGTGAATGCCATGTCCATAAATGACATAACCCAAAAATTCCATTTTAGATTGATGGAATCCACACACTTTCCAATTTGGTGTAAAGCCTAACCTCCCAAAACTTCTCCAAAATCAAATGTACATGGCGTTCATACCCTTCCGTGTTTTTTGAGAAAATGAAGATGTCATTGATGTAACAAATCACGAAATTATCTAAGTATTCATAAAAGAAATTGTTCATTAGATGTTGAAAAATAACAATCACATTGGTAGAGGCCAAATGGCATCACAACATATTCGAAATGGACAGAACATGTACTAAACACTGTCTTCCATTCATCACCTTTTCGAATGCACACCAAGTTGTATGCTCCACATAGATTAATCTTGGTGTACACCTTAGCATGATTTAGTTGGTCCAACAACTTTGAGACCAAGGGTAAAGGGTATTGATTCTTGATGGTGAGTTGATTCAGCCCATGGTAATTAACACACATTCAGAAGGAACCATCTTTTTTCTTAATAAACAAGATTGGGGCACCAACTAAAGACTTGGAATGTCGAATGAACCCTTTTTTGAAATTTTCGTTAATGTATTCATGAAGAGCTATAAGTTTGTTTTGAAACATATTGTAGATGGGTGTGAATGGAGGTTGCGCCCCTTCCTCAAGGTTAATGGTGTAGTTGTATGCAATGGTTGGGCAAGATGTCCACATTTTTCTTTTCAAACACATATTTGAATTTTTAATATTGGGAAAAAATCTCATGGGAACGTGGTTTAACATTTGGTGAAGGAAAAACATAAATAAAAAATGCATCTCTTCTTTTAGCAACCTTAATGAAGGCTTTTGCCCCAACAAACAAAGTCTTGGGGCACCTAGGCCTTTTTATACCATCTAGGTCATTTTTTCTATTCAAATTTTGCATGTTTCTAATAAGGGTTTCACAATTTGAAGCCATGTGTTGTGATGTTTAAAAATGAAAACTCTTCATATGCATTAAGGTCTAGCTTCACGATCTTTACTAAAATTCGACATGTTCATTTTTCAACTATTTTAATTGTGGATTAGTAATAGAGATGGCGTCTGCTACATGTGGACCATTGTTTTTTGGGCATTCATGAACAATATGACTTGGTTCTCCACAATGCAAACAAACATTGTTTGTATGTCGACGTTGTTTTTCATGTTCTGTGAAGGGCTTGAATCTTATTGTATCAATTTGCATGGGGTCATCTTTTGGCGAGGTTGTTGAAGATTGAGCTGGCATTGTAGGTGGAAAACTCCTTTGTGTTGTCAGTGGTGGTTCATGATGCCTTTTTAATTTTGTTGATGTTCAAAAAGCCTATTGTCACATCGAATAACTTGTGCAATTGCCTGATTTAATGTTGACATGTTTAGTAAAGTGAGTAGCAAGTTCTTCACATCACCTTGTAACGCAAATTGGAACTGACTTATGAACATTATTTCACCCCATGAAATATCACAAGCCAACTATTTAACCTTCGATGCATATATCGAAATTGAATGTGATATGTGACAAATAGATCGTATCTTGATGCTAGATGTGCGTTCTTTGTCCGAATCACCAAAAGTGGCACTGAACTCTTTAAAAAATACTTCAAAGTTATTGAGTAAGGGTGATTAATGTTCCAACAAATGTGTGAACCAAGAAGGGTTGTGTTTGATAACAAAGTGCCAATGAGTCTAATTTGGGCTGGGCCAGTTGGATACCGATGAGGATGAAATCAAACATGATCATATGCATTTAGTTGACAAAACCTCAAAACTTTGAACATGTGCCATCAAACTTGTTAGGTAGGTTGATTTGTGGCTCTTTCGGTTGGGGTTGTGTTGTGGAAACACATCCCAACTAAGTCGAAGTTTGGTTGGTTTATAAATGAACAAGATATTCACGTAATGCTTGATTTTCCTATTCGTGAATCCTAACGATAGCGAAAATTTCTTTGATGGATGTAGACATGATTTCAAAACAAAAGGATAACAAAAATAAGAGAATAAAAATAAACCTAATGGGAGTTTGTTCAAACTGTCACGGACATAAAACTAACCAAATTTAACCAAATTTACGAAATTTCCTAAGCTAAGATGAAAATAAAGGTAGGCCTAATCCCAAATCTAGACTGTGAAATAAGAAAACCAAAAATAAGAACATGACAAATGTTAAACAAGAAATCAATAGGATTTGATTATAAAAAAAAAAAAAAAAAAAGGTTGTGATAAGAAACGTACCAAAATTGGTGTTGAACATGTTAAATGTATTGGGGAATTCTACCTTTATTTATATCCCTTGGGTGCCTAACTCAAGGAAGTTTCTCAAAAAACTTCCAATTTACATGTGGCCCATGTGTGCCCATGTGCGAACTATGGGTGAACTAAAACATGATTGAGAGTGAACTAAAATTCAACTAAAAATAAACTTAGCTTCAATTAAAAGTAAATTATTTAAAAAAAAAATAGATTAAGAGTTAACTAGAAGTGAATTAAAAGTGAATTATGAATTAATTAGAAATGAACTAGGATTTAATTAAAAATGAATTAGGACTTAACTAAAAGTGAATTAAAACTTAAAAATAGTTAAGTGGAGGTGAACTAAAACTTAATTAGAAGTTAATTAATAATGAATTTGAATTAAACAAAAAACTAGACACAAATTTATTAATAATCAAATGAATGACCCCATGGCATTGACATTCGTGAACGTTGGAGGTCTCAATAGGATCAAAGGCAAAACTATGATTTATCAACTCAATGAATCTAGTAGCTTTTGAATTTAAGTTTCATTGCTTTGAACAAAAGTGTTCAAAGGTTGTATAAGTTATGATGTTGTTTCATTTACATATTAAACATTAACCTATTGTACATGTTGAGTGTTGCAATAACACAATTTGAAATTGATGGGTTCTACAAACTCATAAATTTTCTTTTTTGACAATAAGAAATTTTTGATTATTCATAAGCTTTGGGTGTAACTGTTCAATTTGAATCAATAGCTTTTGAACTTTGATTTTCTTCAAGACTACCATATTGCTTGTTCATTGATATGGAGTTCAACATTATTGGTCCCTGTTGTTGTTCCATCTCCATACAACCATTGCTTAATTCCTACTTGCGATTTCAAACTATGATTGATTTGCAACTTGATCATGTAATGTTGTGTTCAATCATGTTGTTCCCGTGTTCCCTCTCCTTTATTCCTTTTTGTTTTCCTATTTTCTTTGCCTTTTCATCATGTTGTGAGAAATGCCATAACATATGAAGAAATACAAAGAAATTAAAAACCAAACTTTTTCAAAGCTCTAAAATATACAACTTTGAAATATCAATTTTTGATTGATATTTTTGTCCATAGACAAAAAAATCACTTTAAATGGAATAACTTTTGTTCATGGGTTTGACAATTCCAAAATGACAAACATGCACATCATCTTGTCCATTGAGTCCAAACACTACAAAATGTTGACAAACATGTTTTCAAAAATGTTGTATGAAACAATTGCACTACATTTCCATAATCAAGGGACAACTTTCAACACTTGCAATCATGCAATGTGGTGAGCAAGGTTTTTCCCCCCATTTTGTGAGATTAAAAAAAGTTGGCAAAATTTTTCAAAAAAATCAGCAAAATTAGTTGAATTACATTAAAAACCCAAAAAAAGCACTTGAAGAAAATTTTAGTGGATTTGGAGGGCACTATATTAGGTATGAATAGGTACTTCCTCCTCACCAGTCCTAGAACTTCCCCAAATGTGAGGCTGTCCCCTTGGCTACCACCTCCTCCTAGGCCACTTATTTTGGGGTCGGCCCTACCCTAGGGCCATAGCCTACAATTAAAAAATGCAATAGAGTTCATCCACAGTCAGATGTTTCATCGACCGAGGCGTTCTTTCGTTCGTTCGTTTGTGAGTTCACTGTCCCTAAAGAGAGGAAAACCCTAACCCTAACCCTAATTCCTGAACCCCGATTCTCGTGCTCCTGCTGCTGCAGCGGTCGTGTTGCAGCAGGAACAGCATCTACGTTGTAACTTGTGTGCAAGTCTTGTTACGTCACAAGTTTGTTCCTCCTTTGTGTGTCTTTGTATTTTGTTGTGTGCGCGCGCGCGCGCGAGTTTTGATGGTGGCAACAGAGAAATGGTTTGAGAATCGGAAACGAATAAGAGAAGGAGGAGGAGGAGGAGGAGGAGGAGGAGACAGGAGCTTGGAATTCGTGCACATGAGGAGAAGGAAGACATGAATTTCAAATTCAGTAATCTGTTGGGAGCTCCCTACAGGGGTGGCAATGTGGAATTCAAGAAAGATGCAGTGTTGCTGTCGCCGGTGGGGAATAGGATCTCTGTAACAGACCTGCAGAAGTCGGAGTCCATAACTCTGCCATTCGAGAATGGGAGGAACATTAGCAGGATAGCCGTATCTCCCAGTGGCTCTCTGCTTTTGTCCATAGACGAAACCGGACGGTCCTTGCTCGTCAACCTTCATACTCATGTGGTGCTTCACCATTTCTCGTTTAAGGGACCTGTCACAGCTTTGAAGTTCAGCCCTGATGGTACCTTATTCGCTGCGGGTGTAGGAAAACTCTTGCAGATTTGGCGGACTCCTGGATTTCGGAAAGAGTTTGCTCCTTTTCAGTTGATTAGTACTCTTGCTGGTTGTCATGATTCCATCACATGCCTTGGTTGGAGCTCTGACAGTAGATGGATTGTCGCTGGCTCGAAAGACTTGTCCACCAAGCTGTTTTCTGTCTATAGAGCACCTGACCAGCATGCAGTGACGCTTTCTGGGCATCGAGATGTGCTGGTAGGTGTGTTTTTTGCTAAACCTCTTGTGTCAGCTCATGACGTGGGGTTGTATACCCTTTCAAGAGATGGTGCTCTCTTCGATTGGAGGTATTTTCCGAATGCGGATTTGCTGCAAGCAGATGAGAATAAGGATCATGCAAGAGCTGGAAGGAAGCGGAGAATGCAGACTGAGAAGGATGACATGGATTTGGACGGCCAGAAACAGCACAAGGACGGGCGGCAAATGCAGCAGGAGGAGGATATGGGAGCAGGGAGGCGGCAGAAAACAGAAACAAACCTTATAACTGGGCACTGGAGGCAATCAAAGAAGAATTTCTTCATGCAAAGTGCTAAATTGGCATCTTGTGATTACCACATGGGCCTGGGTTTATTGGTGGCAGGATTCTCATCCGGCGTTTTTGGTTTGTATCAGCTGCCAGATTTCACATGCATCCACATGCTCTCCATTTCAACTGAAAGGATCACAACATCTGTTTTCAACAGCACTGGCAATCTGCTTGCATTTGGGTGTGCAAACTTAGGGCAGCTTCTTGTTTGGGAGTGGCGAACTGAGACACAAATCTTGAAGCAGCAGGGCCACTTTTTCGATGTCAATTGTGTGGCATTCTCTCCAGATTCTCAGTACCTTGCCAGCGGTGCAGATGACAACAAGCTTAAGGTCTAGAATCTCCATAAATATTGTCTGTGTGCTGGCTTATGAAATTTCCTTATTAGCAAAAATTAGGTCTTTTGCCTTTCCAATCATCTATTGTGCCGTACTTGGTTGAATGAGGGCCTGAGATTTGCCTCACAAGCAGGGAAGTAGTGAGGTTAGTGCTTTGGAGCTAATGGCACAATTGGTGTTATCCTAGTGCAACACTTGGTGCTGAAGTGATATGTTGAGATTTCAGCATTATTCTCACACAATGAGAGCACTAGCTTGGCAATTTTACAACAGGATCTAGGGTTTAGGGTTTGCAATGGAATTGATTCACTTTCGAAACTTCCAACAATTGTTGATGCATGAGTAAATTGCTGCAGAGAAAAGGTTATGTTTCTTAACTCGAAAATTTAGCACAAACATCTGTCCTTGTTGTGTAGGGTTTAGGGTTCTGTCAAGAATCTAAGATTTTGCTACAGTTCCATGCCGTTGCATATCACCAAGTGTAATTAGTTTAGGGATACCAGGTCCTCAAAAGAGGAAATGAAATTGAATTGTTTTGCCAGAGGCTGGTGGTTTTGAACTATTTTTTACTGGATGGCACAGCTTTGGAGTGCGGCTTCAGGCTCTTGTTATGTGACTTTTGCAGAGCATACCAGTGCAATTACAGCAGTTCTTTTTCTGCCAACAAATCATGTAGTAGTAAGTGCATCGTTGGATGGAACTGTACGTGCTTATGACTTGGTGCGATACCGTAACTTCAGGACTTTCACAACTCCTACTCCAGTCCAGTTTGTATCATTGGCTGCAGACCAGAGTGGTGAAGTCATATGTGCAGGCACTCTCGATTCTTTTCAGGTACAGTAACAGACTTTTGGGAACTTACTGGGGGTAGCGATCGTTTGACATTTTTGTCACCGCAGTATCTTCTTAGTCTCTTTGCCTGGAATTCTTGCAAGGTGGAAGTTGTGAGATAGCCAGGATCAAGCTGGGGGTAGGAATGTTCCTGAATTAGGAAGAGTGGACATGATATTGCTGTCTTCCTTCTTCAGGTATGAAAAGGAAACTTGAAGGAGGTTCAGGCCTCTAACTGTATTGCTATGAGTTTTGGTGTACTATATTTTGAAGTGGAGTTTGATAGCTTGACTGAAAACTTGTCTGCAGATTTTTGTCTGGTCTGTGAAAACAGGACGATTGCTGGACATGCTGAGTGGCCACGAGGGACCAGTCCATGGCTTGTCCTTTTCTCCTGTCCATGTAAGTTGGCATTAATATAAAATTGTTTACAGGATACAGTTTTCCATAAAGAATACAGGGAAGGGTCTCATGCTTCTTGCTGTGTATCTGTTTTGCAGGAAATTCTTGCATCATCATCATGGGACAAAACAGTTCGACTTTGGGATGTGTTTGAAGGCAAGGGCAATGTTGAAACACTCACACACACTCATGATGTGCTGACATTGGCATACCATCCTGATGGCAAGCAACTTGCCTGCAGCACACTTGATGGTCAAATCCACTTGTGGAACCCCATTGATGCAATGCTTATGGGCACCATTGAGGGCCGCCGTGACATTGCAGGTGGAAGGCGCATGGGTGACCGCAGGACTGCTGCTAACACAAGCTCAGGGAAATGCTTCACCTGCCTTAGCTACTCTGCTGATGGCTCATTTCTCATTGCAGGAGGAAGCAGCAAATTTATCTGCATGTATGATGTGGTGGACCAGGTTATTACTTTGTCTCTTTCCCTTTTTGCACTCCTCTTTATCCACTTCCTTTTTTGGGGTTTTCCATTTCTTACCCTTTTCCCTTTGTCTTTGCTTTTGTGTTCCTCTTTCTTCATGGGGTTAGTTTTTGTTGAGTTAGCCAGCATTGTGGCTGAGTTTCCTGTGTAAATTTCAGTGTGATTGCTCTCCTTTTCCTCTTTCCTGTTTTGCTTCTTTCTTCCTGGGTGCTTTTATAGTGTCTTAGTGTCTTTGTTCACTGAACTAGCCAGCATCATGGCTGAGTCTTCTTGCTACTGCCAGACTTGTAACAGAAACCAGTATGTAATGCAGGAGCTGATGAGGTCAGTGGGAATGTTGTGGTAACTACTCACTGCCAAACATGTTGATGTTGATAGTCACTGAACCTACTAGAGACTTGCTATGGTTCACCCTGCTTTTCATGTTTTAATCTATTATCCTGTTTTCCAGTTAGGGGTTCTTTTTTCCTCCTGCAGGTTTGATCTGATGGTCTCTTAACATTTGATTTGAGACTTCTTCAACCTTATCATCAGGTCATCTCATGGTTTCTACACATGTGGACTTCAATCATAAGTATTGAGAAGCACCATGTCTTTATTTTTTTGGGTAGAAGGACGGAAAGATAGAAAGTCTCATGTTGTGCACTTTTTGAGTTAGGAGATACAAACAGTTCAAGAGCTACCTGTCATGTTTTACAGGTGCTGCTCAGAAGGATCCAAATAACGCACAACCGTTCTTTGGATGGGGTACTTGATTTTCTGAACTCCAAAAACATGACAAGTGCAGGACCACTTGACTTGATTGATGATGATGACAGCGATGAGGAAGATGGAACAGATCGCCAGTCCCAAAAGAGGTTGGGGTTTGGGTTGCCAGGAACTGGCAGCAACAAGGCACGTCCAGTTGTGCGTACCAAGAGTCTTCAACTTTGTCCCACAGGGAGATCATTTGCTGCTGCAACAACCGAGGGTTTACTTCTGTATTCCATGGATGACAATCTTGTGTTTGATCCTGCTGATTTTGATATTGATGTCACACCAGAGGTGATATCCTCATTCTTACATTTCCACAGACTGCGTAATGCAGCAGCAAGTTTAATTTTCTGATGATATATCACTGTTCTTAGTAGGGCTGATTTGCATGTGATGGTTATTTTTAAGTAGGTCAAGGCAAGTGAAGCTCAGGGTTGCCAAGCAGTATATCAGAGTCGTTGTACTAGAGCTGCAGGGAATGTTAGCAGATCCTGCAGCAATGGTTGAACACCATTCTTCATGGATATAGTTTTGCTGAAGAACTTGCAGACAGGTGTGCCTGTTGATTTAGTGTCCCTGATAGGTTTTGGAGCATGTGCTGTACAAGGAGGTGCATGATGAAAAGTGGGATGGAGTGACTCTAATGTGATTATGGTGAAAGTGCAGGCAGTAGATGAGGCCTTGCAAGAGAATCAACATGCTCGTGCACTAATACTGGCTCTACGACTCAATGAGTTCAGTCTTATTAGAAAGTGTGTGGAGGCAGTGCCGCCTTGGGAGATTTCAGACATCACCCGTGCAATACCTCCCTCCCATTTAGGCACTCTGTGCACCATACTTGCAGAATTCCTGGACAAATCTCCTCATCTGGAATTTCTTCTGCAGTGGTGTGAGGTTTGTTCTCTACTTGCTTCCTCTGCATATAATGTTTCTGAAATGCTAGGGTTGTGTATTGTATTTTCTGCACCATTGTCACCTGTTGGGTTTAGACATTGCAGGATTGACTGTTGAAGCATGTAGAAACACATGGCATATTAATTGACCAGGCACTTTGAACCTGCCAGCTTGAGTAGCATAGCATGGCAAAAGAGATGCATGCTTTCTAGCAATTTGAGTTGAGAAATTCTTGGGGTAGCATTCTGGAATAGGATGGGACAACTTACCCTTTGGAGAAGAGGCCAGGAACCCTTTTGCTTCTTGAAAAAGGGCCTTCTTTTTGTGGAACTCTTGTTTCAGTTCAGTTAAAAAGTTATCATGGGTACAGGAGTTGTGTGTTTGGCATGGGAAAATGCTGGAGGCACAACAGAGGGAGCTATTACCACGATTGCGATCGCTTCTTAAACGCCTTGTTCAACGTCATGAGGAGCTGGCTGGCATGTGTTCATCCAATCAGTACATGCTCCAGTTTCTGTGCTCTGGTTTTTCCTCCAACAAGGTGAATGGTGTTGTTGCGATGAAGTTGTGAAGTGTCAACGTGGCAGATTCTCTTCCTCCATTGAAAAGCAATCCCTTGGTTCTATTGCCACAGAAATGTTCCACCTTTGTTGTGGGTATCAATTTTGACCTCATGAAAAGAACATACATTGCATTTGTATTGATGTGCATGTACATGTTGGTTACAAAAGAAGTTTCTTCCTCTCTGTTGGTTTTATTGGTGGCATGTTGTCAATGTGCAGAACTAGTCAGTTGCAAGTTAAGAGAAACAACAAATCAAAGGTTGTTTTATAAGTTTAGTGGGGTTGCTTGCCACAGAGATAAGGACACAGATTGAACCTCCCATCCTTTGGTATGTAAGTATAAGGAATCTGTACGCAGCAAGCAGAGGACACAAATCTTGTCACTGAGACTGAGTTAAAACCCAATCTAGTGTGGATGAGAATCTGTAGCAGTAACTGGGTTTGAGCTTACATACTTGCACACATGCAAAGGTTTCTGAACAATTAAATTGAGGCTCTCGCCTCTACATGACTTGGGTACTGGTCGACTTTGGTTTCACAAAAATATCTTTACCAGAGGAGATTGTCTCTAGTTTATTACCTGTGATGGGTGGGTATTTGATTTTGTCAATAACTGCCAGTTCAGATTTTTAAAATAGTTTAGCATCAGAAAACTGACAGGTTTGGGTTTTTGAATAAAATCGGAATGAAAGAACTGTCAGTTCCAGTCTTTTTGAAAACCTCAAAGAAGCCATAAAGGTTGGGTGGTTATAAAGGTACTTGTGTGGTAGATTTCTTCAGTTTTTTTTGAGAACTGTGGTTATATATCAAAACTAGCCCACTTATTTGTAGTTTTTCCCTGTTGTCCTCTCATTTAGTTTTTCTTTTCCCTTTCTGTTGGTCTGTTTTTTTTTCTTGTCCTTGTTTTGGTCTGTTGCTAGCCTACTGTATGGCTAGTCTTCCCGTTGCTTCCGGAATTGCAAGAGAAACTCAGTTCACAAGTTGGTGCTTGTCACTGGCCTTAAGCCACTGTAGGGAGCTGATGAAGTCCGTGGCAAAGTTGTGGTAGTTAAGTCACTCATACATACTTCTGTTGATGGTCCCTGAACAGGTGTGAGACTTGCACTTTAGTTCATAGGGGTGTGTGTTTTCTGTTTTGTTTGTTTGTTCTGTCTTTTCTAGTGTGGCTCTTTCTATGGCTGCTGCCTGAGGAAGTGTTAACCTTGCTGTTTTTTCTTCATCATGAGAATGGAGATTTCTCTATTCTTATGAAAGGTATTATATATCAAACCCAGGTCTTGGATTTTTCTTGAATACTGTGAGTATGAGTTATGAACTTTAAGAACCACCTTGATCACTCTTGGGGCTCTGTTTTTGTTCCTGGCTTTTGTTGTTCTTGGCTATAGAGTGCACAAGCTGCCAAATTTTCTTTCAGTTCTTTGATTCAAAGTGCTATGTGATTGTGAGGAGTCTTCTTTTCATTTGCATTTTGTGTTAGTACTATACTTTTGTGTATGTCAATTGTATGTCCATGAATTCCACACATTTGCAATATGAAGTATTGGTCATGTGTCTTAAGTTTCTTTGTGTTTCTTTTCTAAATGTTGCATTGCATTGATGAAACTTTTCATACCAGCCCTCCCTTTTTCTTTACATACTTCAATGTATAGTTTTTAGGTGCCAATATGTAGTTTCTCATTTCTCCTCACTACAACAATGTTACGTACCCATAGTGTGCTGCTGCAAGGTCCTCTTAAATCAGCTCTCGAGAATGATTTCAACTCATTTGTTTCACTTCTTGAGAATGAGTTTCATGCCATTGGAACCATAACCAAAGCCTGATCCACAACCAAAGGTGATTATTGGTGGATAATAGTGGATGAACTTCATCTATTTTTTATTCATATAAAACCCATGCAATGGGATGAGTGGATGGAAAAGCATTTAAAAATGGGCCAAATAATTGAGGTTAAACTTGGCTTGACTAGACTAAATATGATGACATTTGATCAATGTATACATTGATACACAACATTTATATTAGATGTTCTATTCACCATTGATGTAAGCTTAATTTCTTTTACAAGTCAAGTGAAAGCAAGGATATATATTTGACGTTGCAAAATGATCAATAAAAGTAAGCGATTGACATTTACCTTGTTGATAGGGTTTAAGGTAAGGGTAAGTATTTTATTATTTACCTTGTATTTCTCTTGTAGGTACACATGGGTAAAATGTTGGGTAAACTTGAATTGTGTATAATATTTATACAAGTGTGACACATTGAGTTGTGGAGAGAGACAATTGGTTGTACAATTGAAATTGCTAATTCGAATAACTTTAATGACACATTTGAATCGTTATTATAATTCTAAAAGGGTTCCAACTTTCAAGAACATATTGTAAAAATCTTATTCAAGTTAACTAATGTAATGAATGAAAAGAGGATACCAAAATATGTAAAATTTTACATGCCCATTCATACATGGAATGGAAACTAGGTATGCATTGCCGTTTTTTGCAAGATGCATATGCATGGCCACCTTTTTGCTTTTGCAAATGTCTATGCTCTCCTTTTGCTTTTGCACATTTGTGGTGGTGTTTTTATCTTCACAAACATTTACACATGAACATTCATCTTTGGTGCTTGATTTCAAACATAGTTCTTTTTTTTTTGCTTTCCTAGTTTATCTTCACGTGGGTCCTCTCCTTTTCATTTTCAACATTGATGTTCTTTAATTGTGTATGTTTGTCTTTTGCATTGCATATCAACACTCAACATTTGATTCCACACATGATATTCTATTTCTTTGTTTTTTTCTCCCTTTCCTGGTTTTGTTCAATTCTTTCATTGTAAGTAAGATTGTTCTTCAAGTGTACATTGAGCAACAAACATTCATAACAAGTGTTAATATTCACTTCCATGGGGTCAATGTTGTCTTGAATTGGTCTTGAGCATTCAAATTCTCCAAATTCTTAACATGTTCATTTTTCTTGGTTCTACTAAGAACAAGGATTTTGTCATGTTCCCAATTGGACTAATGGGGCTTGGCTTCTTCATTTGAATCTCCAAAGTTGATTTTGAATTTTAGTTTACAATGACTTTCTTTTCATTGTTCTTATATTTTGATGAGTCAACCTTCCTCATTTTGATGTGATTGGTTCACCAAAAGGTTTGCATGTAGGTCATGATGTAAGGAAAAATAAGTTTCAAAATGATGTAGGTAAGTAAAAAATGATAAGAATTTGGTATGGATTCTTGTTGTGTCATTTAAGACTAAATGAAAACTTGCAAAATTCGCACATACAAACCTAAATATATTGTAACACAATGTGTAGGATAAAACCATTGTCTAAAGGCATACATCCAAAATAAAGGGTCTAAGATGAGACAATAGTTGAATCTATCCTTGCATTTTAAAGAATATCCTCATACCCCACCGACTAGCTTTACACTATTGTAAAGCATGAGGTGAGCATTATGGTGAACCTCAACATTTGTAAATCATGAGGTGCAAGATAAGGAGGGTTTTGATTTTGATTATTTAAGAATGGGAATGATCTTATGCCTAGTTTAAGAATGCAACGGATCTTAAACATATAAGTAAGCATAAAATCTCTAGTTGTAAGATCTTCCCATTCTTAAGGATTAGGTGGAAGATCACTTGGGTGTAAGATCATGTCACTTTTTTAATGACTAAGCATAGGATTGATCTAACATTTTCATTCATCTAGATTGGATGACAAATTTAAATCATTTCATCTTTCTTTCATTGAATTAAAGTTTTCATTCATTTGAATTGATGTTCAACCTACACTTTTTGTCTTTCATCCATTGAAGTTGAAGTTTTAGTTTGTCCAAATTGGATAATACATTGAGTCTTTTTGTCCTTTATTTGTCTAATTCAAATTTTCATCCATCCATACTAATCATAGTCCTGATCTTTCTATCTTTTTCCTAGTTTTTCCTAGTCTTCCTTTTCATTCTTGGGTATAATGATTTTTTTCAACATTTTTTGTTATTTTAAAAATAAAAAAATGGGAAAATTTGGATTTTTCTTTTTTCCCTTTTAGTGTTACATATTCAACTAATTTTATTAAGTCTTTGTGAAAATATTTTTTCAGATTTTTTATATCAATAAATTCAATAAAACCTTAATTGGGCAATGGGTGTCAACTAATATTGTCATTTTTTCAAAAACAATTGAGGAAAAGGGAAAGGGATCAAATTTTGTTCAATTTGGAACCCTACACTTGTGTTGCTAAGTTTTTTGGAAATAATTCTCCAAATTTTCAATATCACAAAACTGGAAAAAAAAAAAAAAAACCTTGCTTGGGTACCAAGTTACCAATTTTTTTTCTCCACACAATATTATTATTATTATTATTATTATTTTTGATGAAAAAATTGGGAAAATTTTCGATAGTGAGTTATGCCAGCGTTATAAATACAGCTAATTTTGCTATTTTTGGGGGAAAAAATCGCCAAATTCTCGATATCACCAAAAAAAATTGGAAAACACAAAAATGGTAGGTACCAACCAACGAAACTATCTCGTCAGTCAGTCCGGACGAACGAGTTGCCGGAGTTTTTTTTCGTTCGTTTCTGGTCTCGTTCGTCGTTGGTCTCAGCCCGGGAGAAAGAGATACCCTCCAACGAAACTACTTGGCCAGTCTGGACGAACGAGTGGCCAAAGGTATCATCGTTCGTCATAGTGTCGTTCGGTACTGGTCTCGTGTGTCGTTGGTCTCAGAAAGGAAGAAAGTCGTACCAACCAACGAAACTATCTGGTCAGTCCGGACGGACTAGTGACCGGAGGTATCATCGTTCGTTTCTGTTCTCGTTTGTCGTTGGTCGCAGAGAGGGAGAAAGTCATGCCAACCAACGAAACTCTGGTCAGTCCGGACGTGATATTCTCGTTCGTTGCTGGTCTCGTTCGTCGTTGGTCTCAGCCAGAGAGAAAGGGCAAGGAATTAGGGCAAAGCAGGTTTGGGAAGAAGAGCGCGAGAGAGGAGGAGAAGAAGAGAGAGGGAAAGGAGAGATTTGGAGAAGGGAGAGAGATCGCGAGCGAGATTTTGAGAAGAGATAGAGTGGTTTTCGAACGAGATCCAGAATAGTGTGTACAATTGCTGGCAGAAAGAGGAGGAGGAGCAACCATTATGCTTGATATATACTAAGGGTTCCATACTCTCTGCCTCTCTGACCATCAGCAGGGGCAGGAAAGAGGATCGACAAGGAATGGGAGACAAGGATTTGTGGATCGGGATGCAGCAGCAGCAGCAGCAGCAGGGGCAGGCGGTGGGGCAAGGGGAGGGTTTCAAGTCGCTTTTGGCAAGGGCGGAGGATGGGATGGGGGGTTTGGATGTCGGGGTGGTGGAAATGGGCATCGGAGTTGGAGGAGTGAGGGGTGGTGCATCGGTGCTGCCGGAGGAGAATCTGGCTTCCACCATGACGCGGCAGAAAGTGGCGGCCGCCAAACAGTTCATTGAGAATCATTACAAGTCCCACATGAAGAGCTTGCAGGAGCGTAAAGAGAGGTGCGAGGATCCTGTCGACAATCATTTTTTTTCTTCTGCTTTCTGTGTTTGCCCTGCGTGTGTTTGTCTGGTTGTTTTTCTCACGGATTCGCTTCATCGCTGCCGCCCTGATGACACTTTTGGTAGCTGCACACGTTCTCCTCTTCTTTTTGCACGTCGGATTGATGTCGTGATGCCAACATGCTTAGTGTCGTTCTTTCTTTCTCTCTGGTGAATTTTCTCGATTCATGCTGCTGGACGAATACTCCGGGATCTTGAATTGCGTGTTTGTTTTGTTGAATTTGTGCCGATCTTTGCAATTCTCAGCCAGTTCATTTTGGTGCCATATCTAAGCTTTAGTATAGGATCTGGGAATTGCAGACTTGTCTTGATTTGCAGATGCTGCTGATCAGTGTGCGGTCTCAATACTGGTGGCATGACAGTCAGTTTTTGCTTTTACATCTCTTGATTTGCTGTAGTACTTTGGGGCAAACCCTAGATGGGCCACCTGTACATTTCTGGCATCTACATTTTCTTCTTTGTCTCTGCTCTGTTGGCTAACATTTTATGATGTTTGCCCTATGTTTGGTTTCATCTGTCTTTTGTTGTTCTAATTGCAGTTGTCTTGAGGCCTATGGAAAACTCTATTCTGGATTGAAAGAATTGTTGGTTATTTTACTCCATGGAGGCAAAATTATTGGAGAGAATTGGTCTCCACCAGGCAGCATCACATCTGTATCTTATGCCTTAAACCTGATGTAGTTATCCAGGGTACAATTGGGCACAATTGCATGTCTGATAATGGTGTCAGGAGTATGTGCAAGTGTGGACAATGAGGTGCAGTAAGGTTGTTGGACCATTGTGGATCCATGTAAACCTTGCCCCTAAGTGTTTGAAGGTAGTAAAATGCAGTGGGAAGAGTACTTGCAAGTCTTGAGGAGCAACTGAATGGCTGAAGTTATGTCTTGTTGTTTCTTATTATTGTGTCAGAAATGTTGTAGATATGTGGCAACTGGGCCCAATGTTCAACATACGCTGCATTTGTAATGCCCATTAACTCAGCAGGCAGTTCAAATTTGGAGTTGTTGGGTTTGATGTTATAATCATACCTCCTTGGGTTGCACTGATATGATTACCTCCTTAGGTTGGGAGACTGCCACACAAGAGAGCACACTGTATTGTTCATTTCTGACCTGCTAATTGTTCTTGGGATTAGAACTTGAACATTGATGTGGTAGTCTGTTACTGTGTCATACAGTGTCTTAGTTGCTACCTTTTGTTGCTGTTATATGAGTAAACCACTAGGCAAGCACAACTTCTTGCAAATGGACAATGCTCCTGAAGAGTCACTTGATGTAAGTACTGAGTGAGGAACAGATGTGTTCTTATAAGAATGACAGTTTCTCCTGACTTCTGAGTCCATCCTTGTTGCAAATGATGACCTGGTGATGCAGGTGATAATGCTATTACTGGTGCTTCCTCACCTTGCACTTAGAATTAGAGATTGAAGTCTGTCAGTCAAACCTTTTTTGTTTGCTTCTGAAGTTCCAAGGGTTAACGAAGACTCTTGAGGGTCTTCATTTTCTTGTGTTGTGATGTAGAGAGGAGCATTGGACATGGACATGGGTAACTCAAAAATTTGTAAGGAAGGTATAGTTGTGAATTTGACTGGTGATTGTTGGGCAGGCGGTGGACTCTGGAGCGGAAAATTGCAGATGCTGATGTTTCACCAGAGGATGAACAGAATCTTTTGAAGGATTTGGAGCGCAAAGAGACAGAGTACATGCGATTGCAGCGGCACAAAATGGGTGTGGAAGATTTTGAGCTTCTGACAATTATTGGCCGTGGTGCATTTGGAGAGGTATGCACAGTTACCTCTTGCTAAGTTTAGCACTGTCGAAGTACCAACACATTTATGCAGAGTGGAAACTTCATTTTTTACATGCCTTACAGTGTTCAATTAGAGTTTGAGTGACTTCTGGTAGTGGACTGATTTGGGGATGCTTCAAATTGGAAGAAACCTACAAATGGAGTTATGGGCGGTATATCTGTGGCCGTTTGTTTTTTTCCTGCAACTGTTATAGTAGCTGACTGGTAAAGTTGGCAATGTAGGTAAGACTTTGCAGAGCGAAAGCAACTGGGGATGTGTATGCGATGAAAAAGTTGAAAAAGTCTGAGATGTTGTCGAGAGGGCAGGTAATGTCTGACTGAATCCATGCTTTCTCCCTGTTGTGTATCTCTGTTGTATGGTACCATGCAGATGCCCTCTGTACTTCTGTCCATGTTATGATTTTCTGCCAGCAGCCTAAATGGGGTGGTTGAAATGGTATGGGGTAGGTTGAACATGTGAGGGCAGAAAGGAATCTACTTGCAGAGGTGGACAGTCACTGTATTGTCAAGCTCTTCTACAGCTTCCAGGACTCTGAATATCTGTACTTGATCATGGAGTATCTGCCTGGGGGTGACATGATGACTCTGCTCATGCGCAAAGATACCCTTTCTGAGGATGAAGCACGCTTTTATGTTGCACAGTCTGTATTGGCAATTCAGTCAATCCACAAGCACAACTACATCCATAGGTTTGGCCTCTGCTCTTTGTGTTCTTGCCACTGTCATTGAGTTAGAAGGATCTTGGATAAAAAGAGAAACCTAGACAGTTCTTTCTCTTATATCTTCTTCTGCTCTCTTTGCTTAATGGGCTGAACTGCGAGTGATGGAATGGACCAGAGACATCAAGCCAGACAACTTGTTGCTGGATAAGTATGGACACATGAAGCTGTCAGATTTTGGACTGTGCAAGCCATTGGACTGCCGTGCTTTGTCAACACTGCATGAGAATGACCTTCCTCCAGAGGATGAACTTCGGGAGCCTATGCCTATGGACATTGAGGGTGGCCGCTTGCAGGCAGCATCGCAAGGGGGCCCTTGGCGCACTCAGCAAGAGCAACTGCAGCACTGGCAGCGGAATCGTCGCATGCTGGTTCAAACCCTCTCTTTCT
>Ga0209611_10005261_pt1 | contig 21761 bp, 19 predicted proteins | sample S1TSphgellanicum_3_FD_187693 | JGI IMG/M metagenome (GOLD analysis project Ga0209611, IMG submission 187693) | Host-associated microbial communities from peat moss isolated from Minnesota, USA - S1T2_Fc - Sphagnum magellanicum MG (SPAdes) (version 2) | ecosystem: Host-associated > Plants > Peat... | reverse complement strand
TAAGTCTAGCTAGGGTCACTAATCTTTGTGTATGTAATTAACAGTGTTAGGCGGGTATTTGACTTTTATATAACTGCCACTTTTGGGTATTAGAAAAAAATAGAATGAAAGAGTGACCAGTTCCGGTTATTTGAAAAACAATTCAGAATCAAGGAGCCCCAGTGGTTCTGGTTATTTCAAAAACCTCAAAGAATCACTGGGTCTCACAAAAGAACCAGAAAAGAACTTGCAGTTTTCTGGGTGGTCATCTGACTTTTTTGAGAAACTTGGGAATTGTGGTTATGGGGTAAACTGGCCCACCACCAAACATAGGCTGGTCACCGAGCACCCATGTAGTGCAGCAACTAACCTATGTTAGAACAAAAAATTGCTTATGGGTGTTGTCTTTTTAGCCCATTACCAAACACTTGGTTGAGAAAAAAATTGTTCTAGGTTTTTCATATTTGTGACCATTCATATTCAAGTGTTTGGTATTAGGGGTTTAAGTGGGTATATTTGTAAAAAAGTTGAAAAGTTTTACAAGGGACTAGTTTAGTGATGGGCCATGAGTTGATTTTCATTATGCAAGGGGGAACATGAGGAGTACTTTTAATGTTTGGTGATGGGAAAAAAATGGTCCAATTTTATAGCAACCCCAAGTTTGGGGTGGGAATGAGTGTTTGGTCATAGGCAATTGGACTACACATTAAAATGAGCATCACTAGTTTGGTGATGTGGTGCAAAGGTCATGTTAAATAACACACAATTGACCATAAACAAGAATTAGAGTTTACAAGAATCCAATGCAAGAATAACAACTACACATTAATTAGGGAAGGACTTTCAATTTCCCCCCAAATTCAAGCACATCCCATTCCCACCAAAATTAACTTGCCCAAATTCACAAGGCTATGGTGTAAGGTTTGGATTCACAATTTATTTTTCAAATTCACAAGCAAAACTCTTTTAGCATGTCAGAGCTTCCAAATCATGAAAGGGATAGTTTAAACTCTTTCATTAACATTTTGAAAGCATATGGGTTAAACCGGCAAGGAAAAAGTTTTAGATCATGAATAGAAGTCCTAGGATATCAACCAAAGCAAGGAGGGCATCTTTAAGTAGCCAAAGAAGAATTATAAAAGCTAAAGGTAAATATGCAAAGTCTAAATAGTAAAGTAGTAGCCAAAGAAGACTTATAATAGCTTGAACATAAAGGATCAGATCCTAGTGTTATCAAAAAGGAGATAGGGACTCAAGAATTAGGGTGGATGTAGAGGGACAACTAGGAAAACTTGCAATAGATTAGCTTTACAACCAAAAGTTCAAGAATTTTTTATATTACCGTTAGGTGTAGAGTTCTATAATTTGAATATACAAATTAGGTAGTCATAAAAGAGGCAAAATTTATCCAGTTCTAAGAAATAATTGTTTGTTGTACACACCTATTGCATGTACAAATACAACAAACCAAAATTTAGTTTGGGATGAGTTTGAACAATTTTATACATTGATAATTTCTTCCCAACAACTAGAGCAATATGCATTTTAGACATACCCTAATTTGTCATACTTCTTTGAGAGTTGGGCAAAATACAAAAAATTCAAGTTTGTACCTCTTGTAGGGCTAGATATCACACCCCGAAGGTGTTGGAGGTTAGGACCATGGGGATTTACATCATGATGATCAATGTACCTCATAGGAAGTGAAGTGGACTATAGGAGGAACCAAGACAAGACAAGGAGAATGTACCACCATCTCTGGGATAGGAACCAACAAGAAAACAAAAAAAAGTTAATAGATGTACTCCTCTAATCACTAGAGGCAAATGGCAGTGAAGCATTGGAAGAGGCCATGGATGTAATTGAAAATGGGACAACTTCATTGAGGAAGGCAAGTAGGCACTATAACATACCTCTTATTTCATTGTTTGATCATTTGTATGGGAAAACAAGATCTAGGAAACTTAGACTAACAAGCATGCTATCAGTAGAAGAAGATCATGTTGTAGTTACTTGGGTTTTGTTTATGCAAAAAGTTGGGTTATTAATTAGTTTACAATGAATTAAAAATGAAAGTGGAAGAACTAACTCAAATAAGGCCAACACCTTTTCGAGGATGGGTATTAAGGACCTCTTGGTGGTACTAGTTCAAGAGAAGACATCCTGAGCTTAGCATTCATCAAACCGAGGGATTGGATATTAGTCAAACACAAGGGTTGACAATTCAATCTTACGAAAACTTCTATTAGAACTTATAGTCGCATTACAACAAACACAATTATGTTGTAGACCATATTTAAAATTTTGATGAAACATGCATTCAAGCAGGAAGATAATTAAGAGCAAAGGTTCTTGCAAAATGAAGTTCACACTAGGTGTATAGTGCTATCTTGAAATCTAGGGAGTGGTTGACTATTAATTATGTGGTCAATGGACTAGGAATAACACTACCATGGTTATACATATTTAAAGGAGTTGGGATATGTGACGACTACATACAACTTTACAAACCAAAAACTTATATGGCTATGCAATCAAAGGCATGGATGACTACCAGCTTTTTCAAAGAGTTTTTGTCTTTTTTCAAAAGGTCTATACGAAGTGGAATATCTTTAACAAATAGGCATTTGTTCATCTTGGATGGGCATGGATCCCATGTCACCTTTGTGGCAATTGAACAAGCTAAAGAAATTGGGTTGAATATGATTACTCTTCCTTCCCATACATCTCATGCATTTCAACCTTTGGATGTGGCTTGTTTTAAGCCTTTCAAAATTGCTTTCAGAAAGGAAACAATGGTTAAGAGGACTTACACATAACCAAATAAGATAACATTGGCAGGGTGGTTAGACAAAGCACTAGACCTAGCATTTACAAGAAAAAATATCATGTCAGGGCTCAAAAATACAAGGATTTGGCCACTTAACCCTAGGGCCATGGATTCAAAATTTGGCCTTAGTACTATATACACATTGCAAAATCTAACTAAATAAGAAGAAGAATCAGAACAAAAGGATGGTGAACAAGATTGGACAAAACATACAATTGCGGAAAATCTCATTCAGATAGGTTCAACAATAGAAGTTCCAATATTTGGTCTATCTAAATATCAACTTAGGTATTATGTGAACATGCCTAGAATTCCTACAATCACTAACCATGCATTTGTAATAGAATTAGAGAACATGGTTGAAAATTTGGCATAACCTTCATTGGATGAAATTGTAAAATTTAGAAATTTTGAAAATTCAACTCAAGTGGCATCAACACAAGGGTGTCACAGTTTGCTGTCATTGCCACATCTGCCTACAAGAAGGACCAATGGAAAAAAACCATTAGTGGACGATTCTCAAAGCCATGTTGTAACTTCAGAAGAATATTTAAGGATTATGTGACAAAAGGCAATGGTTAAGGAGGCAATAAAACATATAAAAGAAAGTAGAAGGAAAGAAAAATAAGTAAAAAAAAATTTATAGTGTTGACTACATTTGAAAAAATACCTAAAAGAAAACTTGTAAAACAACAACAAGCCAATTTCATTGTAGCTTGGTCATCCTTAGTAGTTAGAAAGGTAGGAAATAGATTTCACTACAATTTCAAGGTGGGTATGCAAGCTGACCCTTCTAAATATAGGGGTGTGAACTTTGGTTCAACAACATCTGCACATAAACAAGCCTACCAACGAGCCAAGGCTCAAATGCAAACTAGAAGGAAGTTGCAACATCCCTGCAACAACTTCAGACACAAAATTGAAATTAAAAGGGTGGGTGTAGGGGGTTTGATGTTCAATGAGATAAAATATGATCACAAAAAACAACAAGGGGTTAGATTGAATATGAACAAGTGTTAAAAGGAACAACAACATTGCTAAGGACAAATAAAAAGAAAGTAACAACAATTGAAGATGAACAAAGGAGAAAGAGAAGTGGAGCAATAGTTGATGGTGATTTTAACAAAATGAAAGACAAAAAAAGTGGTAACAATTGTTAGTGAAAATGAACAAAAGACATAGGAGAGAAATAGATGTAGTTGCAAATGAACAAAAGATAGAAAAAAAAGAACAACGTTACCTATCGTTGAGAATGTTTAAAAGACAAAAAAAAGGAGATGAAAATGTACAAAGACCTAAAAAGAGGAGTAGTAGTAGCTGTTGCAAATGAACAAAGGATAAAAAGGAGGAGCTCTTTGTTTAGAGACGAGGAACAACAATAACTATTGTTGAGAATGAACAAAGAACAAAGAAGAGGAATAATAAGAGTTGTTGCAAATGAACAAAAAAAAGAAAAGAGGCGCTCTTCGTTTAGAAAAGAGGAACAACAACTACTAGTGAAAATGAACAAAGAATAAAGAAGAGGAACAATAGTAGTTGTTGCAAATGAATAAAGGATAAAGAAGAGGAACTCTTTGTTTAGAAAAGAGGAATAGTAGCAGTTGCTATTGAGAATGTACAAAGAACAAAGAAGAAGAGCTAAAAATGTACAAAGGATTGAGAAGAAAAATAGTAGGAGTTGTTGCAAATGAACAAACAATAAAGAAAAGGAGCTCTTTGTTTAAAGAAGAGGAACACTAGCAATTGTTGGTGAAAATGAACAAAGAACAAATGAAAGGAGTAGTAGTAATTGTTACAAATGAACAAAGAATAGAAAAGAGGCACTATTTGTTTAGAGAAGGAGAGCACTAGCAATTGTAGGCAAGAATGAACAAAGGAAAGAAAAGAGGGCCATCAATAGTTGTTGCTAACAATGAATAAAATAGAAAGAAGAAGAACATCATCAATTGTTGGTGAGAATGAACATAAAAAAAAAAGAGTTAAGGGGTAGTGCAGGAAGGTTAAGAACTAAGGAGCAATGTAAGAGGGTCAAGAGCTAAGGAGCAACATAAGAGGGTCAAGAGTTGAAGAATAGTGTAAGAAGGTCAAAAACTAAAGAACAACATGTAGTGCAAGAGGGTCAAGAACTGAGAAGCAATGCAACGTAACAATGTAAGAGGGTCAAGAGTCGAAGAGCGGCATAGTGCAACAATGCAAGAGGGTGAAAAGTTGAGGAGTAATTCAACGTAACAACGTAAGAAGGTCAAGAGTTGAGGAGCAACACAACACATCAACGCATGAGGGTCATGAATAGAAGAACAATGCATAGTAGCAACGCAAGAGGGTCAAAAGCTGAGGAGCAACTCAACATAGCAATGTAAAAAGGTCAAGACCTAAGGAACAACATAACACAACAATGCAAGAAGGTTATGAACTGAGGAGCAGTGCATGGTAGCAATGCAAGAGGGTCAAAAACTGAGGAGCAACTCAACATAGCAATGTAAGAGGGTCAAGATCTTAGGAACAACACAACAAGAACAAGTGCACACGTAATAGAAGAATAACAAGAACAAAGTGCTTCGATGAATGCCACCACTTGCACACACAAAACATTTACCACTAGGAACTTCAAATAGAACCACAAGCAATAGAACCACGAACAATCACCTTGATAGTTCCACAAGACTGAGCTGCCATCATCCCTAGAATTTCTCAAAAACATGCATTCGAGCTTGTGAACGAGAAATGAGGGAGAGAAAGTTAAAATCGGGCATGGGCAAAGGAGAGAGGAAAAGGAAGGGGGAGAAGGTAGCGGGTTATCGAGTGACGTTGCATGGGAGAGTAGTAGGTTAGTGATAGTTTAACAACCTTTAGGGTTTGATCACTAAACACATTTTTGCCCTATTTTAGGTTTTGATCTCAACCTTTGAATACAAGTGCACGAAATTTTCAACATTTGTGATCGATTTGCTTATGTTAATGTTTGTTAATAAACATGATTTGTGACAAGTTGATGACTATTTTGTTTTTGGCAATGAAGTCAAAACCTTGTAGAGCCCATAACTTTTGCATTTGAAGTCCAAATTATATGATCTAAAACGTATTAGATGTGCCCAAACCTCTACAATCCATTTTTGGACCTTAGAAGTAACCAAGGTCACATGAGATTGCCAAGTTCCTTTGTGTTTTTAAGTGTATTATGACCGGCCTCTCTACCCTATATAAGAATTAGGTATTTGATTTTTTGATAACTGTAATTATATATCAAAACCAAGTATGACTGGATATTAACTTTGATGCCTTGTGGGGGTTTGGTGTTAATAACTGCCCAACATTGGTAAATTTGTAACAAAAAGGAGGCAATCTATTAATTGACAATTGTTACAATAACATAGGGTAAAAACCACCCATCATCAAACACATACCTATCATTGAACACTTTCTAATATTTTTTATCATTTTGAGGTTGTTTTGAGTGATTTGAAACATGATGGGTCATTGATTAGGGCTTTACAAACTTCTTTGTATTCTAGAAGCAAAAGATGCAAAATCAAAAATTTTAAGTTTGAAATTTTATTTTGTTTGAATTTAACCATCACTAAACATTGAATCCCTTTACACCAAACATCCCATATCTTCTCCATTACTTCACCTAGTTGAGCAATTTTGAGGGCATTGGAAGTGCTATGTGAAGGGCTACAAATGTTATTTTTCAGCTTTAGACACATATAAACAATGTGTGAGGATTTTACCTCCTTTGACTTCTTAAGTGTTTGCTAACCGACCTATCTACCCTAGTGACGTTCAACATAAAACAATCATAAGTACAACACTCTGAGAAGGCTGAAACCAAACAAAAGACAGAAATCTTCTAAATCTTACTACTTGTTCCAATTGCATACGTCTTCCTAAGTATCCCTACCCTTGTGTCACCAAAATTTATTTGGAAGCTCTTGAAAATCAACAACTATCTTGTACCAAAATTTCTGGTCCATCTTTCAAACCCATGATATCCCACTGCCAATCCTCATAGGCATCCCACAACACACACATTCAGACACATTTAGACTATTTGGATTCACAAGACACGTAGAATATAGCCACAATCACATTAACACTCTCAGTCCCAACACAGTCTTTTCCCACTTCCCAAATGTCAATACTCCTCCAGCCCAAAACTTCAAAATTCACACACTCTCCCAGACATAATTCCAAGCACACAGATTCACACAAACTTTGGAAGAGAGGTATAACAAGACATTATGCACAGATAGTTTCATTTATTTATTTGTTATTTTGTAATAACAAACCCAACTCCATTCCTTATCACACCAAAACTCTTCTAACATCGGATCAACCCTTGCATAGTCAAAGGACAGACCAATTTTGACTTGGCCTTTATTCACCCAACAAACTCAGACCCTCAAGGTCATCTGAGTACTCAGACACAACACCATTTATAACACATTCATGAAATCACCTCCTGTTCCTCTCATTTGTTCGTGATGTAAATGTTTCTTGTCCTCAAGACAGGTCTGAGCCCTCACAACTCCAGAGCACCAAATTACACTTAGAACAAGTACTGCCCCCCAAATCAAATTGTCCTTCTCATGACTCCCAAATCATGTTCTTCAGAGCTTCCTTCTATAGAGCATGTACCCTAATTCCACAGTTCTGCAATTTTTCATCCACCACCCTCATTGCGGTCCACAAATTACCAATGTTGTGCAGTTCTTTGATTTTGTTAAGAACGTTTAGTATAGGAGAAGGGCCTGTACTCAGGTCCTTTTCCTACGTAAAGCAGAGCAGGGGTTTTTTCACTTTTGAGAAATAGTGACAGGCTAACTGGTACCTTCCGCTGGTCAGAAGATTTGGCTTGCAGAAAACAAGTTTCTTCGGGCAGCTAAGGGACCTTGGGAATTGACATTATGAGAAATCTTATTTGTCAACACCACATTGTACAGCAATTAGAGTTTCAATATAACTAATATACAATTACACCATAACTAGAACATAGAAATACAAGTAGTTAATAAATAATTAAAAAATCAAGGTGTTATATTGCAATTGCAACTTAATTTCAAATGGGACATGTATATAATGTAATGTGCACATTGTATATATAGATGTAATCAATCATGTTTCATTTTTTAACAAGTTGCATGTGCCAATTACATTATAATTGGTGTAAATATAACACCTAATCAATAATTACATTGCAACTATCGTACAATGTCGACACATTTGATTATGCCACATGTGCACATTTCCATCACCCATTATATATGACACTTACAATTAATTATCAACTATGATTTTCATTGATACAATTAGTTTTATCCCTATGTTGTCACTATAAACGTATTATTATTCCATTATTTTGTGACTATTGTTCAATTATTAACAAGTTAATAACTAAACAAATCCATATTTAATCTTTAATACTTAATAGTTAATTTGAATTAATCAATATAATTCAAATAATTAATTAGTTAATTGAATCAAATAATCAATTTATAAATAATTAAGTAACTAAATGGTTAAAAAAAAATTACACCGATTAATAAAAATATTTAGCTCAAATAATTAATTATTTGATAACTATGTTTTCTACCCAAATTCATATGTAATCTTTAATTTTTAATTAATTTTTAAAATATTTAATTTACTTCATTATTATGAATTAATAAATTCGAATGAATAAATAACTATTGATCTGAATTAATAAATCCAATTCAGATAATCAATTATCTAAATTCATTAATTATTTAATTAAAATAATTGACTATCAAATAATCCAAATCATGAATTTTTGGAATTTAGATGATTGATTGTTTGAATTTTATTTGAATTTAACTCATTGATTATATGATAGTTGACTAAATAATTATTTAAATTAAATTGATTAATTCAAATAACTAGTTCAAATGACTGTTTCAGATATTTAATTATTGATAATTAATTCATATATATATAATTATAATTATCAATTTAATTGTATAATTTATAGAATGAAAAAAGACCACAAAAAATGTGGTAATTTATTTATTTAGTTGCAATCCAGTTTGCAACTAATGTGCATTTAAAAAATTGAACTCATATGTTTTTTCCTTGAATCTCATTTATAAATTATATAATGAAGCTAGTTTTTATTGTGTGTTGAAATAAAAATACATGTGCCAAGTTGGGATGAATTCAAAAAAGTTTAACCCTAAAAGCAAAACATAAAATAGAATACAGATATTTACATGGATATTCTTTAATTCACCTACTGTTTTATTTTAATATTTACTTGTTTACTTAGGTAATTAAGTAGGTCCATCTTACCTATGCATGTAAGGTGGTAGGTAGGACCTACCAACCTACCTACCTATGCCTATGTATCAACCTACTTAATTATTTAAATAAATAAATAAATAAATAAATAAATAATTTATTTTTCAAATTCCAATTAATATGCCACATGGCAATTTTGGATTGGGTCATGTGTCACAATTTAAGATCATATAAAATGAACAATCATAATGAATGGTGGATTCAATATTTCAAAAAAAATCATCCAAAAATCTTCATGGTACCACAGGTTAGATTTTGATGGATCAATGAAAAATAATGTTAGCATGACATTATCATGGTAGTTGTAAACTAATTGCATTAGAGTTGCGTAGTAATTATTTTTACATAGTTGTAATTGAGTTCACAAGTGTGGAATATCATTTCATTTCCTTTTTTTGTGTGGGTTGAAAAATTTATTTATAAGTGCACAAATGTGTAGCATCATTTTTTTTCACCTATGTGAATAAAAAAAACCACTTGTGGACTCGCAAGTGTGTAATATCATTTCTTTTATTTTCTTGTGAGAGTCGAAAAACTCACTTGCAGTTTTACAAGTGTGAGATATCAATTTTTTTCTTCACCTATGTGAATTAAAAAAACTGCTTGTAGGTTCACAAGTGTGCAATATCATTTAAATTTTTTTTGTGTGAGTAAAAGAAACCACTTGTGAAGTTGCAAATGTGCAATATCATTTTTTTCTAAAATAATTTTAATTTGTTTTGTTCAATGACTTTTTAAAATTTGAATCTTATGATATGTAATGTAATTTGAAGATTTCGTGTGACCAAAAAAATCATTTCTATTGAGCTGAAATTTTCAATCCTTTGTAATATTTTTTTTCATTAAATAAAAAAATGGAAAATTTTCAAGTTTTTTAGGTTTTTTGCATATTGGAACTAGAACCACTAACTATGAAACCAAGACCTGAAACCGGTTCAATTTGAAATTAGGTATCAAATTTTTGGGTTGTTTTTGCATATTGGGACTCAAACTGGAGATTACCTAGAACTATAGGTTCTGAAACCAGTAACTAGAACCAATCTAATTGGAAATTAGGTTCTAAAATTGGAATTGAAATCATTCTAAAAGAAACCAAAAATCAGAATTGGGTTCCCAGTCTTAAAAAAAGAAAAAATTGAAATTGAATTGAAACCAATCCCTTGAAATTTTTAGGATCTGAAACTTAGCAGAAATTCCAACTTGAATGCTCATTTAGAATTGTTGCTAAAATATGCACAATTTTGTGTTGCTATTCTTTGCATGCAAAGCCAAGATGTGGGAGCTTTTGCAGTCTCTTGACATCCCTTAGAATTCCAACTTGGCAATCATGATGGTTTCCAAATGTAAGGAAATTCATGTTTCCAAGGTCAAATTTAGAGGTTTTTTGTTGAGGAAAAATGTTGTTGTATTTATGTCTCCCTTTTTTTGGCAATTCTTTACAAATGCATTGTTAATTAATGAAAAATTTGTTTTTGGGATGCTTGCCACTTTGACTACATCAAAAAATTCACATAAATAACACTCACCCCGACACAACTTACTGACATATTCCAAATTTCATGATTTTGTGGATAGATTAAACATGCAGCTCATTGCATAATGACTTTGTCCTTCATGCCAATTTCAAAAATCAAATGAACAAGATTTAAAATAGGAAGTGTTCATGATTCATGAAGTTCTCAAAAATTTGGGCTTTTATAGTTCACAATAACACCTAGTGAACATTCCTCAAAATTTGGGACAAAATGAAAATAACATAGTTCCATACTATATAGTGGAATGAAGTTAGCCTTCATTTTTTATTTTATTTGTTTTGGCATTGTGTGTCATGTGTATAGATTTGAAGGACAACCTGCATGATCTTTCATCAACTCGTTTTGCAAGACAAACTAGGGTGGTGGAGAGCAAGTCGTAAGGTGATATGTCAAATTTGCATGTTCCCATATGCAGTCTACTTGACATGAATCCAAGTGAAACTAAGGCTTATAAAACCGTTTTATAGCATCTCCATGCAAGCAATAGGCGATATTCTCCTCCATGAATTGAGTATATAATTCCAACTACAAAACCATGAACAAGGAGTAGATTACCATATTGGAAAAATGTTCAATTTTGAAAAAGTATAAAACAACATGCATGTACAAGTTTGACAAGTAACTTCATAGGAGGGTTGCAAAAGTACAACAAACCTTGCCACCAAGTAAATAAGAAAAGTACCCATTATTTTCAACTATACTACATAAATTAATGAACATAATGTAAGAAACAAACTTAAACCCTACATTTAACTGACTATAGACAACTTCATGACAATTGAAACTACATGCAAGCAAAATGTAATTTGATAATATAATAACCTTACAAAAAAGAATTGATATAGTTTTCTACAAATAAACATGTACGTTTACATAATGAGTTCAAGCAAACACCATGACAATACTTTACAAAAACAATTGTTGTTTATAGTCAATTTTTGTAACTAAGAAAAGTCAATTGTAACTACTTTTCAGTTTCAATTGTAAATAACATTTTTTAGCTGCAAAAATTAGTTGAAAATGATAATTTTTTTTGTAATGATATAAATCAAATGTAAGATTCAACCTTCAACCTACATGTCACATGGAATAGGGAACTATTTGACTACTAAATGTGCAAGTAGTGTCCCAACATTTTTTGACTAAATTTAGCAATTTGACTGAATTTTTTTCGAAATAGTGAAAAATGTGTTTTTTTGGTTTTTTGGTGACCATATTTTAACAAGTTTTTTTGCAAGATTAGATTTTTCTATTGGGTTTTAACATGTAGCCAAAAAAAACAAAGGAATCTTAAACTTTTTTATTTTCACATCTTATTTACAACCAAATTTGGCTAAACTATATTATGGATGATTGCCATTTCAACAACATCACAAATATGAAGAAAAAGAGGTAGACACAATCCTACAAGTATACCTACCAACAAGTAAGTCTACCATAGGGGTGAAATGGACACCATGAATTAACAAGTAGAGAGTAAGGTCCAACTTTCACCTACATGCCACCTCAAGTAGAGAACTACTTGACACTTGAAAGTGCAAGTAGACACAATCATACACAAGTATAGTAAGGCCTGCCAACAAGTAAACAAGTCTTCCTAGTGAAGTCAAATAAACGCCATGAATTGATGAGTAGAGTGCAAGGTGTAGCCTTCACCTACATGTCACCTCACTTGTAAAAGAATCACTTGACTAAGCAAAGTGCAAGTAATCACCATCTTGCACAAGTACAAGAAAGCCTACAAACAAGTTCAAAACAAAACAAGTACATAAGGAAGTCTACCTAATGTGGACAAACAAACTAGATGAAACCACAAGTAGAGTGTAAGGTTACAGCCTTCACTTACAGTTCACTTACTGTAAAGAACTAGATGAGCACCAAAACGACAAGTAGACACATCCAACAAACATTTGGGAGCCCTACTAACAAGTAGGATTAGTTGTAGAACATGTAAACATAACTTTCAACAAACACAAAAGCTTGTAGGCTAGTAGGTTGGACATATTGCTATATGTTACTTCTGTAAGCCAGGACAAACAGCTGCATACAAATGAAATGCTCAGATAAGGAAAGGATGAAGTTTAGAAGAATACTTGGTATTCCTGAAGCCAAAAGTCATTGATAGAGGTTTGTTTTCTTTTGATGTCCTTTGTATTTGGTGATGTTGTGATAGCAATATCCCACCTACTCATGATAAGCTCACAATCTTTTTCATCAAACATGTCACAATGCTGCATTTGTGACAAACCTCCCCAAATGTTCTCACCAATTTCATTGATGCGAACCCTTTTGACTACGGCCTTTCATACAATAGGTCACAAATCAGAAATTATCGTTGTTCGTTTCCTTCATAGAGAAGGCTCTAATCCCACTGACATGCAGTGATACTTCTGCATGCCAATGGTAATATGCTGCATAAAGTGCAATGTGCTGTGCAAAGAAATTTTGAAGTTCTAATCTGTCAAGTTAGCACTGTGTACATTGGCTAATCTCAATGAAAAGAAGTCAGCTTAGGTTTGGAAATTGTGCTTTCCATCATCTTGTCCCTTATGCCCTAAACCCTAAACCATGACCACCAGATGTCCAGCTATAGTCACATCAGCTTGTACAGCAGTCATACTTTTCCCTACTACATGTGTAAAATACTGTACTCCCCTGCCAGATCACAGCTAAAATTTGCTCAAGAATTGTTACATCAACCTCCAAAGACACCCCTTGCCTTGTTATGCCCTCAGATTCTTTTGTGAGCTGTGCAAATCCCTTGCAAACACTTTCTCAATCAACTGTTTTGCTGCTGGATCAGGTCCAAGGAGAAGTAGTCACAAGAGAGATTAAGGCACACACATCTCACATCTTTCCCAGCCCATGTCTACAATTCATCACCCTGCCAGCCCAACCTTAACAACAGGAGCACTTTATAGAGGCCCTCTTCTGAATGCAATCTAGCAACCTGTTACTGATGGATCTGCTATTGAGGGCAACATTGCAAGGGGCATTAACCATTGTACTTCTCAGAGAAAGACTCATTGGACTGCTAGAAACTAGAAGTGCACTTTGCTGACTAGTCTTCCAGAGTTTCTCAATTCCAATTTGGCAACCCATGCACAGACTAAACATATAAGATGTTTGTTCTCCACTGTGAACTAACTTGCAAAAAGAGCATGAAGGCAGAAGAAGAAGAACTATTGTCACATCTTGGGCAAAGGCTTGAACCCATGTAACTTTATTTTCAATGTCCATAGCTTAATCAAGCATGAATTGTGTAGAAGACATCACTAGGTGGCAGGTTGATGACAAGGAAAAAAGCTCACAAAAACTTGGGTATGTTTGAGCACTCCCCTTTCGTCGTCTTCTTTCCAAGATCTGTGTGTGTGTGTGAGTTCCAACTTGTTTGAACCACAGCTTGAAAACTCCCAAGAAGCACAATTCTCTCCTATACTATGCCCTCTTCAAAGACAAAGCCAGTTTTCTGCCCTGGAAATGGAACTCAATACAGGGGCGGTCCATTACGGCTGCTGATTCAGCACAGGGCCCCAACCTTCTGGTGGCCATATCTGCCACAAGGTCAACAACAACAAAAAAATGAACGTGGATAGATCATCAGAATGCTGTTGGCACTATGCAATGAATAACAAACTCCACAAAAAACACAATGACATGCACATGGGGTGTTCCTCTGCAATTGTCATGAATTTATTCTGCAGATAATATCCTTGGGAAGGAGACAAATGGGCAGACAAGTGATGATCATACTCTGTAAAAGACTTTGCCCTGAATGAGGGCATAGGGAATGGGGCCATAATGCCTGGAGTCAGTGGAATTGTAGGCATTGTCACCCTGCAACCACACATGACCCTTTGGTACCTGGCACAGGTTCACAACAAAAAACAGAACACCAAGAAAACAATGGCAGAAACCATGAGTTAGATAAGAATGTGTTAAAAGAACATTGACCACATTGAACACCAGCCTCATATCCAGGAACATGAGAATGAAAAACCCTTTATGATGTCCAAGAAAATTGTTTATAAAATTCTCTGATTTACCAAAAGGCTGACTTGATAGACATGCAACACAAATAATGATGCGAGAAGAGGAATGGAAGACTCAAGAACTAACTCAAAAAAAAAATTGTTCTTTGGAAAATGCTTACCACAACTTGCTTAATATGGCCTCTGCTGGAAGTGGGAAGAACAGTGACACGATCACCTTCCAGACCAAGCACTCGCTTGCACACAACTAGGTTTGGATTTACAGGTGAGCGGGCCATGACCACATCTCCTGGCCTAACTTTCTCAAACTTGGATGACAGGTGCTCCAACAGCAATATGTCACCTGAGACATTGAATGTTGGAAGCATGCTTGGCCCTAAGCACTGGCACATAGTACAGACATGGACTGTCAGAGAGACCTCTTGATTCTTACAAACTTCTCTGTCTGTTCCTTTGCAGCTTCTATATCAACAGTTTGAAAGCTGTAAGGGTGTGTTGGCATGATTGGCCACCCACCCACTATTTAAGTGATGGCCACCCAAATATTGGGGGTTTGCATGTCAATAGTGGGTTCACCGAGCCACTACTCTCACATGGCTGCCCACACCTACCAGGCTGACAGTAGCCAGTGAACCAACTTTTTACCTGCAATGGGCTGGAAAAGAAAATTGAATCCTGCTCAGCCATTGTCCTGCTTGCTGCCTTAACTGCTGCTTAACTATAAAGTGGGAGTGGACTAATTTTTGACATTGACAAAAGTTGCAAAGACATGGAAACACTCTCCCACTATATGACCACACTAAATGAGGCCAGAATAGTGGTGAGTGGATTTTGTAGAAACACATGCCCTAATTCAGATATGGATTTCCAGATTTTGTGTACAAATGTATGAACAATTTCAGGTTGTGTTTACAACCTTTGCAGATGCAGTCTTTGCCAGTATCATTAGGAAGATATCCTTCCTATCCATGCCAAGATGAAGAACATAAAGTGGCAAGTAAGGCTTCAAAACAATGCTGTCTAAATCATACCTCCTCCAAGGAATGCAATTGCCTAGGTTCCTATACTTTTGATGCCTGGTTCACTAATAACCCACACAGGGTGAACCCACAACCATCAACAAGCTAGCCATCTGCAGTAACCACTAAACAAATGGTATGATGTCTGTATTTGAATGTCTGTACATGACCTAATGTATGTTGTGACTCTGTAAGATTTCCTATGTATACTCTTCCTCAAGGCAGCATAACCAATAAAGCTAGGTCACTAGAGATAGACACCAGAGAATCTTAGAAGAATTTGCATGAGACTGCGGTATCCTACAGTTGTAAACAATGAGCTCTGATGTAAGAAACACATGAAGAGCAGTAGAAGAAGAAAGATATATTTACATCTATGAGATTGCAGTGAACAATCTCCACAACAATGGGTGCCCATCATAAACTTATAAGAGTTGCTCCTCATAAAGTCTCACACTGTCACTCTCACTCATCATGAATAATAGCAGTGACGATGATGAGCTGCAGCCATGACTACAGACTGACTTCATCAGCTCCCAACAACAGTGGATGTAGATAACGATGTACATTACGATCTTCTGCCCTCGAAACTTTTGAGTAAACAACTATACAAAATCTGCCTGGGTCCTGAGTTTCTTCTGTTGCATTTCCAATGGAAGCAAGCAATGTGAAGGAAGACTCATCAGCAGCCATGATATAATATGATTGTACTTACCTGGTGAACTTCAGCAACATGGTTTGAGAACACATTGAGAAAGCAAATGAACTGTGTGAAGACCACAGACCGCTCCCATGCTTCCCGAAGCAATGCCCTCCATGCTGCCATCATGTCTCTTCCAAAAGTCACAACCCCATTCATATAAAGCTACATATTTCCAAGTCTCAACCCACTGGCAGGGAAGCTCTTCTGCAATATAACGAAATCAGAAAAATGTATGTTCAACAATTCGCTAACCCCACAAAAATCCTCCTCGCTTTGGATGCTTGGTTGTAGCTAACCCTAATTTCGTCTCTCGGAAACAGCCAAGGGTTTGCGGATGCATGAACGATGCCCGTGTGATCATCGTTGCGGTAGTGATGCGTTGCTCTTCATGGGTCGCCGCAAAGTGTAGAGAGACATGGGAGTTGCATGCCGTCGAAGCAAAGTCCGTGTGGGATTTGAGGATAATATATTTGTTAGGGTTTCATGTGAAGCGGTTGTTTCTTGTCGGGTAGCAGCAGCAGCAGCAGTTAAGCTTTCGTCGTCACACCTCTGAAGGAGAGATGGATGGAAAATTTCCTTTCTTTCGGTTTTTGGAGCGTCCCCAACAGCCTCTTCGCGACGATTGTTCTTGTGATTGAGTAAGAATCTTTTCATTTTCTCTCTCTCGTCGTTGGGTTTGTTTTGTTTCCTCCTGGTTTTTTTAATCTCTCTCTTGACATAACAAAACTTGGAACATTGCCGGAAATGGAAGGCTAAGTTTCTATGTGCATCTTGTTGTTTCAACGGGGCTTTCATCTTTCCCATGGTACCTAGTGGGAAGGATTTGTCCCCTTTGTGTGAAGAGAAAGGGGGTTGTTGCACACGCAAATTAGGGTTGCCAAATTCCAAGGTTAGGATTTCTGTTGCCGCAAATTTTAGGGATTCCTCGATTCCCAATTTTGTGAAGAAGTTCACTGCTAGAATTGGAACCCAATTTCAGCATGTGAAGAAACGTGGTAGAAGACCAGACAATGCAATGCAACCATGAACAAACCAGGGTATTTTTTTTTGTTGTGGATGCTTTTTTACATAGAGAGGCAGTGGTGGGTGTTTGTTTATGTGGCTGTGGCTTCTTTGCATAGAGTCAGTATCTGAAGAGAGAGAGAGAGAGAGAGCGAGAGAGAGAGAAGTACCCATGGGTTGTTCTCAGTTTTATAACAATGCACATTCTTGAGCTTCCTGGACTTGTGGAACTCATTCAAGGAAGTTAACAAACAAATTTTTTTTGTCAATTGTTTTGTACCCCACATTCATATCCAGGTAACCTGAGTCAGGTCTTTGTTCTTCTTTGTACATGTGAGACTTCTGATAGGATTGCCTAATGTAAAGAAATGGCATTGATATTTTCTGCCTTGCACTCAAGCTACAATTGTTCTTCTTGGATTGTGAAGGCAGAACTCAGGGCAGTTTTGTGAAGTATGGAATTCAGGTGCTCAATGATCCATGCGGGTGGGCAGTGCAGCCCATCTAGAGATCCACCAGTTAATATGCCTATCCTTTGTTTTGTTCTTCCTCTCAGATCTTCTCTTCATTCCAAGTTTAGGTAGTTGGAGGTGGCTTGCACTTGTGTGCAAAGGTCAGTAACCCTAATGGCTCTCAGAGGTGGCAGATTTAGTTCCTCATGTTAATCGTTTTTTTTCCCCTCTTGAATTCCAGCTTCTTCTTCTTCTTTGGGTTCCTACAATTCAGTGTATCTCTTGTTCCATGGATGTATTTTTGGTGCTCAATTGCTCTGAGGTGTCTTGAAAATTGCAGGTATTTTACAGTTCCTGAATGCATCAGGTTCAGTCAACATCTGCCAACTGGTAACACAACCTCCTAGCCATGGCAACTGCAGCTGCCAATGGACTGGTGACTGAAGGGACAATTGGGGTGCATGATGGAGACCCAAGTATGCCAAATTCTTCAGTGTTTCTTGCAGAGGCTATGGCAACAGCCCAGAGAACTGCAGCTGTTCTATTGGCAGCCCACTCTGCTAGTAATGTGCATGCAGCAAATGCCAGCTCTCTGTTTCAGGATGGCATAGCACCCTCCTCTGTAAAGCCTGGAGCCTCAACAATGAAGGGTGGTGTGAGCTTTGTGATTCCTAAAAATAAACTTTCTGGAGCGCTGGTTCCAGTAACCCGGAATGTGGTCAGCAAGTGGGAGCCAACACCAGAGTTGCCAAGTGCTAATGATCAAGGGAAAAAGTCATCAAGGAAAACAAAGTGGGGACTGGACTTGAGTGAGGATCCAATAGTGAAGCGTGGTCGGGCCCTTGCTTTGCAGGTTCAGTTGCCCATAGTCCTTGTTCTCCATTGTTTCTGTTGTGTGTGTGTGTCTGTGTATAATTGTTCTGCTTGGTTTGTGGAGGAGTAAAGGGTTTTGGTTTCTTCTAGTTAGCTTCCTGATGAAGCACTTTGGGTATATTGGAATGGCAAAAGGTATTGTGCTGATGTCAACATGAGACCAAAACCTGAGCATGCCAGATATCTGGCCATTGTCAGGACTCAATGCAGTCTATGGCATTCTTAGCTTTTTGCTAATAGCTAGAGGACTTGAGATTATTGACACTTTTGCCAGGCATCCAAGTGCAAGGTTGCTCTTGCATTGGCCCTGGGTTTCATTCCTCTGAGGCTTTCTTAGGGTTTCTCCTTTTTCTTGTCCCTGTTCTTCTTCCTTTCATGAGATTTTGCACGCTTTAACCTAAGATCTGGTTTACTAGCTTCTCCTAGATTGCCTCCTTAATGTATTATTCAAACAACTAACCTCTATGGAGACCTCTCTATTCCTTAGGTTTAGATGCTTGCTTGTACAAGACAAGCTAAAATGGAATGAAGATTACTCTCACAAACTTGGTGCAGCTTGAATGAGGATACTGTGACTTTTCTGATTAGCTATGGATATTGCCTGCTAACTGATATGATGTCTGAATCTACCTTTTGCTTCCAAAAGGTGACACAGAAACTCAGGATACAGATTTTACATAATTGCTTGCACTAATTATGGGCAGACAACTATATACTTATCTACCCCCACTGTCAGGAGCTGATGAGGTCAGTGGGTACCAATGGCAGCTGGTTGCCACCATGCATCTAATACTTTGTGGGTGACACTTGCAAGGTTATGGTTGCACTCATTGTTCTTGTGTTTGTTTTAACTTGGCTGGAACTGGCACACAGTGCCGTTCAAAGTGTTTTTGTGGAGTTTTCTCTGCAATGTTACTGAAATTTTAGTTCACACTTGTATTGAAGATATCTGGCCTTGAATCTTATCAGCTTTTACTTGGATGCCAGGAAGCATGTGAATCCATGAATGTTGTGGCTGTTTCATGAATCCATGACATCCACCTTGGCCCCTTTGCATGAAGGGCAGGCAGCTATGAGCTGAAGAGAAGATGCTATTTCACAATCAAAGAATGTTGAAAAGCTACTAACAATAAGAAGTCCCTAATTTTCTAGTTCTGAGTCTAGAGGCTATCTGCTGAGTGCAAAGGGAAATGTGTTAGTGTTATTGTCCATGTGACTTGGTCAACAATATGCAGTGCAGTTGTATTTTGTACTCTTCTTTGTGATTGCGTTTAACTGCTTTCTGGTGTACATGGTGTCTAACCAACTCTGAAAAAGGAAGAACGATCATGCTCCTATTCCAGGTGAAGGCATTAAAAGTGACGTAAATGCCTGTTATTGGGGGGACGAATTTTGAGCAGACTCGTGCTGAGCAGATTGCTTCTCAGCTGGAGATGGGGCATTTGGAAATTGACACAAATGAGGCTACCCGCTCTCCATCACCCCCTCCTATCTATGACTCTAATGGACAGCGCACCAACACTCGGGAGGTCAGTTTCACTGTTCTATTCAGGATTGCAAACTGCTGTCAGCATTGGTCCATTGCTTTGGGGTATTTCAACTTTGTGTCTGGGGTAATCCATTCACTCTAGGGTAAGTACAAAATTGGGAAGATTAATCTATCTCAGTTCTGGCTTATCTCTGCTAGTTGGTATGACCTTCATGTATATTGTCATAGTCTTGAACCATAAGAGTTCTGAGGGCCTATGTTAGAAAGGGCTCTTGTGGATGCATTATGTCCCTATGCTTGTAGGAGGAGAGTGCTGAGTTGTGGGTAGATGGTGGTTATGAATGTTTCCAGGGAAGAAGACGGGAACAAATGGAGATAGAAAGGCGAGAGGCGATTGGTATACTCTCACAAATCTATTCTGTCTCCTTAGATTAAAGAGGCTTGGTTCATGTCATAGAGCACAATTGTACCATTTTTTCTCACATGGAATGGAAGACTGCAGGTGAATGTATGCTACTTCATCCTTCTTACAAGCCACCAGCAGGGTACAAACCAGTCTACAAAGAAGCCAAGCTCTTCATTCCGGTGAGCAATGAATAGTTGTGGCAGAGATTCTCTTTTGGTCTTGAATGGGTATGTGAATTATGAGCATTATGAATTTGGAGGTGTTGTATCCTGTTGTGGGGTGTGCAGGTGAAGGACTATCCAGGCTACAACTTCATAGGTCTCATACTTGGGCCACGTGGAAACACTCAGAAGCGCATGGAGGCAGTAAGAATCTAGAAAATTGGCAATTAAATTGTCAAGATCTGAGGTTACAGATACTTAATGCCAAACAGAATCTTCAAGAGTTCTCAAACCAGAATGACCACTCTTTTGTCCAGCAGATATATGTATTCAAAAGTAGGCAAGCAGCAGTCATGAAGTTGTGTAGCTTAAGATAATTTGTGTGCATATTCATGGCAGGAGACAGGGACAAAAATTGCAATTCGTGGTAAAGGAGCTGTAAAGGAAGGGAAGGTACAGTGCTTCCCTTTGGTCATGTTTGTCCCTCTGGATTGATGTTGAAAGATTTTTACTGCCATGAGCCAAGGTGGTGATATAATAATAATTTCAACAGACTCTGAAATTTATTGTTGATCAAAGCAATGCTTATTTGAAGGAGGAAAATCATATACATTGTAGGCAAGGGTTTCCTGCCCACTTCTTTTACTGCATTTTATAGTGCTCAGAACTGGTATGTTGCAGCAACGACCCCAGCAAGTAGGCCGTCGTGATATAAAAGATGCAGAGGGTGCTTTTGAAGATTTGCATGTACACATCACAGCAGACACCATTGAGAAAGTGGAAGCAGCTGTTGCACTCATTGAACCTCTACTGACACCTGTGGATGTAAGCTACCATGTCTTGGCTGAAAAGTAGGGAGGGATTCTTGACATCTTGTGGAATTTTGCTGTTTGTGGGAAAGTTGTGATAGTTAAGTCACTATCATACATACTACTGTTGATGGTCCCTGAACAGGTGTGAGACTGGCACTTCTGTTCATACCGCTAGTGTGTTTTTTTTTTTTTT